>JACCDS010661544.1_pt1 | contig 97801 bp, 84 predicted proteins | sample 7446441 | NCBI WGS metagenome assembly JACCDS01 (sample SAMN15323445, study PRJNA562643) | freshwater metagenome | isolation source: river surface water | place: USA:Blue River Watershed | collected 2017-08-17
ATAATCAGGTTTTGCGGAGCGCTCAAGAACACCGTGTTCGGCGGCGACGTGATGGTCGTTACGCCCACGTCGTTGTTGGGGCGGTCGTAAATCAAAATGTCGTCGATGGCAATGTCGGCAAATGCGCCGGCGGCATTTTTTCCGGCCACAAACCGAAGCTTAATCGTTTGACCTGCGTAAGCCGATAAGTCAATCATTTGGAAGCGCCAGTCGTCGGTGTTGGCCGTCTGCTGCTGGCCAGTTAGTACCGAGGGAGTCAAGGTCGTCCAGGTGTTGCTGCCCGAGGGCACCACTTGAACACCCAACGATGCGATGTCGGCGCCAAACATGTGGTACCAGAACGAAATTACCGGGGTGGTTTTGCCCGTAAGGTCGATGCATCCATCTTGCTGGAACAAGGCAAACGGACTGTTCGCCCCGAAGTTGCCTTCGGCGTAGATGTAGTTGCCCTTGCGTGCAGTTGACCAGCGAGGGCCCGTCGCCGGCGTTGGCGTTAGGTCTTTGCCCACCATAAACGCGTATTCGCTGCTGTTGGAAGCTGGTGAAGCGAACCAGCCCGAAGGTGCAAAGGTTCCTGGGTTGGCCGTTGTGCCGTTGCCAGGAGTCCAGCCTGGGCCATCAAAGTTTAGGAAGTACGGAAACGTCGTAATCGGCTGAATGTGCTCAATCGTAATTGGTCCGATGCTGTCGTTGCTGTGCTGTCCGTCGCTGCCGAGTTCGCCCCAGATGTATACTTCAAAGTCGGCAAAAGCGCTCAGGTTGGCTTTAGGCACAAACGAATACGAAAGGGTATCTCCCATATTGAAGGTTCCGTTGATGGTATCGCGCGATATAACCGTGACTCCGGTGCTTAGGTTTTTAACCGAAAAGGCAAGCGGAATCTTGGTTAGGACTTGCGAACCCTCGGTGCGTACCCGAATGCGAACGTTTTCTTGGTTGGTGTAGGTGCAAAATCCGTTTCGCGGACTGAACGATTCCAACAGGTTGAGGTCCCGCACAAATGGCTGGAATATCTTGATGTCGTCGAGCGCAATGTCGCCGCGGTCGTTGGTCGCGGTGTTGGTTTTAGTGCCCACGAAGCGCAGCCGCACGTACTTGCCTTTGTAGGCATTCAGGTTCAAGAATCCCTTCTTCCAGGGGTCGAGGTTGCTCCGCTGCGTTTGTCCGGTGATCAATGCGGCACCAATGACGCCGTTACCGGTGGTGAATCCGGTACCCGTGTCGATGTCTACGCGAAGGTTGCCGATGTGGGCTCCGAATTTGTGGTAGTAGAATTCAGCGGCCACGTTGGGCAGGTTGTCGAGCTTTAAGCAGGGCGTGATGAACAGCGTAGTGTTGCCCGAGGTTCCTTGCGATGCTTCGGTGTACAGGTATTTTCCGCTACCCGTCGTGTGGTCGCCCGCAGGGCCGGTGCCAAACGTGGCTGTCGGGCCAGTGCGCACGGACCAGGCAAATCCCGCGGTCAGCGGGCTGGGGCTCACCTCGTAGTTTCGGCCTGCCGGTGGGTTGCCCAAGGGGAATACCCCGCGGTGTGCAGTTCCCGACGCTCCGGCGCCGGTTCCGGCCATCCAGTAAAACGCCTCAAAATTCTCTACGTAAGGGAATTGGGTGGCGACGAACGGCCAGCTGTTGGGCAGGGAAGGTCCGCATACCGCAGGCGGTGAAGGGTCGCGCCAAAACGTGTTGAACGACACGGCGGCGGCGGTCGACGGCGAGCGCACGGTGTTTTCGTCGCACGCACAGTCGTAGGCGATCACGTACCAGTCCACTGTGTCCCCGACCACCAGGTTGCTGAAGGTGTGGGTGTATTCCGACGAGTCGGGGCAGTTGGCTGGGTTAATGGCCGTCATGTTTAGCCAGTTCCACGGTCCGTTGTTGAGGCGGTAGTGCAGGACCACGGAGTCCATTCCCGATTTGGGCAGCACTTTGTCGGTCGCGCGCAGGCGAACTTCTTCCGACGCTTGGTAGCGGGCTCCGATGGGTTCCTTGCGCGGATTCAGGTTCCACTTGATCAGCGGCGGAATCAGTTCGCAGGGTGCCGCTTCGACCTTGACGTTGTCTACAAACCAACCGGCGGTGACGGCGGTTCCGCTCGGAACGCGGTACTGCAGGGCGAAACGCACCAAAACCTGCGAAAACCCGGTGCCGGTGCCTGAAGGTCCGCTGCCCGCAATGCTCGAAATGTCAAATACCTCGTTGGCCCACCAGCCGTTGGTGGGGGCGATGCCTTGTCCAACCGTTGTCGCGCCGCCCCAAAAAGGCGAGGTCGCAGAGTTGGCGTACATCACTTCGTTGACGTAACCCAAGGTGGCAAAGCTCGTGCTCGCTCCGCGGTAGTGGGTTCCGGTGAGGGTGGTCCAGGTTGCGCCGTTGTTGGTCGACACGCTGATGTAGCCACGCTGGCCAAAGTGAATTTTGCCGATGTGGTCAAACGAAAGGCGCACAAACGAATTACCGACCGTTGAAAACGCCAAAGTTTGAAAGTACACCGTGTCTTGCGGTAGCACGTTGGCATGGTAGCTGTGCGTTCCGCTGACTTTAAGCGCTGTCGTGTCGTTCCAGTACGGACTCGGTCCAGCTTGGGTGTGAAACGTCGTTACGTTGTGGGGTGGGGAGTCGAAATCTTCAGAGTAGACCGTGGTAATCTGTGCTTCCGCGCTGAAATTCAGGGAAGTGTACACAATTGCTGCAAGGCCTAAACGGCGTAATAGGTGCGTCATAGCGTGCGTTCGTTCTCGGTTGGGTATAAACCTAGAACCTCAAATATACGAGAACTCGTCGTAGCTAAGGCCTAGCGCACGTTCACTCGGAACCGTGATTCACCATTTAAAAAGCCCTCTAGGCAATCTCCAGGCTGAATGGGGCCGACGCCGGCGGGGGTTCCGGTGAACAAAAGGTCGCCTTTTTTCAGGGTAAAGTACTGGCTGACAAAGGCAATAAGGTCTTCGACCGAGTGAATAAAGTCGGCAGTGTTGCCCCGCTGCACTTCGGTGCCGTTTTTTTCGAGGCGGATTTCGTGCGCCATTTGCTTGGCTGGAAGTTCAACCCAGCTGCCGAGCACGGCGCTGCCGTCAAATCCTTTGGCGCGCTCCCACGGCAAACCCTGGCCTTTGAGTTTAGTCTGAAGGTCTCGGGCCGTGAAATCCAATCCCACGGTCATTGCGTCGAGGTAGCTGTAGGCGAAGCGCGGCTCGATGTACTTGCCCACTTTGCTGATGCGCACCACCCATTCGATTTCGTGGTGTACGTCGCGGGTCCAGGGCGGAACCACAAACGGATTTCTTGGTGGGAGCAGCGCTGAATCGGGCTTGCAAAAGATGACGGGTTCTTCGGGAACCGCGTTGCCCAGTTCTTCGGCGTGGGCTCGGTAGTTGCGTCCGACGCAAATGATCTTCATGACTGCCGGAGCCGAATGGCGGTAAGAATTTTTTTCGTGAATAGCGGAAAATCCGCGTTCTGAAGCCACGAGTAGTAGCCCGGGTCCCTCAAGAGCACGTGGCTCACGCGCTGGCCTTTGTACTTGCCAAAGCTGAATTGCTCGTAGCCTTGGTCATCAAAGGTGATAAAGCCCGCGAAATCAGCTGCTTTATGCATCGTGCTAAAGTCGCTGAGGGCCGGCACCTCGTGGGGTAGGTCGGGGTAGCGCTTGAGTTGCGCCAGCAGCACCTCGTAGGTGGCGCGCACGTCGGCTTCGGCCGTGTGGGCGTTGTGCAGGTCGGCATCGCAGTAAAAGCGGTAGGCCGCACTTAAGGTTCGCTGCTCTTTTTTGTGAAAAATATTTTGAACATCCACGCTGCGCGAAAGGCTTAAGTCCAAATCGCTGCCCGCGCGGAGCAGTTCTTCAGCCAGCAGCGGAATGTCAAATTTGTTGCTGTTGTAGCCGGCGAGGTCGCTGCCCTGCAGGAGCGGAACCAACTCAGGTAAAATTGCTGCAAACGCGGGCGCGTCAGCCACGTCGGCGTCGCTGATGCCGTGAATGGCGGTGGCAGCAGCGGGAATCGGAATTCCCGGGTTGACGCGCCATGTTTTGACCGTTTCGCTTCCGTCGGGAAGGACGCGAAGCACGCAGAGCTCAACGATGCGGTCGTGGACCACATTGACTCCGGTGGACTCAATGTCAAAAACGCACAGCGGTCGGGTAAGCCGCATCAGATTTCGCGGTTCGGATCCCACTGCTCAAGGTAATCGGCCACGCGGCGCACGAACATTCCGCCCAAGGCACCGTCGACCACGCGGTGGTCGTAGGAGTGCGAAAGGAACATTTTGTGGCGAATGGCAATCACGTCGCCCTCGGCAGTCTCGACGACAGCAGGCATTTTGCGAATGGCGCCCAGGGCCAAAATGGCAACTTGGGGCTGGTTGATGATGGGGGTACCCAAAATGTTGCCGAAGCTGCCGACGTTGGTTACCGTGTAGGTTCCGCCTTGAATGTCGTCAGGCTTGAGAGCGTTAGAACGCGCCTTGTTGGCCAGTTCGTTAACTTCTTTGGTCATGCCACTCAGGCTCAAGCGGTCCGCATTTTTAATGACGGGCACAATGAGGTTGCCGCTCGGCAGGGCGGTGGCCATGCCCAAGTTGATGGGCTTGTGGTACACCACGTTGTTGCCGTCGATGCTCACGTTGATGTTGGGAAAGTCCTTGATGGCTTTGACCACGGCCTCCATGAAAATGGGGGTAAACGTGAGTTTCTCGCCTTCGCGCTTTTCAAATCCGGACTTTACTTTTTCGCGCCAGCGCACAATGGCTGTGACGTCGGCTTCGACAAACGAAGTCACGTGTGGCGAAACGTGCTTGCTCATCACCATATGGTCGGCAATGAGCTTGCGCATGCGGTCCATTTCGCGGATTTCGTCGCCGGGGAAAATGGTTGGAGCCGGAGCCTTGAATCCATGACCGGACGGAGCGGATTCGCTCACCTTTGGGGCAGCGGCACTCGAACTGGTGCCTGCTTCAGGTGCACTTGATGCAGTTGGTGCGGCGACCGGAGTGCGGTGGGCGCCACTTGCGCGCTGGGCTAGGTAGGCGAGCACGTCGTTTTTGGTCACGCGACCTTCTTGGCCAGAGCCGTCGATTTGGTCGAGTTCGGCCTGCGACAGACCCTCTTGCGCGGCCATGCTGCGCACCAGCGGTGAGTAAAATCGGTTGCTGCTGCCTTTGGTGACGGGTTGCGGGTTGCTGGCAGCTGGTTGCTCGTTGCTGGCAGCTGGTTGCTCGTTGCTGGCAGCTGGTTGCGGGTTGCTGGCAGCTGGTTGCGGGTTGCTGGCAGCTGGTTGCGGGTTGCTGGCAGCTGGTTGCGGGTTGCTGGCAGCTGGTGCCGCAGATTTGCCGTCCCCAGTTTCGATGTGGGCAATGACTTGGCCTACCTGAATGACGTCGTTCTCGTTGAACAGCTTTTTAACCAATACACCTGCGACGGGTGAAGGGATGTCGCTGTCGACCTTGTCGGTGGCGATGGTCAGCACCGATTCGTCGAGCGCGATGGGGTCGCCTTCGTTTTTGAGCCATTGCGTAATGGTGGCCTCTGCTACAGATTCGCCCATTTTGGGCATCGTCAATTCAAACATAGTCGCTGGGGTTGTGCGGCAAATTTACGGCATAGGTCGCCGGCGGAGAAGCGCATAAACGTCTAAATCCACGTGCCACGAGTTGGCGTAGCGCAGGTCGGCGGCGCGGTCCCATTCCGCTACCCCGCTCGGAGGTACATGCGGTACCACTCCAGGGAGCAAAGGGCGGAGTCCGAGGCCGTCGCCCGCATAGCCAACCCAGGCGCGCACGCCCATCAGCACGGGAACCGCATGGCGGAGCAGAAGTCGAGCTTTCGGGCTCCACGCACACAGCGGGGCAATCAGGATAACGAGCACCGCGATGAGCGCGTGGCTCGCCCGGCGTAGGCGCCGAACCGACGGCTTGTCGAGCGCAGAAATCGGAGCGTCGGAGGCCGTGCGCCGGTCGTCGCTGCCCAGCGACCAATCGGAATAGACCATGCGAAATCGCAGACCTTGACCTCGAAGGGTCTGCATGAGGGTAATGCACTGAGCGAAGGTCAACGCCTTCCCCGGGTGCATCGCAAGTACGGCGGGTTGAACCGTTGAAAGGACCGCGACGGTTTGGTCGTTCCACGGGAGGTCGTAGTCGAGCGGCTGCTGTTCGGGCGTAACGGGGGTTCCGGCCCGCCCTACGTGGGCCGTTCCTTGGCGAAGGAGTCCGCGCTCGTTCAGCTCAAGTACGAGCCGCACGGCCCGGGAACCTAGGGAGGCCGCCGCAAACAGCAGCGACGAAAGCAGCACGAGCGCCCGCGAAAAGCGCCATTCAACGGGCAAGAGGGCGTAGCCCACGAGGAGCGCCAAGGTCGCCAAAAGGCCACCGGTAAACCAGCGCCGAAGGGGTCCGCGCGCACTCGCTAGGCCATGGTAGACAGCAAACCAGAGTAGGGCATAAGCGGGCAGCACCAGCTGCCGGTAGGCCTCAGGGTAGGCACCGCCCTCGACGTAGCGGTGCGAGCGCTCCCAGTAGGTAGTCATGGATTCCGCCAGGTAAAGTCCGAGCGCAAGCTCCAAAAGGAGCGGAAGAAGCACGGCGGCCCACCGCTGGAGCATCGAGGCGCTCGCCTTGGCGTAAATGCCTAACCGAATGAGGGCGCTGAATGAGGACGCTCGACCCGCAAAATGCTTGCGGGCAAATATGTCCATGGCTTCGTGAAAGGTTTTGACGTACTTCCACGTGGCGTGCTTGGTCGACTCGCCTTTGTAGTGGATAATGGGCGAGGTTGCGAGGTAGTGGTTCTGCCAGCCGGCCTGCTGAATTCGGTAGCTCAGGTCGATGTCTTCGCCGTACATAAAAAAGGCCTCGTCAAAACCGCCGAGCTGGTCGAGCACGGGTTTGCGGACCATCATCCACGCGCCGCAGTGCACGTCGACTTCGGCATTTTGGTCCTCGGGCAGGTGGCCGAGGTAGTAGCGGGCAAAGCGCGGACTCCGCGGCGCCAGCGCGCTGAGCCCAAGCAGGCGGTAAAGGGCGACGGTTGGGGTGGGCAGGGCGCGCTTGGATTCGGGGAGGAAGGCGCCGGTTCCGTCGATCATGCGGCAACCCAAGGATCCGACCTCGGGGTGTGCCTCGAGGTAGGCCAAGGCCGTCGCAAAGTTGTCTTCGGGGACGACGGTGTCGGGGTTGAGGTAGAGCACCACGTCGCCGGTAGCTTCGCGCAGGGCGAGGTTGTTGGCCCGCCCAAAGCCCAGGTTGGTGGGGGAGTCGATCCAGCGCACTTCAGGAAAATTCGTTGGGATCCACGTTCCGCTGCCGTCGGTCGAGGCGTTGTCCACGACGATGACTTCGACGTCGAGTCCGCGCGAAGCGCTCCGCACCGATTGCAGGCACTGGTCAAGAAAGGCCTTGACGTTGTAGTTGACGATGAGAACCGAAAGGCGCACGGGGTGAAGTTAGCCTTTAATGGTTTGCTCGTACGGCACGCGCTGCTCAACGGCTCGGCTAAGGGTGCGCTCGTCGGCATACTCCAGGGCGTCACCTACGGGGAGTCCGCGCGCCATCACCGTGAGGTTCACGTTCAGCGGCTGCAGGCGGCGGTAGAGGTAAAAGGCGGTGGTGTCGCCTTCCATAGTGGTGCTCAGGGCAAAAAGCACTTCGGTGATGCCTTCGGCGCCCACGCGTTCGACCAGGTGGTCGATGCTCAGGTCGCTGGGGCCCATGCCGTCCATGGGGGAAATGAGTCCGCCCAGCACGTGGTAGCGGCCGCGGAAGGCCTGGGTGTTTTCAAGCGCCAGTACGTCGCGCACGTCTTCGACGACGCAGAGGGTTTGGCGGTCGCGCTGTTCGTCGGCGCAAATGCGGCAGGTGGGCGTGTCGCTCAGGGAATGGCATTGGCCGCACAGGGTGGTCTGCTCGGCCAGGTTGTGCACGGCGTCGGCGAGTTGATTCATGCGGTCTTCGCCCTGCTGAATCAGGTGCAGCGCAAGCCGCAAGGCGGACCTTCGCCCGATCCCCGGTAGCCGCGCTAATTCGCTTACTGCGCGTTCTAATGCGGCTGAGGGTAGTTCCATCATCCAAAAATACGGCATCTTTGCGACCATGATCCATGGTCCTTTCCTCGTACTCGCCGTGCTCGCGGCTTATTTTCTGCTTTTGGTTCTGGTTGCGGAATGGGCAACGCGGCGAAGCACGGCCGACAACACCCAGTTTTTCACGGCCGGACGCCAAAGCCCCTGGTGGCTGGTCAGTTTTGGCATGATCGGCGCCTCGCTCAGCGGCGTAACCTTTGTTTCGGTTCCGGGTTGGGTGGGCACCTCTTCGTTTAGCTATTTGCAGATGGTGCTTGGCTACGTTGCGGGTTATGCCGTGGTGGCTTTGGTGCTGCTTCCGCTGTACTACCGCACCGCGACGACGACCATTTATGGCTACCTCGATCAGCGATTTGGGCTATCAGCCTACCGAACCGGGGCCTGGCTTTTTGTTGTGTCGCGCTGGGTCGGGTCGTCGCTGCGCCTGTTTTTGGTGGCCGCGATCTTGCACGATTTGGTGGCCCAGCCGTTTGGACTTCCGTTTGGCGCCACGGTGGTCGGGGTGCTGGGGTTGATTTGGCTGTATACCCACCGGGGCGGAATTCGCGCCGTGGTCTTTACCGACACGCTGCAAACCGCCGCGATGCTGGGGGTTTTGGTGTGGGTACTCGTAGTGCTTTTAGGTGATTTAAGCGTTTCTGAACCTTGGACCTGGTTGTGGCAGCAGCCAGAATCCCAGTGGTTTTTTCCGGAGGCCACCGACGGCCGCAATTTTTGGAAGCAGTTTCTCGGGGGGATGTTCATTACCATCACCATGACGGGGCTCGACCAAGACATGATGCAAAAGAACCTGACCTGCCGCAGCCTCAAGGAAGCCCAACTAAACATGGGGGTATTTAGCCTGGTGCTGGTGGCAGTCAACCTGCTGTTTTTGGCGCTGGGTATTGTGCTGTACCGCTACGCCGAGGGCGCGGGCATCGACGTCGTGGGTGATCGACTTTTTGCGGCGGTGGCGCTTTCGCCCGAAATGCCCGCGGCGGTCGGAATTCTGTTCGTACTGGGTTTGGTCGCCGCGGCCTATTCAAGTGCTGATTCGGCCTTGACCGCCCTAACGACTTCGTTTTCAGTAGATATTTTGGGCGTGGAGCGCATGCCGGCGGCTCGCGCGGAACGGCTTCGCCGCCAAGTTCACGTTGGCATGACCGTGGCCGTGGGGGCGTTGATGGTCGCGGTGAAGCCTTTTGCCGACCAAAGCATCATTACCACCATTTTCACGGCTGCGGGCTATACGTATGGGCCGTTGCTCGGACTCTTTGCCCTGGGGCAGCTCACTTCACTACGTCCGGTCGGCTGGTGGATTCCCGTGTGCTGCCTGCTTGGCCCCGTTCTGTCCTACGGCGCGAGCTGGGCCGGACCGGCCTGGTTCGGGTACCAGTTTGGGTTTGAGTTGATTTTGCTCAACGGAGCGATCACCGCCGCGCTGCTCGCGGCGGGACCCCGTCGATAGACTGCCGAACCTGCTCCTTAACGTTTGACCACCAAGATGCGCTGGCTGCGTCCTTCGTGCTGGAGCTCCAGAACGTAGCTGCCCGCGCTCAGGGAACGCACGTCGATCAGGTCTTCTGCGGGCCAGCGTCCGGCGCTAACTAGTCTTCCGGCCAGGTCGATGATGCGGAACGCTTCGGGGCGCTGCACCCCTTCGACGCGCAGCAGGCCGTCGGTCGGGTTGGGCGACACGGCAAAGCCGAGTTCAGGTTCGTCCAGACCCACGGAACTGATGACGGCGTTGGTCGAGAAGGCCACGTCGTTGCAGGGGCCGTCGACCGTCAACTGCACCGGATAGGTGCCAGCTGCAGCGTACACGTGGCGAACGGAGGCCGTCGTGGACGTCGTGCCGTCGCCGAAGTCCCAGAGGTAGCCCAGAGCAGTGCCTTGGCTCACGGTGGCTTGTCCGCGGAAGATGTATGCGCTGTCCGTCTGGAAGCTCCAGGCTCCGCTCACGTCGGGCACCGCCGTTAAGCTAATCGTGTCGCGGTCGGTTCCGCCCGCCCCGTTGAGCTGCAGGGTCACCGTTTTGGGCCCGGCCGAAAAAAAGTACACGGCGTGGTTGCCTGGACCGGTGGCGACGCTGGGGACGGCTCCCGGCCCAAACGTCCACTGCGCCAGGGCGTTGCCCGGGTTGACGGCGGCAAAGTACACGGTGTCAAGCACACAAACGTCGCTCGTGGCGCTCGCCGAAATGGCCGCAACCGGCGCCGTAGCACCCAGGTCGTACACCTGAACGTTGTCGAGGAACACGTTGTTGCCGTAGCCGTTCACCCCGACGAAGCGGAACTTAACGCTCGGTCCCGAAATGCTCGACGGCAGCGCGATGCTGTCGCGGCGCCAGTGGCTCGCCAGCGACGGCGTAAACGTGGTGGTTTGGGCGGCTTTGGTTGCGAGGGCGGAACCCGACTTGGCGTAGCCCGTGGGCTGCCAGGTAGTGCCGCAGTTGGTGCTGTACTCGACGCGAAGTCCGTCGATGTAGCTGGCATCGTAGGGAGCGTAGGCTACATCAAAGACGAGGTACGGCAGGTTGGTTCCGCTCAAGTCGATGCTTGGCGTGACCAGCCGGTCTTCCTGTAGGGCCGCACTGTAGTTAAAAAAGTTTACCGTCATCGCGTTGGTGGTGGTTCCCGAAATGCCGATGCTGTTGGCCACGGTCCACGTGATTCCGCCGTCGGGGTTGTCGACAGCCCATCCCAAGGGAACGGAAGGTCCAAAGGCCTCCGCAAAGGGCAAGGGTGCGCCCGCAGTCAGGTTGATGCTCGCCGTGCTCGTGGCGGTGTCTGAACCAAAGCTGTTTGCCGTAATGAGCTGTACGGAGTAGGCTCCGAGGTTGCTAAAGGCAACCCAGGGGTTTTTACTGGTCGAGTCGGTTCCGTTGGCAAAGCTCACGCCAGTCCGCGGGGTGATGATCCAGCGCCACGAAGCGGGGCTGTTCGTCGAGGCGTCAAAGAGCTGCACCACTTGGTTGAGGCAGGGCGCGGAGCTCGGAAGCTGCATGGCAGCCACGGGTGCCGAGGTCACCTCGCTCACGGTGATGGCATCAATGGCGATGTCGCTGTTGCCGCCGCTGCCGGTGATTCCGCGAAAGCGCACGACGACTGCGCCGCCCGTGAAGGCCGATAGCGAGGCCGTAACGTTAACCCAACTAGCTCCCTTGTCTCCAATTAGCGGGGTGCAGACGTCTAGGTGCCAACGTCCGCCCGAAAGCACGTCAACGTGCAGTTCGCCTTGGGTGCTACCCAGCATGTGGGCGGCAAAGCTCAGTTGCGGTAGGCTCGCGTTGGCCAAATTGATGCACGGACTGTAGGCTAAGGCCACCGAATTCAAGCAGTTGCTCGATTCCAAGTAGAGGTAGTTGTCGGTCGGACCGCCGCCGTTAGCACCTCCCGTGGGGCCGGTACCCGCGGTGGGAGTGCCGCCCGCGTCGGTGCGCCAATCGTGCTGGTCTTCAGAGCCGTTGGTTCCGTTGACCCATCCGCCCGAGAGTCCGCAGACCGTAACGCCGCAGTTCGAGGTGGTAGGGCAGGCGGTAAAGGTGCTAAAGTTCTCGCTGAACGGCAGACCCACCGGAGCGCCGGCCGTGGTAACGTTGACTACGCTCACCACGGTGTCGTTGTAGGGATTTTGGTCGCCGGCGAGCTCAGTCCACACGCGCAGGGTGTAGCTACCGATGCCCGCCAGGTTGACGGTGGGGGTGAGCAACGCGTTGGCCGACTGCGTCGACGTAAGTTGCACGGCCACCGTATCGCGCTGAATGGGGCCGGTTCCGACGCGCAGGGCAACGGGCACCGAGGTCAAGGTCTGTGTGGCGGGATTGAGGATGCGGACTTCGACCGGAACGCTACCGAGCGATTGGCAGTCGGGCATGCGGCCTTGGGGATTGACAACCGCCGAAAGCGCGGCGTCGGTGGTCACGATGCACCCCTGGATGCCCGCGGGCTTTTCGACGGCAACGGCGCGCTTGCCCACGCGGCCTGCTGGCGTCAGCGCGGCCACGCTAAACCACTCGACGGAGTTGGGGTTGCTTCCGGTGAAGACGTAGCTGGTTGCCGTTACCGTATCGACGGGATCCATGTAGGCGGACCCCAGGCGGTACACGACGTATCCGGCAGCGCCGACCACAGGGTTCCACGAAACTTTAAAGGAATCGGGACAAGTCCACTGGTGGTTGAGGTTGGTGGGAACCCCAATTCGGCTTAGAACAAAATTGGTGGTGTCGCCTTGGGTTCCGCGGGTTATGCGGAGCCACATTTGGTCGTTTACCCCTGATGGGACCGACCAGTTGGCTTGGTCGACGTTGGCGCCCGGATTGGCCAAAACGGTCCAGGTAGCTCCGTTGTCGTAGGAGGCACTGAGCTGGTAGGGCGAACCGTTGGGCTCAGCGTCCCAGCGCACGGGCGTCGTTTGTCCGGCCACCAGAACTTCGCCGCCTACGGGGTAGGTGAGTTCGACGTCATTAGCAACAAAGGTCCAAGTGACTACGTATTCCTGGCTTCCGCCAACGGCAACCGTGCCGTTCACGATGAGGTCGAAATCACCGGGGGCGGGGTTGATGACCTCGAACTGCTCGGCGGTGTTGAGGCTGTCAACGGCACGCACTGCCGGGGTGTTGAGGGCGGTGGCATTGGGTGTCGGATTAAGCACCCAGGGGAGCCAGCTCGAACTGCCCTGCACGAGGGTTCCGTTGAGGTTGTTGACCAGGGCGCGGCCGGCGTTCACGGTGGCCGCCGGATCGGTCCAGTGGAGCATTACGCGCACCACGTGGGTTCCCGCGGGAACGGTAATGCGCACGGTGTCGGTCGCTCCAACCGATAAGCTGTCCTTAATGAAGTGGTTTTGCTCAATGCTCTTGGCGGCGCGCAGGGCGTTCATTCGTCCGTAGCCGTGGATGAAGTCGGGGCCTGGCTGGCCAAGGTCGTCGGCGGTGTTCATCAAAATGGCCTTCATGAGTCCGCCGTGCGGATCTTGGCCGGAGTGCGTTTGGCGGTAGGCGTCGTAGAGCTGGGCGAGTACCCCCGCGGTGCCGGGGCAGGCCATGGAGGTTCCGGTGAGCGTCGCGTAGCTATTGGGCGACGAACACGAGAATACGTTGGTGCCCAAGGCGGCGACGTCGGGCTTGATGCGTCCGTCGTGGGCCGGTCCGCGGCTGCTTGAACCGGCGATGGCGTCAGTTCCTTGCAGGTTGGCGACAGCGATCACGTTTTTGCCTTGCTTCTGGCCTCCCGTGATGTTGCCCCAGCCGGCGCCCGCACCGTAGTTGCAGTTGGAGGTTCCGCTGTTGCCGGCCGAAAAAACGTGCATCAAGTGGTAGTTCTGGATGATGTCTTGGTCCATCTGCTGCGTGAAGGCGGTGTATCCAGCGTTGCAGCCGTTGGAGTAGCTGCTCGCGGTAACCCGCACGCCATACTGGGCGTAGTGCAGGTCAACGCTGTTGAGGTTGGCCGGGTAGTCGTAGTACACCAGCGAAGCGCCCGGAGCCTGTCCTTCGCCGTCGGGGTTGAGGTTGCCCGCGCCAAAAATGGTTCCGGCCACGTGGTCGCCGTGGTTGCCTTGGCTCGGACCGGCAAAATTGGCTAAAATCCGGCCCGTGAAGTCAATGTGGGGTTGAATGTCGCCGTCGTCGCCGTGGCCGACCGTGACGCCGGTGCCGCGGTAGTTCCGTCCGCCCGGAAAGGGTACCCGGATGGCGTTTGAACGGTGGTTTTTGGTTCCTACCACGTTTTCGGGCTCAGCAGGGGCTTCCTTGGGCTGAACAAACTGCACGTCCGACAGCGCGGCCACGCGGGGCAATTCGGCAAGTTTAACGACGACGCTAATGCCGAGCTGCGCCGTACCGACCACGCATCCGATTCGGTTTAGGTCGCGAACCACGTCGTCGCGCGAGGCGGTAGCTAAAGGGACGACGAGCAGTTCAACCTCGGCGCCAACCCATGCGTAGTCCGGAACGGTGCCCGAAGCCAACTGGCTGCTCAGCTTCATTTCGGGCAAAAACGGACTGCCAGCGGCAAAGGGAAGGTTGGCAACCTGCGACCACGCGCTGGACTGCTGAAACTCGACTAAGTAGGCATTTAGCGGAAGGTAGCCGTGGTTGACGGCGCCGAGGGCACTCCACGTGGCCCACTCGAGTTCGGTTAGCGGACGGTTGAAAGCCATTACCCGCAGCTGGCGGCGCTCGCTGGAAGCGGTACGGGCTGCAAGCGAAGCGGTTTGGTTCTCGGTGAGGGAATACGTTCCTGATTGCAGGATCACGCGCGCACCACGGGGTTGCGCGGTCTGGGCATAAAGCGATGCGGCCATCGTGGCCGCCAGGGTAAGTAGGCGTAATTTCATCAGCTGATTGCGTAATAAGAGCTACAATTTAGAACGGGAATGCAGAAGTTTAGTTTAATCCTTTCGTGGGTGCTCGCGCTGAGCGCGCTAACGGCACAGCCCGTGCAGCGAATTTTGTACGTCGCAGCCCACCCCGATGATGAGAATACTCGCCTGATTGCGCACTGGTCGCGGGCTGAGGGACGAGAAGTGGCCTACGTGAGCTTGACCCGCGGGGAGGGAGGTCAAAACCTGATTGGCCCCGAATTGGGTGCAGCACTCGGTGCGATTCGGGAGGCGGAACTCCGCGCGGCCCGGCAAATCGACGGGGCGCAGCAGTATTTTACTTCAGCCCCCGATTTTGGCTTCAGCAAGAACCCAGAGGAAACGTTTGATCTTTGGAACCGTGCCCAAATTTTGGCGGAACTCACCGCCGTGGCCCAGGATTTTCGTCCCGACCTCATCGTCACGCGGTTTCCGCCCGATTCGCGGGCCGGACACGGCCACCACACCGCTTCGGCCATGCTCGCCTTGGACCTTTTTACCCAGCTCACCAACGACCGCGACCGGAACGGGGGGTGGGCTCCACGGGCCGTGTACTGGAACACGTCAAGCTGGTGGGCCAAAGACCTTGATCGGGCTGCGCCCAGCGACAGCCTCATTCGCCTACAGATTGGTGGCTACCACGAGGCCTTGGGCATGTCGGTGCTGCAGATCGGTACCGAGGCGCGCAGCATGCACAAGTCGCAAGGTTTTGGTGCGGAGAACGAGCACGGGTTTCGCACCGAATACCTGCAGCTGCTCGCTGGTTCGCCGGTTGACCTTAGCTTGCCCGCGTTGGCCAACGGCGGTCCTGCGCAGCATTTGTGGCGCGAAGTTCGGGCCGATCGTCCGTGGTACACCGAGCGAGATAGCCTGCCGCTAAAGCGCACGGAAGTCATCATTAACGAGGGTAGGGCGTCTTTGGATGTTGACGGCGCACCGCTGGCGTCCGGCCAGCGCCTCGAGCGAGCGGCGAACCCGGTGCAGCCGGCGTGGTACGTTACTTCGGACCGCGTGCAGGGCGAGCTTCGGCGCCCAAGCCTCAAGGCCGATCCGCTCAGTGTGGCGTTGGACGTGCCAAGTGTGGTTGCCACCTCCAAGCGGCCCTACGAAGTCACTCTGCGTTTTACGCGTTGGGCGCTCGCTAAAACGTTTGAAGTTGAGGTACACGTTCCCGACGGTTGGAACCTTTTGAGTCCGCAACGCTTGAAATGGGAGGCCCAGCCCGGTGGGGACCCCGTTCAATCCTTTACCCTCCGCATCGAGCCCGGAAGCAACCCCGTGGACGGAAAACTCGTGTTTACCCTAGACGGTCAGCCGATTCGGCAGGTTGTTGCGCTGCGCTACGACCACATTCCGCACGCCGAAGTCTGGGTCGACGGAGGAATTCCGCTTCGCTACGTCCCGATGAACCTGCCCAAGCGGACCGTGGGCGTCATCGAGGGAGCTGGCGACGACGCCGCCTTAGCCCTGGCGCAGCTGGGATTTCGCGTGCGCCACCTCAACCCCTCGCACATGACCGCCGAGGACCTCAAAGGGCTTGACGCCGTGCTGACGGGCGTTCGCGCCTACAACACCACCCCAGACATGGATCGGGCCAACGCCGTACTTGAACCGTGGATCCGCCGCGGGGGTCGTTTGGTGATGCAGTACACCACCGCGAGCAGCGACCGCACGGCCGACCAAATGGGGCCGATTCCCTTTGAATTGGGCCGCCTTCGGGTGACGCGCGAAGACGCCGTTCCGCGGTTTTTGGTGCCGCAGCATCCGCTCCTAAGTTCGCCCAACGCGATCAACGCCCGCGATTTTGAAGGCTGGGTTCAAGAGCGCGGACTGTACTTTGCCCAAACCTGGCCTGCTGAATTCACGCCACTCGTCGCGTGGTCCGACCCGGGTGAGCCCGAGGCCCAGGGGGCCTTGATCACGGCCAACTACGGCAGCGGAACCGTCACCTACTGCGCGCTGTCGCTGTTCCGCCAGTGGCGCGAAGGCGTTCCGGGTGCCTACCGCTTGCTCGCCAACCTCGTCGCGCATGCGCGTTAACCTGCATTCGGCGGACCTTGCCGCGCTCGTGCTCAGCATCGGCGGAATAACCCTTTATGGGATGTGGAAGTCCCGCGCCAAAGCGACGGCTAGCGAATTTTTAAGCGGGCAGCACCAATCGAGTTGGTGGGCTATGGCGATGGGCATTATCGCCACCCAAGCTTCTGCAATTACCTTCATCAGCACGCCCGGTCAAGGTTTTGCCGACGGACTTCGCTTTGCGCAATTTTATCTGGGTATGCCGCTGGCGCTGTGGGTGTTGGGCGCATGGGTGGTTCCGCGCTACATGCGAAGCGGTGCCCGCACGGCCTACGAGTACCTCGAGGGCATTTATGGGCCGCGGGTGCGCGGACTCGCCGCCGTGCTGTTTTTGCTGTCGCGGAGCCTCGCTGCCGGCATCACGCTGTATGCTCCGGCCATCGTGCTTACGGCTGTGTTTCATTGGGACCTAAGCACCACGGTCGTTGCAACCGGCCTCGTGGTGATCGCCTACACGGCTTTTGGTGGCTACCGGGCGGTGGAGGTCACGCAAACGGCCCAAATGGCGGTCATCCTCATCGGGCTGGTCGCGGCGTGGTGGGTGCTTTACCGCGGAATTCCCTCCGAAATGGGCCTGAGCGGCGCTTGGTCCATCGCGTCAGCCTACGGACACGATCAGGTCCTTGATTGGTCGTGGAACCCCGGCAGCCGCTACACCGTGTGGTCGGGCTTGGCCGGCGGATTCTTCTTGGCCATGGCCTACTTCGGAACCGATCAGAGCCAGGTCGGTCGCTACCTGTCGGGCAAAAGTTTGGGCGAAATACGCCGCGGATTCCTCGTCACCGGTCTGGTCAAGGTGCCCATGCAGCTATTTATTCTGAGCCTCGGACTCTTGCTGCTGGTCCGAATGCACGTTTCGACCGAGCCCCTGTGGCACAACCCTGCGGTGGCCCAGGCCTGGTCCGACATGCCGGAGTCAGGACCCCTCAACGCCCAGTGGGACCAGCTGCAGTCCGCGCGCGCTGCACTCGCTGCCCAGCCCGAAACCCCAGAGCGCCAGCACGCCCTCGCCGAGCTGCGCCAGGAGCAGCAAGTGCTCAAGGCCCGCGCTACCGACGTCGTCGCACAGCGCGCCCCGGGGCTCGAAACCAAAGATGTGGACTACGTCTTTTTGGGCTGGGCCCTGAACCACATGCCGGTTGGCTTGCTCGGCCTGTTGCTGGCCGTTATCATGGCGGGGGCGATGTCGAGCTCGAGTGCCGAAATCAATGCACTGGCCGCCACTTCGCTGATCGACTTTGGACGAATCCTGAGGCTGCCGGAGACCCTCAAGGCGTCGCGTGCCGTCACGTTTGCGTGGGGAATGGTCGCCATGGGCATCGCCCTGCTGGCCAGCTTGTACGAAAACCTCATTCAGCTCGTCAACCTGGTGGGTTCCCTTTTTTACGGGCCCATGCTGGGCATCTTCTTGTGCGCTTGGCTGCTGCCGAAGCGTCCGCCCTGGGCCGTGTTTGTGGCAGGAATTGCCGCAGAGGGCGCCGTCCTGGCACTGCACGGGGCGACGGTTGCCGGCTACGTCGAGCTCGGCTTTTTGTGGTACAACCTCATCGGCGCCGTCCTGGTGGTCCTTGGGGCGCTGGGCCTACCGGCGATCCCTTTTCGGCGTAAATAAGCTCCATTCGCGCGACGATTTCGCCGACGGCCGGGCAGACTGCGGCGTTTTTAGCCGTCAATTCAAGAATTTGCACCTGCTTCGCTCGGTCGGTGTGGGGGTACTCGCGGCAGGCCTTCGGGCGGTCTTCGTAGATCGCGCAGGCATTGTCGGCCTCCAAAAACGGACAGGGTAGCTGCTGCAGCACCCAATCCCCGTCTTCGTCGAGCCGCAGGTAGTTCGCCTCAAAGTCCGCTGTTTTGAGCCGCAGCCGCTTGGCCACTCGGTCTTTGTCGCGCTCGGTCCAGAGCGGGCCGGTAGTTTTGCAGCAATTGGCGCAGCTCAGGCAGTCGGTTTTGGCGAACACCTGGTCGTGCAGCCGGTGCACCACTTCGTCGAGGTCGCGCGGAGGCTGCCGTTTTAAGCGTTTTAAAAACGCATTCGAACCGGACTTCACTCCGCGCGAAGCTTCTCGATAAAGGCCTGAGTTTCCTCGAGCCAAGGTGCGTATTCCGGGGTGCCCGGCCCATAAAATCCGCTGTAAATCTTGCGGACCTTGCCCTGCTTGTCGAGGTAAATCGTGGTGGGGTAGGAGTGGAAGTTGGCCAATCCCTCCAACGTGCGCTCCACCGCCCCGCGCTCGGCCCGTCCGCCGAAGAGAATGGGGTAGCGCAGGTCCAGTCCGCGCACAAATTTGTCCACGGCGGGCAAGGCCTGCTCGCGATCTGCGCTCCGCTCAAACGTGATTCCAAAAAACTGCACGTCGGGGTAGGCTGCATAAAACTGCTTGAAGGCATTGCTCTCATCGACGCAGTTGGGGCACCACGATCCCATGATTTGGATCACGGCCGGCTTGCCCAATTCGGGTCCGAACAGTTCGCCGGTTTGGTAGTGCGGAAGCGAAAACGTGAGGGACTCCACTCCGGGTTTCATGCTCGAAAGGCTTGTGGGGTCAGCCAACCGAGCGCCGGGATCGGCCACCCCCGTGATGCGCTGCTGGCGGGTGGAGCTTATGAAGTGGGTGCCCAATATGCTTCCGTCGGCCCCGAGTTCCAGGGCAAAAACGTAGGCGAATACTCCGTTGAAGGTGCTCAGGTACACGCGGTTGCTGATTCGGTTGCCCGCCAAGTAGCGGTAGTCGCCCGACTCAGTCATGATGGTTCCGGTCACCCGGCCGTCCGCGTGCTCCGTGAGTACCGCGATGCCCTTGCTGCCTTGTTCTGCGGGCTGGTCGGCATGATGAAAGCGCAGGCGATACTTGGGCTGAAGCGGTTGCCGGGGGAGAGCGGTCGACGCGTCGATGCCCGCAAATCGCGCCCTAGCTCCCGAGCTTAGCCGCAGGGCAAATTGGCTGCCTTGGTCGGGCCGAAGCCAAAAACCCACGAGATCTTTGCCCTCTTTGCGCCAGATTAACCGACCCGAGTAAAAGGGAATTTCAAACTGTTCGTAGCCCTCGCTGTTGGATCCCGCATAAGCCAAAGGGATGCGTTCCGCTCCGTTAACCAGGTACCACTGCGCCGCTCCCGATCCCGACCGCACCGCACACACGTCAAAGGGTAACGTCCACGACGGATGCCCTTCGGCCGCCAGCGTGATCTCGGCGTGGTACCAGGTTTCGTTGGGCTGCGCCTTCGCGCTGGGCTGGGCAACGACGATCCATGCCGCGAGGCCCAGAATTAGAACAAAAATGATTTTCATTCGGCCAAGTTAGTACTGGCGGAGCGCTTCGCGGTAGGCATCGACCCGGGCGGCGAGTTCCCCGCGCACCCGTCGGTACTGCCCGGCCAGGTCGGCCTCGTCGAGGTGGCCTCCCAGCACGTTGAAGTAGTACTTGATTTTGGGTTCGGTTCCGCTGGGGCGGGCCGTAATGCGGTCCCCGTTGGCCATGACCAGCTGGATCACGTTCGACGCGGGTAGCGTCAACGCGCTCGTCGACCCATCGGCCAGCACCCGCTTGGTTCGCGCCTGGTAGTCCACCACCTCGGCTACCGCAATTCCCGCGACTTCCGTCGGAGTTTGGGTGCGCAAGCGCGCCATGATGGCCTGAATTTCTTCGAGTCCGCTTCGCCCTGGCTTGGTCACGCTAAGCAGTTCGTCTTGGTGCACCCCGTGTCGGGCATAAAGCCCAAGGAGGGCATGGTAAAAACTCGATCCGTTCGCCGCGTGGAATGCAGCGGCCTCGGCAAGCAAGCAGGCGGAACCAATGGCATCTTTGTCGCGCACAAAATCGCCTGCGAGGTAGCCGTAGCTCTCTTCTCCGCCGACCACAAAGGTTTGCATGCCTTCGCGCAGGCGGATTTGCTCCGCAATCCATTTAAATCCGGTAAGCGTTTCGGTCGATTCAACCCCATAGTGCTCGGCCACGCGCAGCAGCAGCGGCGAGGTTACCACCGTGCTGGCTACAAAAGGTTGTGCCGGCATGCTTCCTTGGGCGGAACGCTGCGCAAGCACGTAATCCATCAGCACCGCCGCCGCCTGGTTGCCGTTGAGCAGCACCAGGTCGCCGTGGTCGTTGCGCACGGCAATTCCCACGCGGTCGCTGTCGGGATCGCAGCCCACCACAAAGTCGTACCCCAATTCTTCAGCGCGAGCCACCGCCAAGGCCAACGCCGCCGACTCTTCGGGATTGGGTGAATGCACCGTCGGAAAGTTTCCGTCGGGCGTGGCCTGCGCCTCGAGCACATCCACCTTGGAGAAGCCCCATCGCTTGAGGGATTCGGGGAGCAGGGTGATCGAAGTTCCGTGCAGCGCGGTGAACACAATTCCCAGGCCGGCATTGCCTTGGCGGTTGAGCGACAGCGTTTCGAGCGCAGCCAAGTAGGCCTCATCGGTATCGCGGCCTAAGGGGCGCACGGCGCCGGTTCCGCCCGTCCACTTCACGTCGCTCACGCTAACGGCGCGCACGGCTGCGAGCAGTTCCTTGTCTTGCGGCGGAACAATCTGCCCGCCATCACTCCAGTACACCTTGTATCCGTTGTATTCCTTCGGGTTGTGCGATGCCGTAATCACAATTCCCGCCGTGCAGCCGTGCAGGCGCACGGCAAAACTCAATTCGGGTGTTGGACGAAGCGCATCAAACAGCCACACGTGGACTCCGTTGGCCGCCAGCACGTCGGCAGCCACCCGGGCGAATTCCGGCGACTGGTTGCGGGAATCGTAGGCAATGGCCACCGAAGGCGAAGCCGCCGCGGCCTTCACGTAGTTGGCCAATCCTTGGGTGGCAAGGCCAACCGTGTAGCGGTTCATTCCGTTACTGCCCAAGCGCATGAGTCCGCGCAACCCGCCGGTGCCAAATTCGAGCTCGGTGTAAAACGCCTCGTTAAAGGCCGCCGGGTCGGCGTCGCGCATGCGGAGAATTGCCTGCTTGTCGGCATCGTCGATCGGGCTGTTGAGCCAAACGTTTGCGCGTTCCACGGCGCCGGAATCCAAAATCGTATTCATACACCGCAAAGTTCGCCCACGCTGCGGGCTTGACGCACCCCGCGCGCAGGAACACATAAAAATCGGTGATTTGCGCTCGGCAGCAACGAGCAGCTAGCGGCTAGCAACTAGAAAGCGGCCATCTGCACCGCGGCCACGGCGGCTTCCTCGCCCTTGTTGCCGAGGCGTCCGCCGCAGCGGTCCAAGGACTGCTGGTAGGTGTCGTCGGTGAGCACGCAAAAAATTACCGGGGTTTTGCCCGTCGCATTCAGTCGGGCAATGCCGTAGGTAACGCCCTGGCAAACAAATTCGAAGTGCGGAGTTTCTCCGCGCACCACCGAACCGATGGCGATGACCGCGTCGTACTCGAGGGACTCTGCGTGCACCTTGCATCCGTGAATGAGCTCGAAGCTGCCCGGAACGTCGAAGCGGTCCACACGGTCAGCTCGAAGCTGCTCCAGCACCCGCACCGCGCCGTCGGCGAGGGCTTGGGTAATTTCGGGGTTCCAGGAACTCACCACCAACGCAAAGCGCCGCCCTTTAGCAGTGGGAGCGGCGCTGAGGTCAAGGGGTCCGCGCTCGGCGGTGGCCATTACTTCGCGGCGAGCTTTGCTTCGTAAAAAGCGATCAGCGCGTCGGCGTTGGCTCCCTGGGCAGAATTCGGAAAATCCGCCTTAATGCGCTTCGTGTAGTTGAGGGCTGATTCGAGGTCGCTGTTCAGTTCAGCCGCCAAAGCAGCCTTCGACAAAAAGAACGGCGTCAAAAACTCGTTGGCCTCAAACGACGCGGCCTTGGCATAGTATTCTTCAGACTCCTCGGGCTGCTTGAGGTCGGCAAACGCGTCGCCAATCGCGCCGGTCGCAACGATGTCTAGGAACGTTCCGTCGCCGTCAAACTCCTCGAGGTAGTCGATGGCCTCTTCAGCCTGACCGAGTCCGAGGTAGCACAAACCCGCATAGTAGTTGGCAAGATTCCCCGCCTTGGTGTTGGAGTACTCGTCGGCAATCTCCACAAAGCCCATGAACTCGGCGTTGCCGTTCAGCGCCAGATTGAGCGAATCCTGGGCAAAAACATCTTGAGCGGGGTAGAGGGCGAGCTGGGCCTCTTCTTCGGTCGGCTTCACGATAAACTCTTGGTATCCCCACGTCAAGGCCACGACCGCCACAAGGGCGCCGGCCACGTAGGTAATTTGCTTTTGGTAGGTGTGAAAAAGGGTTTCGGCCTTTGAAAACGTCTCTTCAACAGCTTCAATGGGGCGCTCAACCAAATCGATTTCTTTTTTCTCTTTTGCCATAGGGCGGCAAAGATAGCCAAAGCACGCATACCTAGGTACTTTTGTAGCATGCAAGATGTCGTGCTCGATCGCCTCAGTCTGGTTCACTTTAAAAACCACGCCCAGGGCGAATTCACCTTTTCGCCGAAGCTCAACGCCCTCGTGGGGGCCAACGGTTCAGGCAAAACCTCGGTGCTCGACGCCGTTCACGTGCTGTGCATGACGCGCAGCTTTTTTCATTCGAGCGACGCCCACTGCATCCAGTTTGAGGCGCCCTTTCTGGTGGTTCAGGGCGAATTCCGCGCTGAATCGGGCACGACGCCGGTTTATTGCGGACTCAAGCGCGGCGAAAAAAAAGTCTTTAAAGCCGACGATGCCGAGTATCCCCGCATTTCGGACCACCTCGGGCGGTTTCCCGTGGTCATGATCAGTCCGGGGGACCACGATCTGCTTCACGGCGGATCGGAAGCGCGGCGCGCCTTCATGGATTCGGTCATCGCGCAATCGGACCGTGGCTACCTCGAGGCCCTTAAAAACTACCAGCATGCCCTCAAGCAGCGCAACGCGTTGCTCAAGTACTTCGCGGCAAACCGAACGTTTCAGGCCGACACGCTGGAGCTGTACGACGCCAAACTCATTGAGCTCGCTCCGGTGCTGCACGAAGCGCGGGTCCAGTTCGCCGCGCAGTTTGCCCCCCTGCTCCAGGATGCCTACGAGCGCATTTCGGGCGGACGCGAACAGGTCGCCCTGCACTACCAAAGTGCCCTCTCGGAACAGAGTATGGCGTCGCTGCTCGCGGACCGGTTGCCCAAAGACCGCGTGCTTCAGTACACCTCGGCGGGTCCGCACCGCGAAGACTTGGAATTCAGCGTGCACGGCCATCCCTTGCAGCGGGTCGGCTCGCAGGGGCAGCAAAAGAGCTTCTTGATTGCGCTCAAACTGGCCGCGTTTGCGGTGCTCCACCAAACCCTTGGGTGCAAGCCCATTTTGCTGCTCGACGATGTCTTCGACAAACTCGACGCCCAACGGGTCGAAGGACTGATTCGCATGGTAAACGACCAGCGCTTCGGCCAGATTTTTGTCAGCGATACGCACCCCGAGCGCACCGCTGCACTGCTCAAAGCGCTGGATCAAGAGTCGATGATTCACGACCTAACTCCGGCCGACGCCTAATGCCCCGGCCCAACCTCGAAGGCCTGGACGGCATCTTGAGCCGCATGCTGGCTCCGCACCGGCACAAGCCAGCGTTTCAACTGGCCTTGTGTGCAAACGCCTGGAGGGCCCTTTTGGGCGAAGCCGCGCAGCAAAAAACCCGCAAGCTCGCATTTTCCGACGGTCGCTTGACCGCCTACCTGACCTCTGACTCGCTGCGCCACGAGCTGCGGGCCCAGCAAACTCGTCTTCTACAAGGGCTTCAAGAAGAACTTCAAGATCAGCTCGAAATCAAGGAGTTAATCCTTAAATAAAAAATCCCGCCGAAGCGGGATTTCGAACATCATTCGGATGCAACCGAATGTTCTTTTTTAGCTCGTTTAGAACTGCTCGCGGCCACCGAAGAAGAAGGCTCCTTCGATCGCGGCGTTCTCGTCGCTGTCGCTGCCGTGAACGGCGTTGGCGGCAATCGACTGGGCGTACAGGCGGCGGATCGTGCCCTCCTCAGCTTTTGCGGGGTCGGTGGCGCCAATTACCGTGCGAAAGTCAGCCACGGCGTTGTCCTTCTCCAAAATGGCGGCAACGATGGGTCCGCTCGTCATGTACTCGACCAGTTCGCCAAAAAACGAGCGCTCGCGGTGGATTCCGTAGAACTCTGAAGCTTCGGCCACGCTAAGGCGGGTCAACTTCAAGGCTACGATGCGGAATCCGGCCTTGTTAATGTGGTTGAGAATGGCTCCGATGTGGCCGTTGGCCACCGCGTCGGGCTTGATCATCGTAAACGTGCGGTTCGTAGCGCTCATGATAAGTTGAAATTGAGGTCGTAAAATCGGCCGCAAAAGTACGAAATTTACCGCATGATCCATGACGTACTGCGGACGCTCCGGCAACGGGCCCACCAAATCCTCATCACGACGCACTGGAACCCCGACGGCGATGCGGTGGGTTCAGCGCTCGGTTGGGCCCACTATTTGCGCGCCTCGGGCCACCAAGTGCGCGTGCTTTTTCCCAACGCTCCATCAAAACCCCTCCAGCAAAGCCCTGGGTTTAGCTCGGCTTTTGTGGTGATTGCCGACGACCGCCCCGACGAACTTGAAGGGCTTTTTGCGCGCGCTGAACTGCACTTCGCCCTCGACTACAACACGCCCTCCCGTGCTGGGTCCGCCATGGAACCCCTAATCGCATCCTACGCCGGCCGCCAGGTTTTAATCGACCACCACCAACAACCCGACGGACTCTTTGCGGAAGCCTACAGCAGCACCGCCAAAGGGTCGACCTCTGAAATGATTGCCGACCTGATCATCGCCGACGAGGGCTGGGCCCAGGTAGACCCTGCCTGCGCCGAGAACTTGCTCATGGGCATCATCACCGACTCGGGATCGTTCCGCTACCCATCAACCACGGCGCAAACCTTTGCCACTGCAGCTCGCTTGGTCGAAGCAGGTGCGCAACCGAACGCGATTCACGAGCGTCTGTTTGACGCCAATCCGATGAGTCGCTTAAAAACCTTTGGACACGGACTCTCCGGCGCGCAAATCGCTGCGCAGGGTAGGGCCGTCGTGCTCAGCCTTTCGCTTGAGGACCTCGAGCAGGCGGGCTACGTGGCCGGCGACAGCGAAGGCCTGGTCAATTGGGGCCTATCGGTTGAGGGCGTCGAGGTCAGCGTACTCCTTCGCGAAGACGCGGCGGGTCTCATCAAAATGTCGTTCCGCAGCAAAGGCGACCGCGACGTCAACGAATTTGCGCGTGCGCATTTTGCCGGTGGCGGACACCGCAACGCCGCTGGAGGAGCCTCGACCCAAACCTTGGCGGAGACCAAAGCCCAACTCATTAGCCTTTTGGAACCGTGGCTCGCGTAGCAGCGTTTGCCCTGCGCCTTTGCCTGCTGGCCGCCGTCCTTGGAGCCGCCAGCTGCAACCGCCCCGACGAAGAGCCGGAATCTCCGCAGCTCACCGCTGAAGAAGTTCAGGAGCGCCTCATCCAGCAGAATCGCGCGGCCCTTGAGCAGGAACGCGCGTACCTCAAAGCGTTTATGGATTCCACCAAATGGGCCTTTGCTCCGGCTGGATCTGGTGCCTACGAGTGGCGCGTCGCAACAGGCGAGGGAACCCCGGTCGCCGAGAAAGAACTCGTTCGCGTGGCCTACCGTTTGACCGGCGTTCACGGTGAAGTTTACGACCAAGGCACCCGTGAAGTGCGCGTTCTTCGCGACCCCGACGCCGTTTGGGGCCTTCAGTACGCCCTCATGCGGGCCCGCCACGGAGACAGCCTCGTGCTTTTGCTGCCCGCGCATTTGGGCCACGGACTCGCCGGAGCCGGGGAGGTGCCGCCAATGAGTCCGCTTGTGTACTACCTTCGCGTCCTATGATTAAACCATCGCTTCTTGCCGCTTCGGCGCTGCTTGCAGTGGCCTGCGGCGCAACACCTGATATTCGCGTGAATAACCAAGACATCAAGGTCGGCGACGGCCTTTACGCCCTGTTCGAGACGAGCAAAGGCGACATCCTCGTGCAGCTTGAAATGGAAAAGGCTCCGCTCACCGTGGCCAATTTCGTGGCGCTTGCCGAAGGCACCCACCCGCAGACGGTAACCAAGAAAGGGGAGCCGTTTTTTGACGGACTCATTTTTCACCGCGTGATTCCGCAGTTCATGATTCAGGGCGGAGACCCCGACGGTCGCGGTACCGGCGGCCCGGGCTACCAGTTTCCCGACGAGTTCCATCCGACGCTGCGCCACAGCGGCCCCGGCATTCTGTCGATGGCCAACAGCGGCCCCGGCACCAACGGTTCGCAGTTCTTCATTACCGAAGTGGCGACGCCGTGGCTCGACGACCGCCACAGCATTTTTGGCAAGGTGATCTCCGGCATGGAGAAGGTCACTGAGATCGCCAACGCGGAGCGCGATCCCCGCGACATGCCCAAGACTCCCATCACGATGAAGGTAAAAATCATTCGCCAAGGCAAGGCTGCTAAGGATTTTGATGCACCCAAGGTCTTCACCGAAGGCGTGGCGGGAGCGCAAGCCAAGGCCGCAAAAGCCGCCGAAGAGGCAGCCGCTAAGGGTGCGCTTCGCGCCGCCGAGTTTTCGTGGATTGTCGACGGAACCGTGAATTCCGAAGCCTTCGAGAAGAAGTACGCAGAGTGGATTTCCAAGGCCGAAAGCCGCGCCGAAGGACTTAAAGTGCTGGTAGTAACCCCAGGCGAAGGCGAGGCCCTTGCCGACGGCGACCAGGCATTGGTGCACTACGCAGGCTACCTGAACAACGGCAAGCCCTTTGACTCAAGCGTCAAGGCGGTGGCCCAAACGTGGGGGCAGTACAATCCCCAGCGCGAACCCTACGAAGCGTTCCCCGTTGAATGCGGCAACCAAGGACGCGTCATCAAAGGGTGGCAGCAAGGCCTTATCGGACTCAAGAAGGGCAGCCACGCTAAACTCATCATTCCTCCGGCCCTTGGCTACGGGGAGGCGGGTGCTGGCGGCGTGATTCCGCCCAATGCTACGCTGGTATTTGATGTCTGGATCGAAGACATTCAAAAGAAGTAGTCCGCGACCGCACTAATCCATTAGGCCCTGCTTCACGGCGGGGCTTTTTGTTTGCCCCTAGCTGCTCGGTACTAGGTTTGGGTGGAGAGGGCCGTGATCGCGTCGCGCAGTTCAGCCGCCCGCAAAAAGTCGAGCTCTTTGGCTGCCTTCTCCATTTCGCGGCGGAGTTCGGCCGCCTTGGACTTTCGCTGCTCTTCGGTCGCGTACTTCGGCAGCGCCTCGGCGAGGGTGGTACGGCGCACCTCGGCGGCGGCTGACTCGGCCGACTTCTGCGTGAACACGCTCGAACGGTCCTTCTTGACTAAGGCGGTGGGCGTCATTCCGTGGGCCTCGTTGTAGGCTTGCTGCTTGGCGCGTCGCCGCTCCGTTTCGCGCATGGTGCGCGCCATCGAATCGGTGATTTTATCAGCATAAAAAATGGCCATCCCGTTCACGTTTCGCGCCGCCCGGCCAATGGTTTGCACCAGCGAGCGTTCGCTGCGCAAAAAGCCTTCTTTGTCGGCGTCCATGATGGCTACCAGCGAAACCTCAGGAAAATCGAGGCCTTCGCGCAGCAGGTTGACGCCGATGAGCACGTCAAAGAGTCCGGCCCGCAAGGCATCCATGATTTCGATGCGCTCCATCGTCTCGACGTCGCTGTGAATGTAGCGGCAGCGCACCCCGTAGCGCGTAAAGTACTTGGTCAGCTCCTCAGCCATGCGCTTGGTAAGGGTGGTTACGAGCACCCGTTCGTCGCGCTCGCTGCGCAGCCGCACCTCTTCCATGAGGTCGTCGACCTGGTTTTCGATGGGCCGCACCTCAATGATGGGGTCCAGCAGGCCGGTGGGGCGAATGAGCTGCTCCACGACAACGCCCTCGGACTTCTCGAGCTCGTAGTCGGCCGGCGTGGCCGACACATAAATCGTTTGGTTTTGCAGCTGCTCGAATTCGCCAAACATAAGCGGACGGTTGTCCATCGCGGCCGGCAAGCGAAATCCATATTCTACGAGGTTCTCTTTGCGGCTGCGGTCGCCGCCGTACATAGCGCGCACCTGCGGAAGGGTGACGTGGCTCTCGTCGACCACCATTAAAAAGTCGTCGGGAAAGTAGTCGAGGAGGCAGAACGGCCGGGTTCCGGGCTGGCGTCCGTCTAGGTAGCGCGAGTAGTTCTCGATGCCCGAACAGTATCCCAGTTCCCGAATCATTTCGAGGTCAAATACCGTGCGTTCCTCGAGGCGCTTGGCTTCGAGCGGACGTCCCATGTTCGTGAAGTGGGTCACCTGCGCACCGAGGTCGAGCTCAATTTGCTTGATGGCCCCGTTGAGCATGTCGGGCGTGGTGACAAACAGGTTGGCGGGAAAAATTCGCAGCTGCTCCATCGCTGCCTGGCGCTCGTTGGCCACGGGGTCCCACTGCTCGATGCGCTCGATTTCATCACCCCAGAACAGTACCTTATAAAAAATGTCGCCGTAGGCCGGAAAAACATCGACGGAGTCTCCCTTGACGCGAAAGGTTCCGCGCTTAAACTCGCCTTCGGTGCGGCTGTACAGCCCCTGAACGAGTGCGTGCAGAAACTTTTGGCGGCTCAACTTTTGCCCGGCGGAGACCTGAACCTGCTGGCTTTTGAAGGCTTCGGGGTTACCCATGCCGTACAGGCAGCTCACCGAGGCCACTACCAGCACGTCGCGCCGTCCGCTCAGCAGCGAAGAAGTCGTGGACAGCCTGAGCTTTTCAATCTCGTCGTTGATGCTGAGGTCCTTCTCGATGTAGGTTCCGCTCGCGGGAATGTAGGCCTCAGGCTGGTAGTAGTCGTAGTAACTCACGAAGTACTCCACCGCGTTGTTCGGAAAAAACGACTTGAACTCCTGGTACAGCTGGGCCGCCAGGGTCTTGTTGTGCGAGAGTACTAGGGTAGGGCGCTGCACCCGCTCAATCACGTTGGCAACGCTGAAGGTTTTGCCCGATCCGGTCACGCCCAAAAGGGTTTGGGCGCGCTCGCCGTTGAGCACTCCGCGCGCTAAAGCCTCAATAGCCGAAGGCTGGTCCCCGGTGGGGTGAAACTCGCTCGCGAGCTGAAAACCTCCGCCCGAACCGACGGCTGACAGGCCAAGTTCGCTCAGGATTTTGCCGCCGTGGTTGTGGGGACGGCCTTCCATCGCTTAGGCGTTGTCGCTTGCGGACTCCTCAGCGCTCGAAGCAGGTGCTTCGGGTGCCAGGCTGTCGGCGGTTTTGGCGCGCTCAGCCTGTTGCATGCTGCGGAACGCCTTTTCGGCGGCCTCGAGTTCGCGGCGGGCTTGGTCTACCTTGTTCAATGCGTCTTGAACGATGGGGCTGTCGGGCTTCGCAAACTGAAAGAATCCCATGTTGTTCTCCATCTGAGCAAGCTTGCGGCGCGCGAGCTCGACCGTTTGGCGGGCGGACTGCATTCCCTGCATCTTGCGCTGGGCAACCTGACGGACGGCGCGCTCTTCGCCCTGGGCGCCGCGCATTCCGTCAAAAAACGAATTGCCGGCGGCGCGGAACCGGGCCCACAGTTCGTCGGTCTGCTTTTTGGGCGCAAATCCAGAATCTTTCCATTCTTGTTGAAGCTGCTTCATCTCTTTGGCAGCGGCTCCGAAATCGCTGCGCTGCGCAAGAGCTTCAGCTTTTTCGACAATGGCCAACTTGACGTCGAGGGCCGACTTCAAGTTCTTTTTGCGCTCGCGGTAAAACACGTTACGTTCTTTGTAGGCCCAGCGCTCGACCGCTTTAAATCGGCTCCAGAGCTCGTCGCTCGGACCGCCAAACGTGCGGCCAATCTTGCCGAGTTCGCCGCGCAGTTCGTTGAGCTTTTCGGTAACGTTTTGCCAAGCTTGGTGGCTTTTGGGCGCCCGCTCTTTGAGGGCTTCTGCCTCGGCCACTTTGAGGGCCTTGGCCTCGAGCCGAACGGAATTTTGGGCCTTTTGCTCTTCAAACTTCTCGCGGCGCTTCTCGTGCAAAATCGACGAGGCCGCTTTAAACTGCTCCCACAGCGGCTCTTTGTCTTCGAGCGAAACGGGACCGATTTCCTTCCACGCCGTGTGAATGCGCTGAAGTTCGCCACCCACACTGGCGGACCAATTCTTAACCGAAAGCTCCTGAACCGCGCGAATCAGCAGTTCTTTCGCTTCTTTATTGACTTTGTAGTCCAGCTCGCGGAGCTCCTGACTCAGGCGCAAGTTGTCGTAAAAGCGGTCCACCAGAAAGCGGAACGTGGCGTTCAGGTCGCGCGCATCTTCAGCGGGCACGGGGCCAACCTCCTTCCAGCGGTCAAAAATTTTCTTGAACTGGTTGTAGGTGGCGCGCGTCGGAAGCTCTTCGCTCTCGGCCAGCTTTTTAAGCTCCTCAACGATGGCCTTTTTCACGTCCAGGTTCACCGCCAGGACGCGCTCCTGCTCGGCCTTCCAGGCTCCACGACGCTTTTTGAACTCGTTGTAGGTCTCATAAAAGCGCTCCCGTGCTTTTTGCTCAAAGTGAAAGTCGAGGGCGTTCCCGCCTTCGGCAACAAACGCTTCGAGCGCGGCTTGGCGCACCTCGTCCAAGCGGGGCAGCAGGGTGTTCCGCAGCGCAAGCATCGGCACCCGAGCCTCGGCAATCGGCACTTCGCGGAGCACGCGCGCCGCTTCAGCAATAAGTTCGTCGTCGCTCAGTTCGCTGTAGTCGGCTGAGTGGTCCTCGTGCGCTTCGCGTTCTTCTTCGGTGTGATCTTCTGACTCTTCGGCTGCGGGTTCTGCGGCGGTCGCTTCAGCGGCGGCCTCCAGGGCGGGTTCAGCGGCGGCCTCCAGGGCTGGTTCCGCGGCGGTTGCTTCCGCGGCGGGTTCCTCGGCGGAGTCGGTCACAACTGCGGCAGGCACTTCAGCCACTTCGGGCGCAGATTCGGCCAAATCGGCAGATTCAGGTGCTTCGGGCACCTCGGTAACTTCGCTGGGTTCAGCGGTTGCGGATTCAAGGGTTGCGGCCTCGAGATCCTGGCTGGGTACTTCGTGCGCACTCCCTTCGTGGGGATTTTGGTCGTGTTCCATCATATCGGATGGCATAAAGAGTTGAATTGGGCCTCAAAAGTCGGGCATAGCGAGCACTTCTCGCCAATAGTCCCAAGCTTTTTTTGCCTGCATGCGCAACATCGGCATTCCGTCAACGACCCAGGCACCTGCTTGGGCGGCATGGAGCTGAAAGGGCGTAGGCGCGGACCCGTACACGGCATCAATGGCCCAGACCCCCTGAAGATTCCGCCAAACCACGGGTGGCGCTAGGTCGCGCTGGTCGCCGTGCCCCATCGACGTCGCGTTCACAATGACGTCTGGCAGCTCGGCCTGGGCGGTTTCGGCGAACGCTCGCTGTTCGAGTCCAAAAAAATCGGGTCGCGGAGCGCGGGCAAAAACATCTACCGCAAAACCACGAGAAATCAGCGCGTGGGCTATGGCGCGCGCCGCTCCGCCGTTGCCCAGCAACCAGGCGCGTTGGCGAACCGGTCGGTAGCCGTCCCACATACGTTCCCACGAACTCCAGAATCCATCGGCGTCGGTATTGTGGCAGATCCACCCCTCGGGTGTCCGCGCGATGCAGTTGGTGGCGCCAATAGCCTCGGCCTCGGGGCTGCGCCGTTCGCAGCTGCGCCAAAGGTCAATTTTGTGCGGAATCGTCGCGTTAAAACCGCTCCAGCCTTCGCGGTGCGCCGATGCTAGCCAATCACCCCAATCGGGTCGCGGGGCCACTTCGAGCACGTCGTACTGCAGCTTCCCCTCGAGGGAATGCCCGGACCACAGAGCCTTGTAGAGTTCCGGTGACCGCGAAGGCGGGCCGGCAACGCGAAGGAGTCCGAACCGAATCACGGCTTAAGCCGAAGTTTGGCGAGCTTGCGCCCAGCGGTCTAGGCCCAAGACGAGGGCCGCGCCGACCGCCGCTGCGATGCCAAGGGCGAGCCAATCGATGGACAGAGCGGTTTCGGCCTGCCATGCGGCGGGGCTCACGGGAACCTCCCAACCCTTCCACGTACTGCGGAACGGCCAAACCTTCACTAAAGACCCCACGATGAATCCCGTCATGAGCGAAACTGTGGCTTGCTCAAAGCGGTGAAACAGCCAACGGAGCAACCTGCCAAACGTGAGCAGTCCGAGTAAGCAACCCACGGCAAAAAGCACCACCGTACCCATTTCGCGGTTGTGGAGGGCGTTCAAGATGGGTTCGTACGCGCCCAAGAGAACCAAGATGAACGATCCCGAAATGCCGGGCAGAATCATGGCGCAAATCGCCAGAAATCCGGCTACAAAGGTGAAGCCCGGGGTGAGTTCAACGCGGCCGGCGGGCATCGACGAAAGCACAAATCCAAGGACGATGCCGAGGGCAAACATGAGCCAAGCTCCGCGCACGTCGCGGAACAGCATTTTTAGGCTCGCCACAATCAGGCCAAAAAAGAAGCTCCAAACCACGGTCGGGTGGTGGTCCAGTCCCCAAAGCACCAATTTTGAAAGCGTGATGATGGAGAACCCAATTCCGCTCAGCAGCGCCACCAAGAACCAGCCGTCGACCGCCTTCCAGGCTGCGGCAATTCCTTCGCGCTTGAGGGCCACCCACATGCTTCCGCCCGCGGCGTGAATGGCGTCGAGGAGCCGCTGGTAAATTCCGGTCAAGTAGGCGATGGTGCCGCCCGACACGCCGGGAACGACGTCGGCCGCGCCCATGGCGATGCCTTTAAGTACCGTAAGTAGGGGATTCATGGACGCGAAATTAGGCGTTGGGCTGGTTCCAAATCAGCGCAACCACCGGGTCGTCATTGACTTCTGGGTAGAGCTCGACCAGCGCATCGTGAAACGGAGCGCCAAAGCGCACCCACGACTGCTGAATGCCGGTGTGTGCGGCGGGCAGGTCGCCGGCCAGCTTCCACAAAAAGCCGAAGTAGACGGCCCACATGACGGGGTCGTCGGCGTAGCGCTGCACGCCTGCTTCCAAGATGGTCACGGCCGAATCGAGGTGGCTCATTTCGACCAAAATACCGGCATATTCTAGCAGGCCGCGCGGATTTTCGACCCGCAAGGCGTGCAAAATCAGCTGCAGGCTCTTGGCGGCCTCGCGCTGAAGGCCGAGCTGCAAAAACAGGTCGTGGGCCACCATGTGGTAGTCGGGGTTGTCGGGGTCGAGCGCAATGGCCTTTTGCGCGTGCTGCACCCCTTTGAGAATATTCCCAGCTTCGCCGTGCAGGACCGCAAGCTCAATCCAGGCTTCGTCCAGCTCTTCGTCGAGCTCAACGGACTCTTGAAAAGCGCGAAGGGCCTCAGGATTTCGGTCGAGGGACTGCAGGCAGACCCCAATGCGGTACAGTGTGTAGCCGTTGCGTTCGCTCGCAGCCATTGATTGCTGGTAGCATTCCAATCCTTCGCTGAATTCCTCAAGGTCTTCGTGGAGGCGTCCGAGGTCAAATAGGGCGGCGCTGAACGATTCGTCGATGGTCACGGCGAATCCGAGGCTGCGTTTCGCCGCGTCGTGCTGGCCTTGGCGGAACTGGGCCACCCCCAAGTGGTACCAGGCCGTTTCGGAGTAGGGATAGTCGTTGAGGTAGGTCTCAAAAAACGATACGGCCTTGTCGTCGCGGTTGGCCATGTCGAAATTGATGGCGAGCAGGTAGAGCAGGTGCGCGTCTTCGGGCTCCTCCTGGAGCATCGCTTTTAGGATGCGCACCGCGTGGGTAAACATTCCAGCTCCGGAGTAAATTGAGGCCAACGTGCCCTGAATGGGGAAGGGGTCGTCGGAGTTTTGAATCGCCTTGCGCAGCGACTGAATCGCGTCGTTCGTCCGCCCTTGGCGAATAAAGAGCATTCCGCGCGCCCACTCGATGTCGGGGTGGTTCGGACTCAGTCCTTCGGCGTGCTGAATGGCGTCTTCGGCCTCGTCGAGCTGCGACGCTTGTACGAGGTAGCGCGCCATTTTAGCAGCAAACACGGTAGCATAAGGGTGCTGGGCGCCGCCCATGTCGATGGCCTTACGGGCTCGCTGAAGTTGCCCGGTCTCGAGGTAGTAGTCGGCGATTTCTTCGAATTCCTCGACGTCAAAAAACAGCGGGGCATCTTCGCGGAGCGCCTGCTCAAAACGTTCAATAAGGGGATCGGGTTCGCTTTCGTACATCGGTTAGTATAAACCTAGGCAAATTTCGTTCGGAATTCGACGCAATGCACACGCGTTATTCACCACGTTATTCACTACCACGCATTCCGGGCGGTGCCCGTTCTACCTTTGCAGCACACCAAAAACCTCGCCATGGCCTTAATCGCATCGGTATCAGGAATACGCGGAACCGTCGGTGGTTCCGTCGGAAGCAATTTAACCCCCGTCGACGCCGTGGCTTTTGCCAGCGCCTACGGCCAGTGGCTCCGCGCCCAGTCGGGCAGCGACCGCCGTTTGCGCGTTGCCTTAGGTCGCGATGCCCGCGTTTCGGGCGAAGCCTTGAGCGACCTTGTGGTGTCTACCCTGCGTTTTCAGGGCATCGATGTGCTTGACCTCGGACTTTCGACCACGCCGACCGTTGAAATGATGGTTCCCTGGGAGGGCTGCGACGGCGGCATCATCCTCACGGCCTCGCACAACCCCGGCGAGTGGAACGCGCTGAAGCTGCTGAACGCCCGCGGAGAATTTTTAAGTGCCGAAGACGGGGCCAAAATCCTCGCGGCGCGTGCCGCTGGTCAGTTTGATTTTGCTCCAGTGAGCGAGCTCGGGCGCCGAATTGCGGTCACCGACGGAATCGAGCGCCACATTCAGGCCATTCTCAACCTTGACCTGGTTGACGTCGAGGCCATTCGGGCTCGGGGCTTCGCGGTAGCCCTTGATGCCGTGGCGTCTACGGGCGGAATAGCTATCCCCATGCTGCTCGAAGCCCTTGGCGTGCAGCGCATCGAGGGACTTTACTGCGAGCCTACCGGGAATTTTCCGCACAACCCAGAGCCCCTGCGCAAGCACCTAGACGAAATCTGCGCCCTGGTCCCCGAGACCCAGTGCGACTTGGGCATCGTCGTCGACCCCGATGTCGACCGCCTCGTATTCGTGAGCGAGAACGGTGAACTGTTTGGCGAAGAATACACGTTGGTGGCGGTGGCCGACTACTTGCTGCAGCACCGTCCCGGTCACGTCGTGAGCAACCTGAGTTCGAGCCGCGCCCTGCGCGACATCGCCGAACGCCACCGCTCAACGTATTCCGCATCAGCGGTGGGCGAAGTTCACGTAGTTACTGAAATGAAGGCGCGCGAAGCCGTGCTGGGCGGCGAAGGAAATGGCGGAATTATTTTGCCCGAACTGCACTACGGCCGCGACGCCCTGGTCGGGGTGGCTCTGTTCTTGACGTACCTGGCCAAAAAGGGCGGAACCTGTTCCGCACTCCGCGCGACCTACCCGAACTACGCGATGGCCAAAGAGAAAATTGACCTGCAGCCCGGCGTCGATACCGACGCCTTGCTCGTCCGCGTCGCCGCCGCCCACGAACACCTGAACCCGTCGACCATTGACGGAGTCAAAATTGATTTTGCCGACCGATGGGTGCACCTGCGCAAGAGCAACACCGAGCCCATCGTGCGCATTTACACCGAAGCCCCGACCGAAGCCGACGCCGAAGCGCTGGCCGCCGAATTCGTGGCTAAATTGGCCCGCCTTTAACCCCTTCCCTTGATGAGTATTTACCTCGACAACGCCGCCACCACGCCCTTGTGTCCCGAAGCCAAGGACGCCATGATAGCCGCCCTGGAGCTGTTTGGAAACCCTAGCTCGACCCACGCCGAAGGCCGCAAGGCCAAAGCCCTCGTGGAGCGCGTGCGCAAAGAAGTTGCCGCGGCCCTAAATTGCTTGCCGGCCGAGATCATATTCACTTCGGGCGGAACCGAAGCCGACAACTGGGCCCTTCAATCAAGCGTAGAGGTTTTAGGTGTCAATAAGCTCTACCATAGCGAGTTGGAGCACCATGCAATTACCCACATGGTCGAGGCGCTTGCCGATCGGGTGGAGGCCGTCGCGATTCCCTTTAACGAACACGGCGACCACGACCTCGACTGGCTCGAAGCCCAGCTTGCCGCCGACCACCAAGCCGGTTGTACCGTGCTCGTGAGCCTCATGCACGCCAACAACGAAATAGGCAACCTCGTGGACTTGGGTCGACTGTCGCAGATTACCCGCGCCCACGGCGCGCTGCTTCACAGCGACACCGTGCAGACCATGGCCCACCTCAAACTGGACTTTGCGGCGACGCCGCTGGAGTTTGCGGCCTGCAGCGCCCACAAGTTTCACGGTCCCAAAGGAATCGGCTTTGCCTACCTCAAGCAGGGTACAGGGGTTCAGCCCTTCATTCGCGGCGGAGCGCAGGAGCGCGGCCACCGAGCTGGCACCGAAAACGTCGTGGGGATTGCCGGCCTTGGAGCCGCTTTTGCGGCAGCCGTAGCTAGGCTCGACGAAGACGCGGCCCACATGACTCGGATTAAAAACCATGCGATTGGAGCGCTGCGCGCGGCGTTTCCCAACGTGAAGTTTAACGGCCGTTCGGGCGATCCCGACCGCAGCTTGTTCACGGTGCTGAATTTTTATGTACCCGAACTGCACGAGGGCGGAATGCTCAATTTTCAGCTGGACCTGCAGGGATTTTGTGTTTCGGGCGGAAGCGCCTGCAGCAGCGGCGCCGTGGGCGGTTCCCACGTTCTGGGTGGGCTTAAGGCTCCGGGCGGAACCCGCATTAGTTTTTCGCGCATGACGACCCTCGACGAAATCGACGCGTTCGTTCACGCCCTGAAGAACCTGCCTAAGCTCGACTAGCGGATCAGATTCACGGTTCCGTACAGCGGACCGTCTTCGGTGTCGAAGCGGTACACGTAGGTGTCCTGCTGCGCGGGCTTGCCGTTAAGGGTGCCGTCCCAAAACTCTGCAAAAGGTTGGTCGGTTTCAAAAACGACGTTGCCAAAGCTGTTGAGGATGGTGAAGCGATCGCCGTCAAAGCACGTGTTTCCGGCCAGAACCAGCACCTCGTTGCGCCCGTCGCCGTTGGGGGTGAAGGTGTTGGGAATCCACACGCGCTGGTCGTAGCGCAAAATCGCCGACGTGAACTCGTAAGGGTAGACCGCATGACACACCGTGTCAATTAGCTCGAGCTTCACGGTGTAGCTACCTGAAGTCGGTACGCGGTAGGTCGTGACGCGCCCTGTGTCGACCACGCCGTTGGGGAAGGTCCAGCGAAACTGGTAATCGATGCTGTCCAGCGTGTAGGTCACGTTGACGCGAATCCTTCCGTCTTTGCAGCTGTCGGGGGCCACCTTGACGTCGGGCGCAGGGAGGTCCGGGTCAAAAAATACGCTGGCGAAGGCGGTATCGGTGGTTCCGCACACGGTGTCGCGCACCACCAAGCGAATCACGTGGTTGCCGGGGGAATTAAATCGGTGGACCACCGTATCTCCGCTTTGCGCCGAGCCGCCGTCAAAGGTCCAGTTGGACTGCTGGGCGTCAATGCTGGTGCTCCAAGCGCGGACTTCAAACCTCCGGTCGCAGGCGACGTAGTCCTGTTCAAAGCTCGCCTCCGGAAAAATTCCCTGGTCGTGGGTGATGACCAGCGAGGTTGTGTCTTGGATGTCGCAAATGGTATCGATGGCGGTGAGGCGAATGCGGTAGGTGCCTTTGGTAAAGCGGACCGTAGGCTGGAAGTCCGAAGAGGTTTGGCCGTTTCCGAAATCCCAGATGAATTTGTTGGCGTTGGCGGAACCGTTGGTAAACTTCACGATGAGGTCTTCGCACAGGGTGTCGACGTCGGCGTCGAAGTTGATGCTCGCGTCGGCCGTTACGCTGGTTTCAAAGTCAATTTTGATTACGCCGAGGTTGCAGTTGCTCGAGTTTCGGGTCGGACCGACGACCCCCGGGGTCGTCGGAAAACTCTGGCCGCCGCAGGCGGCACACACCGCCTGAAAAATATTGCCTCGGGGCGAAAAGCGCGACGTTCCGCCGTCGACGTGTTCGCTGGAGGTTCCGCCAAAAAACGTAGCGTAGCTCAGCGCTTGGGCGTTGCGCGAAAGCACCATGAAGTAGAAATCGCTCCCGTCGGTTGTGGGACGCAGCGCGTTGGCCGTCACGGGGAGGCCTGAAGTGGTTCCCCCGAGCGAACCGCCGTTCACCCCGCCGCCCCAACCCGAAAGCAGAATGTTCAGGCAATCGTCGACGTTGAATGCGCTGGGCACGAGGTTCACAATGCTGTTGGAGGTTCCGAAGCGCGACGAGAACAGGGTTTGGTTGAGGTCGGCGTTGAGCTTGTGGATGAATTGACCGCCGCTGGCCGTTCCCCACGTTCCGGACGTCTGGGGGTAAATGCCCAAGCTCTGCCCAAACACATACACGGCACCGTACTTATCGAGGTCGATAAAGAAGGACTGGTCGTTGCCGGAGGTACCCAAGTAGGTTGCTTTTTCGAGGGCGCCCGCCGCGCTGAGGCGGGCGATCCAGCCGTCCACGCCGCCGCGGGCGGTGGCGTGGAGTCCGCCCGTGGTTCCCGGAAAATTGGTCGAACGGGTGCTCCCGGTCACAAAGACTTTGCCGTTTTGATCGACTTTGATTCCGTACCCGGCCTCGTAGTTGCTTCCGCCGAGCAGCGTGGACCAGCGCATCGCCGACAGCGACGGGTTCAGCGAAAAAGCCACGGCATCAATCGATGCGTTGGTGCCGGTGGCCCCCGGGAAGGCTGAGCTTTGGGTCGACGTCACGACAAAAACCTGATCCTGGCTGTCTACGACAACCTCGCCCCGCATCGGGTCGCCGTAGTTCAGGGCGATTCCGAGGTTCAGACCTTCGTTGCCCGCCGTGCCGACAAACGTAGACGCCGAGAGGGCGGTGCCGGTGGGGTTGACCTTCAAGACAAACAGGTCCACACCGTCTTCAAAGTCGAAGGACAGCGGTGAGCCGGTAGATCCATTTGCGGGCGGTCCGCCATTAAAACTCACGTCGTAGGCGCCAACCGTCGTCGGAAAATTGCTCGACCCCGTGGTGCCCATAATGACGAGCTCTCCCAGGGAATTCACCATCATGGAATGGGGTTGGTCGGGGCCGTCGCCACCGATGTAGGTGGAGTAAAGTCGCTGGGAGCCGTTGGCGCTGAACTTGGTCAAGCCAATGTCCATGGTCGAAAAGCCCGAACTCGGATCGTTGTAGCTCGCATCAAAGGCGCCGGGCGTGGTGGGGTAGCCCACGTCAAACACGATTCCGCCGCCGTAGAGGTTTTCTTGGTTGTCGTAGGTCGCGGTGTAGCCCCAGTTGTCGGCGGTGGAGCCCGAAAAGCTCGAAAAAACCAAGTTCGGATCGATGATCAAGGTGTCGCGCCGGCGGTAGGGCCCAAGTTCAAAGGTCACCAGGCCATCGGGGTGCACTCGGTAGGCGACTGCCACGGGATTTTTGCCGGTTCGCCCGAGGGTGTAGGCCACGGGGCGGTCTTCGATCCAGGTTCCCAGGGCGGTTTCGAGGCGGAGTTCGCCTTCGGCACCCAACTGCGGCTGGCAACCACGAATGCGCAGGGCGATGCGCGAGGGGTCGGCGCCGGGCTTCACCTGCCATTCCGACTTGAGGCTGCCGTGGGTGTGGACGACAAAGTCAATGCCTGGGTACACGTCGGCGGTGCGCCAGTCCTCAAATTCGGGTACGTTGGTCACCCAGCGGGCGGGGTCGCTTCCTTTTAGGTAGTGGCGCGGACTTGGGGTCGGCTGGCTTCCCGCGGATTTTGCTTGGGGTTGAGCGCCTTCAAATTCGACAAACAGGGCATGGGCGTCGGGCCAGGTTTCGGGCCACTGGTGGGTGGGGTAGTGCGGATTCGGCGTGGCCCCGCCTCGGTGCTTGGGGTGGACGACTTGAATTCGGTAGCCTTGGTCGTGCCAAAATACCGCACCGTCGCTCAGGGCCGTTTTGGCCCGAAAATCACCTTGCCACTGGCCCTGATTGGGCACCACGAGGGGCTGCGCGCCAGCGCCAAGGGCGAGGATTACGAAGAAAAACAGGGCAGTACGGCGCACAGGGCAAGGTAGGAATAAAGCTCAGGCGATGCGGGTAGCTTCGAGGTATCGGTAGCCGGCGGCGCTTGATAGTTGCGTAGCCACCAAAAAACGTTCCGAAGATTCCCCCAACTTCAAGCGTTTGCGGAGCACGTCGGCCCGTTCGGGGAACGCTCGGCAAACCACACTGGCCTCAGTGAGGTGGGTCGGCAGGCTAGTGTGCACCGCATCGACCCGAAAGACACGGCAGCCAGGAACGGCGTGAAGTTCGTCGGCCGTGTACAACCGGCTGTCGGGATGCAATCCTTTGAGGCCGTGGTGGGCCGCCCACGACGCGGCGCCGCGCGCCGCAACCAGCACCGAGTCAGGGTCGTACACGTACGTGCCGACCGCGGTTGCTCGTTCTGCGGTACGCTGGGGGTCGCTGGTCCACCGAACGAGTTCCGTCCCCTCGTCGTCTACAGCCACTGCGAACACCCGAAGGGGCGAAGTCCGCGTCCGCGGCAGATGCACCACCAATTCCTTAACCTCGCGGTGGGTGCTTAAATAGGTTAGGGACTCGGCCCCCGGAAACCAGCGCGCGACCTGCTCGGCGTCGAGCATGGGCGAGAGTTTGAGGACCACGTGGGGCGCCCACTGCTGCCACGTTTGCAAATGCTTCAAGGGGTCGGGACTGCCCAGGTCGTTGAGCGGCAGGCGTCCGCGGGCCGATCGCCGTGAGGGGTCGGCATAAACCACGTCAAATTGGTCAGGGGCAAACGACTGTTTTTCGGCAGGCGCCTGTACCACGAGCCGGTTGGTTTCCGCGCCGTTCCACCGCAGCAGCTCGACCAGGTAGGCATCAGGTTCTACCGCCGTGACGCGTGCGCCCGCGGATTCCATGCCCCAGGTGTCGATGCCGCTCCCGGCGCTCAGGTCCAGCGCGGACCATTGTTGAGCGAGGGGTAGCCCGCGGAGCCATCGCCCTCGCCACAAGGCCGTTGCTTGGGAACTTGCTTGTTCTGCATTGGCCGCAGGCGGAGGCGCAAAGCGTGGACTGGACATAAGTAGGGGCCACTTCGCTCGGTAGGCATCTTCGTGGATGAGCCAGTCTTTTTCGGCGGGCAGTAAGGCGTATTCCGCCCACCGCAACGGCCATTTCGCAACGGCCCCCTTTTGCCGGAGCGCATCGCGAACCGTGAGGAGCCGTTCGTGCCGAATCATACGGCAAAAGTCGTAAACCTTTGCCAAGTAATCGGGTGATTTGCGGTATCTTTCGAAGATGAATTTGAGGATTTCAAAATCGATTTTGGCTGCCGTTTTAGGCCTGATGAGTTTCGCCCAATCCGCTTCAGGACAAGTGATTTTAGCGCCATGGTCTGAGGCCTTTAGCGGAGTTGCCAAGGGAACGCCCAACTACAACGCCGGCTCGACGATACCCACCGGCTGGACGCGCACCCCGCAAACGACCGGAAGCACGCCGCCCACCGCGGTTTACTGGTGGGGCGGTAGCGTCGGACAAACCCATACGCGCGCCGGCGGCGGCGCAACAGGTCCCGCGGCCGACCACACGTCGGGCACGGGCGGCTACCTCTACGTCGAGTCCAGCGGCGGACCCGGCAATTCGGTTGCTAACGTGGTTACTCCGCCCATTAGCACGGTAGGAATTGCCACGCCCGAATTGATTTTTTGGAAGCACCAGTACGGCACCACCATGGGCCTGCTCAAAGTGTACATTCGCCCCTACGGAGCCACGGCCTGGGACGCAACCCCGATTTACACGGGTACCAGCACCAATCTGGGTGACGTTTGGCTCCGCGTTGCGGTGACGCTGCCTACGAGCTACGTGAACGACACCCTGCAGCTGCGCTTCGAAATGACCAAGCCCGCAGGCGGCGGTGGCGGTGGACCCGGCGGTGGCGGGGGTGCCAATCAATTTGGCGACCTGGCGATTGATGACGTGTCCATTGCCCAACTGGTGACGTGCCCTGCGCCCTCCAACGTTGTGGCCACGCGGCTTACGGCGAACTCCATTCAGCTCACTTGGACGACGGGCGGAGCCACTTCGTGGCGCGTGAGCTACGGCCTACCGGGCTTTAATCCCACGACGGGCACCAAGCTTACCGCTACGAGTAATCCCTTCATTGTTACCGGGCTTTCGCCGTCGACGACCTACGAATTCCGCGTGAAGGACAGCTGTTCCGCCACAGACGTTTCGGCCTGGTCGCCGAGTGCCAAGGCGATGACCGACTGCGGACCCGTTCCTGCTCCGTGGATGGAGGACTTTGAAGACGCAAATTGGGTGGTTCCGGCGACGCATTGGGCCTACGGAGCCATAGATACGTGCTGGTCACGTCCTTCGGGGGCCAACTACTGGTGGCGCCCGAACAGCGGACCTACGCCGACGGCCCTAACCAATATTGGAACGGGACCGAGTTCCGACCATACGTCGGGTTCAGGCCGCTACCTGCATGGCGAGGCCCAAAACGGCACAGGGGTGGCTGTATTGCACAGCCCTAGCGTGATTCTGGCCGGATTGCTGAATCCGGAACTCCGCTTCTACTACCACCAGTTTGGGGCGCAAATCGATAGTTTGGTCGTTAAAATATTCCGCAACAATGCCGAAACGCGAGTTTGGGGCAACACGCAGCAAACGGCATCGTCGACCGCCCCGTGGACTGAAGCGGTGGTTTCGCTCTCCAGCTTTTTGCCCGACACCGTTCAGGTTCGTTGGTACGCCTACCGTTCACCGAGCAACCAAAACCAAGTTGACGTGGCGATTGACGACGTTTCGATTGATAATCCACCCGCTTGTCCAAAGCCCACGGGCCTCACGGTGACCTCAACGACCCAATCCACGGGTACCATGATCTGGAATCCAACGGGGGCAGGAACCTACGAGGTTCGCTACGGGCCGCTTGGCCAAGTTCCGTTTAGCGGCACCACCGTCACGGCCACCACCAATCCGTTTACCTTAACGGGCCTTAGTGCCGGAACCGTGTATGCCGTTTCGGTGCGCAAGGTGTGCAGCACGAGCCTTCAAAGCGCGTGGAGCACGATCGACACGCTGATCACGCTGTGCGGCGTGGTGGCGGCGCCTTATGTGGAGAATTTTGAGGTCGGATTCAATCCTGGCCCCGCCAGCGGGCAGTTTTGGAACCAAAATTCGACCATCGGCACCTGCTGGACCCGAATTCCGATTAGCACAGGAACGACGCCCGCCTACCACTGGGGCGGAGGGCAAGGAGCGACGCCCACCACCAACACAGGCCCCGACAACGACCACACTACGGGGTTGGGTAAGTACGTGTACACCGAAGGCGGATTTGGCAACCCAGCCGGTTCGGTTCGCGTGGCCACGCTGACCTCACCGCAAATTATTTTGACTGCATTGACCGCTCCCGAACTCCGTTTTTGGTACCACATGCAGGGAGCGACCGTGGGTTCGTTATCGGTAGAGGTTCAAACGGGGTCTTCGACGTCGCCCTTTGTGGTCATCGATTCGATCGTGGGCGCTCAAGGTGCCGCGTGGATGGAGCGCGTGGTGTCCCTGGCGGCCTACAGCAACCAGACGGTTCGCATTCGGTTCCGCTCCCGGACCAAAGGAACGACGCCGGCCACGCAAACCGACGTCGCGATCGACGATTTTTCAGTGAAAAATGCGCCTCCGTGCCCGCCGCCGACCGCCCTTACGGTTACGCCATTGACCGCAACGACGGCCTCGGTCGCGTTCACCAATTCTGGAAACGGAACGGCTACCATTGAGTACGGACCGGTGGGCTTTGCTCCGGGAAGTGGAACGTTGGTTAAAACCACGAGCAATCCGTTTGTGCTGACGGGTCTCACCCAAGGTCAGAGCTACCAGGCCTACGTGTACGACAGCTGTTCCGGAGGCTTGACCTCTACCAAGTTTGGACCTGCGCAGTTCTCGACCTTTAACTGCCCGAACGGCTGCGTGTACAACCTCAAGCTGCGTGACTCGTTTGGTGATGGATGGCGGACCAATCCCCAGGGCACCCTCTTTCACACGCTCGAAGTTGTTCTAAACGGCACCGCTACGGCGTATACCCTGTCGGCAGCCACCGATACCGCGGCCTCGTTTGTGATTCCGGTTTGCGACAACGATGTAGTTCAACTCCGCTTTGTGAACCGCGGCAACTGGAGCAACGAATGCGGATGGATTTTTAGGGACGCCACCGGTGCCATCGTGCACAGCGAAGCCACGGGCGGACCCAACCTAACTACCGGTACGAAATTTACCGACACCGCAGATTGCAGCAATCCCTGTCCGCCGCCTGCAGCGGCCTTCACCACCACGGCTACGGGTCTAACGGTGAATTTTAGCGGAGCGACTTCAGTGGGTACCATTTCAAACTACACGTGGAACTTTGGAGGAGGGGCAACTGCCACCGGAGTGACCGCGAGCCACACCTTCAGCAGCTTCGGAGCCTACCCGATTACGCTAGTGGTAACCGACGGATGCGGTCAAATCGACACCTTGGTCGACACCATTAACGTGTGCACCGGCGGACTTGGCAGCGTGGGGCACAGCGCCAACGGCCTTGTGGTGGGCTTCACCGGCCCGAGCGACCCTGGACAGTTCACGTCCATCACCTGGAACTTTGGGGACGGAGGAACGGGCAGCGGGGCCGCTCCGAGCCACACCTACGCTACGGGCGGAACCTACACGGTCTTGGTTTCTGCCACCGACAACTGCGGCAGCACCTATTCGCAAACCCTTACCGTGGTGGTTTGTTCCAAGCCGGTAGGCTACTTCACGTTTAGGGTGCTGCTGTCGAACGGCAGCGGAATGCAAATGGAGTTTGACGCGAGCGCAACAACCGGGGCCACTACGTACAATTGGGTGTGGGGCGACGGAACCGCCAGCACCGGCGGACCGATCATTAACCATACCTACCCGGTGGCGCAGCTTGGCTACACGGTACGCTTGATTGTTTCGGCGTCGTGCGGAATCACCGACACGGTCTACCACAGTTTGGGTGAGCTTGGCTTGGTCGACGGTGCGCTCGTTTCGGGAATTTGGGTACCTAACCCGGCACGCTCAGGTTCAAGCTTGCAGTGGATGGGCATCGACGCGGTACCGCCGCAGTCCGCTGCACTGTATACCGCAGATGGCCGCCTCGTGGCGCGGCCGACCGTCGATGGCGAAGTCCTAACCTTGCCCGCCCTTCCCGCGGGAATGTACTGGCTTCAGTGGATGGAGTCCGATCGTCCGCGCCATAGTCAACTAGTGGTTACCGACTGATACCTTTGCGCCGTGGAACTCGTACTTGCCTTTTTAACGCTGGCCTTTTTGGAGGTCGTTCTTGGAATCGATAACATCATCTTCATCAGCATCTTGACCAACAAGTTGCCGGAAGAGATTCGCAAGCGGGCCCGGACCCTGGGCATCGGATTGGCTTTGGTATTCCGCGTGCTGATGCTGCTGTCGATAACCTGGATCATGGGTTTTCAAGAAGAGCTCTTTAGGCTGGGCGAGCACCCGGTGAGTGGGCGCGACCTAGTGCTTTTGGCGGGCGGAATTTTTCTGCTTTGGAAGTCTACCAAAGAAATTTATGAGATTACCGAGGCGGGCGGCGCCCAGCACGGCCAGGATTCAAACGTAGCCAAGAGTTTTGCCGGGATCATTGTGCAAATCGCGCTGCTGGACATCGTATTCAGTTTTGATTCCATCTTGACGGCCATCGGCATGACCGACGACCTGCGCATCATGATCGCGGCGATCGTCGTAGCCATGTTTGTGATGCTTCAGTTCAGCGGTCCGGTGTCCAAAGTGATTGAACGCCACCCGTCGCTTCAAATTTTGGCGTTGGCCTTTTTGATTCTGATTGGATTCATGCTGGTCGCCGAAGCGGCCGGCTACCACGTCCCCAAGGCATACATCTACATGGCCGTCGGCTTTTCGCTTGGGGTGGAACTGCTCAACATCCGCGGAAAAGTTCGCGGAGGTGGAGCGGACCCCAAGGACCACTAGACTTCGTGCACGAAGAGCGCTCGGTCAAAGCGCACTCGGGGGCCGTAAACCCCTTCGGGGGCGCGCTTTCCGGCGGAGATCACCATACATACCTGGGCGCCGCGGGGCAGTTCAAGCAAGCGCTTGATGCGCACGCCGTCCATTCCTTCCATGGGGCAGCTGTCAAAGCCGTGGGCACGCAAGGCGAGCATGAAGTTCTCGCAGGCTAGGGCCGTTGACTTGTGGGCCCACGTGGCCATTCCGCTAAGCGAAAAAGGTCCGCGCGGAATGGGTTTAAAAAGCCCAACGAGCGCCACCCAAAGGGTTTTGAACGGCCCATAAATTCCAAACGGGCCCATGTCGTAGGCCAACGGAACAATCCTGCGGTAGTACTGGTAGGCGGCCTTGAGGCGAACCTTGCGGCTTTCGTCGAATTTATCCAGCATCAGGGCGTTGGTTTCGCGCCACCGATCGGGCCGCGCCACCGCGACCACCAGCTCTTGGGCGGTCCGCGCCGCCGGTTGGTTGAGGCAGTACGCAACTAAGTCCGCCTTTTTTTCGGGGGTGCGCACCCAATAAAAATCCCACGTTTGAAGGTTGCTTGAGTTGGGGGCGAGCAGGGCGAGGCGAAGGCATTCGCGCATCACGTCTTCGGGCACGGGATCGTCGGTAAACACTCGCACGCTTCGGCGGCTTTCGACCACGTCGGTGAACGCTTGAGCGTCCACAGCGGCGGCGGCTTCTTCGTACCCGTGCTTGGGTGCGTTGTTAAAAATGTCTACGCTGCTTTTAGCTCCGGAATTGCTCATGATTTGGGCTCTTTTTTGAGAAGGTCGCGAATTTCGCGCAGTAGTTCAACCGCCGAATCCGAGATCGGTTCACTGCTCACGTGTTCCGCGTGGCGGCGGTGGATGCGGTTCAGGGCTTGAACCAGGATAAACACCGAAAACGAAATCAAGCCAAATTGAAGTACGGCGTTTATTAAACTCCCAATGCCTATTGGAACGGGACCCAATTTGACGGTCCACGAACCGGTATCGACGTTGCCCGAAAGCCACGTTAGGGGCGGCATTAGCACTTCGTTGACCAACGCGTCGACCACGCGCTGAAAAGCCGCGCCGAGCACAACCCCGATGGCGAGGTCAAGGGCGTTTCGCTTCAGGGCGAACTGCCTAAATTCACTCATGAACTTCATGGCTTCAAGGTACGTTTTACCTTCGTCTGATATGCAGCGCGTCGAGTCTGAAATCCTAGAGTTTAAGTTGCGGATCGATCGCCAGCGCAAAATCGCACGCACCTTGGTAGCCTTTGCCAACGGGTCGGGCGGAACCTTGCTCGTGGGCGTTCGCGACAACGGCGCGGTGGCCGGGTGCCGGGCCGAAGAAGAGGCCTATATGGTTGAAGGGGCCGCGCAGCGATTTTCGCGCCCCGAGGTGTCCTTTACGGCCCGCATAGACCGCTTCGAAGGCAAGGAGGTGCTGGTGGTTGAGGTTCCGTCGTCGGACCGCGCACCCCACGCCGCCTGCGAAGAGGCGTCTGAAGAGTGGACCGTGTACGTGCGACGGGGCGCCGCCAACTACCGGGCGAACCGAGTGCTCCTCGAAGAAATTAAGCTGCGAACCGCGCAAATTGCCCATGCGAACGTGGAGCACCTGGCGCTGCTGCCGCTGCTCAGCTCGAAGGAGGGCCGCACGGCTTCGAGTTTAGCCCGGGCGACCGGTACACCGATTCGCGCGGTAGAAGACGGATTGGCGGTGCTGCTGCATTGGGGGCAAATTCGGGCGGAGCCCCGTGAAAAAGGGTGGGTATATCAACTGCCTGAATAAAATGTACCCAATTCGTACCCGCTTAGGTACATGAGATGTACCACCTTTGGCTCGGTCCATGGGGCCTCACACCAAACCGCTAGCCCCGAAAGGGGCTTTTTTTATAGGTTGAGCGCGCGCTGCAGCCCAGAAAAGTGCAGGTAGCTCGGTTCAAGATCCGCACGGGTCTCGCCCGACAGCACTGAGCACGCGTAATGCAGCGCTTCGAGGTATTTGCGGTAGGCCTTGTACCAAAAGTCGGGCTTGAGTTTGGCCTGGTGCGCTTCAAACGCCGCGAGGTCTCCATTCCGCGCCAATGCGAGCATAAAGGCCAACCGACTGAGGTCGGCATCTACCGCGGCGGACCACGTGCTACGAACCTCGATGTGCAGCGATTGGGTTTCCATAATGCGCACCACCGGGGCGGTAAAACCCATGGCGGCGACGACCGGTAAAAACTCCATGCCGAGTAAATGATGGTACAGGGGAGGTGTGGCTTCAAGCACCCGCGTGTAGTCGGCGGTTAAGTGCGGGTCCCAACCTCCGTGTTCCAGGAAGTAGACCCAAAATCGCGCTTGAAAGTACCGGCTGATTAAAATGGGGTAGGTTTCTTGATGAAATCCTTCGGCCACTGCGGCCCGGGCATGCGGCGCAATGGCGTCCCAACTTCCCGCAAGGAAATGCTGCATCATGCGCATTCCGTGGTAGTACAGCGGAACGTCGATGCGCTGCGCCATGGCGTTGAGGGCGTGGGCCATGTACCCGTGCTGAATGGTTTCGTAGTCCGCAAAAAAGTGCGTTACCCAACGAAACGATGCGGGGTTTTGGTGAAGTTCACGGCAGGATGCTTCGGTGGAAAGCCGTTGCCGAAACTCGTCGGCAAGGGTGTTTGAAAAGAACACGAGCTGCGCTTTGCGCAAAAAGCCTTCGGTCCACATGGGGTGGTCCAGCCAAAACGACCATGTTGAGATTGGGTCGTGGCTCGTCACTTTATAGAGAATCCAAAGAAAAATCGACTGCGCGTTGAAGTCTTCGTTGCGAATCCGCTCAAAAAGGGCGTCGCGTTCGTGCTCGGACCAGTCCACTTTATCGACGGTTTGCGTCCAATCAAAGTAGTACGCAAATCGGCCCACGTCGGTTTTGAACGCGGAAAAGTCGGCGAATCCGCAGTACGCACTTAAAATGTCTAAAATGCCGGCACGCGGATCGCCCCCAGGAACCAGCCCAAAAAACCGCCGCATCGTGTTGTAGGACACCAGCTGTCCGGTGGCCTCGTACACCCGGTCTTCGAGCTGCTGGCAGTCGGTTTTGGTGCGAACCGCGCGCCCAAAACGGCGCTGAATTTCGGTGCGCAGCGCATCCAAATAGGGGGCAGTACCTTTGTGCGTCATGCTGCAAACCTACATCAGGTACACGTTATGTACCCCGAACTGACTCCGAGTGCGCTCGTGGCCTTGGCGGTGGCGGCCGAAACCCTAAGCCTGCTGCTTTTTGGTCGGGCCAACACGCTTTGGCGGAGTCCTGGAATGCTCGAGTACCCGCAGCGGTTTTTGGTCCTTCGGTCTGCCCTCGTAATGATTTGGGTGCACGCGGGCGTGGCGCTTCTCGCGCCGGGTGGCCTTTCTGCGAGTTATCCCGCGCTTCAACCCAACGTTTTGCTGCTCCTCGCATTGGGAATGATGGGTGGTCTGGGGCTCCTCTTGTTCAGTTTAAGCATTCGATCGATGCCGGCGCAGCTGGTATTTTTTGGCGGAAGCCTTCACCTCGTGGTGGCTGTCGCGGTGGGTTGGTTGCTCGGCGAGCTTATTTCGCCGTTGCGCCTAACCGCAATCGCCGTCTTGCTGATCGCCCAAGCGAGCATTTTGTGGCGGGATCGCGGAGCATGGACTTCGCAGGGCCTTAGGACCCAAATGCTGCCTTTTGCGGTTGGGCTGATATGGGGAACCTATTTTCCGCTCTACGGCCTTGCCATCGCTCAATGGGGATTTTGGCCTACGGTGATCGTCACGGAGTGGGGGGTACTGGTCTTGATGCTGATGTGGTTCGTGTGGAATCCCCGTGGAACATGGCGCGATTCCTCGCTTTGGCGGAGCATGCTCGAGCAATCTGCGCTAAGTTCGGTGGCCCAAGCCCTGTCGGGCGCGGCCCTTTGGTGGGGCGGAGTCATTTTGCACAGCATTTTGACCAACTTCAACGTGCTGATTAACCTTTCAGCGTTCAAGATTCGTTTTGGTGAAGCCTTGAGCCTGAAGTACCTGGCCTATTTTCTGCTGTACGTTGCCCTTGCCGTAGCCTTAGTATTTGGTTCTTAAAAAATTAGCTTACCTTTAAGTACCCTATACCTTAAGCCATGACTTTGGACATTGCCGTCCAGCGTATGGCCGATGAGCTGCTGCGCGTGCCTCCATTTGACCTTTTGTCGCTGGACCACCGCGTGGCGCTTGCCGCGCACATCCGCCTGGGCGTTTACGAAGCCCTCGACGTTTTGCCGCACGAAGAAGTGCGCGACGTGGTGTACGTGCTCACGCGCGGTGGCGTACTTATGCGCTCCGAGCCCAAGCAAGAAGAAGTGCTGCAGGCGCCGCTGGTGCTGTCGCTCCGCGGGCTTCGCATGAACGAAACCCAGCATTGGGAGGTGATCTTCACCGAAGATTCCATGGTCTTGGAACTGCCCGTGGCCGAGCTCACCTACCTCAGCAGCCACCTTCCTGAATTTTCGGAGGCTTTGACGGGCGTTATCGGTCTTTAACCCATTTCCAGCGAAGTGGGTAGCATTGGTCCCAGTGCTGAGCCCAAAATCCAGCGTGTTCGGACCAAACCGCCACGCGGAGTTCGACGCGGTCAGTAAACGCCCGCGAAACCCATCGAATTCGCTCGTCTTGGGCGTCGGCTTCCATGCGGCCCAGCAGTTCGTAGGGAAGCTCGAGTAGGGCCAGCCGTTCGGGGTGTACCTGGTGACGTTCCGCCTGATCGAGGGCGTCTTCGGCAGCTCCTCGGTAGGCCGCAATTAGTCCGCTAACACCGAGCTTGGTTCCGCCGAAGTAGCGGCTCACCACGGCGCCGCACTGCTGAAGTTCCCGGGACTGTAGGGCGTGGAGGATTGGCGTTCCCGCGGAATGGCTAGGTTCCCCGGCGTCGTGGCTGCGCTCTTCGAGTTCAAAATCTCCGCGAAGTCGGTACGCCCATGCATGGTGGCGGGCGCCGCGGTGCAGGGCGGTCCACTCGGCCAGCTGCGCCTGAACCTCTTCGGGACGCGCCGCAGGAAACACCCAAGCGTGAAAGCTCGACCCACGATCCTTGAACAGCCCTTGGCAGGCGTTTTTAAGCGTGAAGTAGGCGCGTTCCATGATGCTACAAACCTACGGCGGTCGCTACCTTGCGCCTCGTGAAGCGCGTAACCCTTTTGATTCCGGCGCAAAATGCCGCCGACGTACTTGGGCGGTGCATTGCTTCGTGCGCGGGCTTGTACGACGAACTGCTGCTCGTAGACTCCGGCTCGACCGACGCGACCCTCGAGGTTGCCGCGAGCTATGGGGCCCGGATTCTGCAGCGCGACTACGAAAATTCCGCCTCCCAAAAGAACTGGGCCATACCGCAGGCCGGCCACGAGTGGATTTTGCTGCTCGACACCGACGAATGGCTCACGCCGGAACTGCATGCGGAACTTGCGGCGTGGCGGAGCCAGCCGAACGGAGCTGAAGAGGCTTTTTGGCTCTACCGCGCCAACCATTTTTTAGGCCGCCGCGTTCGGTTTTCGGGATGGCAAGGCGATAAGGTACTTCGCGTGTTCCGCCGCGACACCTGCCGCTACGAAGCCAAGCACGTTCACGCCGAAATTATCGCAGCTGGCCCGGTGGGCCGGTTTCGCAACCGACTGAACCACAACACGTTTATAGATACTCCAACGTGGGAAACTAAGCTGCGGCGCTACGCGGAATGGCAGGCCACCGACTACGACGCCCGCACCCCGTCGGTAACGCCCTTCCATACGGTGCTTAAGCCGGCGTGGCGTTTTTTCAAGCACTTCGTGCTTCGCGGCGGAATCTTGGACGGCTACGTCGGGTACAAGGTTTCAGCCTATGCGGCGTGGGCCGTCTGGCTGCGCTACGACGTGCTGCGCCGCCGTCGCCAGGCTATCCGCGCTTAAATGCTTTGAGCACGTGGCCGTTGGCGGCGAATATTCGCATTCCCGCCGGGGCATCGTCGTTCCACGTCGCTTCAGAGTGGGCGGCCACTTCGATTTGACCAAGTCGCTGGCCAAGGCTGGTGAACACTTCGACTACGATGGGTTCCGCCAACGGGTTTCGGAGCGTGATTTGGTCCGAATACGGGTTAGGGAAACCAGAAAACTGCAGTTGCTCCGCTTCGAGAAGACCTCCGAGGCTTCCGGCGTTGGGCGCATTGGGGCTGGCATGCTGATCAAAGACACTCCAGGTATACGAAAAATCAGCACGGCGCCCAAAAGACTGGTCCGCCATCAGCGGCGGAACCCGCACCTCGTCGAGGACCACCCACTGTCCGCTGACCTGCGTGCTTAGGTAAACCCCTTCGCCGAGGGCGTCGAGCTTAAAGGGAAGCGCTCCGCTGAAGCTGCTCGAACCAGCTGCCCACAGCACAAGTCGGCCCCCGGCGGGCACGCTGTAGCCGTTGAGGCTGGCTTTGCCCAAGTTGGATTTGCTGTCGCTCAAGTACAAGCCGCTGAGGCTTAGGGTGCTGCTCCCGGGATTAGCAAGTTCAATCCAATCTTCCTTCGCCCCGTTGGGAGCGCTCGGTCCGCTGACGTTTGCCGTCGCGACTTCGTTGAGGAGCACGTTGGGTGCGGAATAAGCGGACCAGTGGGCCGGACTGCACGGCGACGAGGTCGATGCGTTTTGGTCGTCGCTCGCGGTCACGTAGTAGGAAAATCCGCCGGGCATGGCAGGAATCAGCGCTCCGTACAGCCGGTCGCCGGCCGCTTCATCGTGGTGCGCGCCGTCGTCCCAGAGCACGACGTTCTGCCAGGTTCCGCCATCGGGCTGGTAGTGCAGCAACACGTTGGGACTGCCTTCGTCCCAAACCTCCACTTGGACCGGAACGCTACCGACGCTCCCGTGCCCGATGATTCGCGGCGGAAAAACAATGGGTTCGGCGTTTCCCTGAGGAATTTGGCTCGCCGACGAAGCCAAGCGCGTGGCCATAAACGGGTGAATGCCCGACTTCACGTGCGCGCCTGCGGCTACGTCGAGCGCGTTCCAAAAATCGAGGGAGTCGTACCCGTAGTCCAGCGTTCGAAATCCATCTTCTTCGACCCAGGGCGCCAGTTGGGCGCGAATCTGCTGGTTGCGCGCCTGCCAAGCAGCGGGTCCTGCAACGTTCGCTAGCTCCGTTAAAAACAGCCCGAGGCGGCGCTGGGCCTCGGGATTCGTACTGATCTTGGTGTACAGGGGGTAGGTGCCAAACTGGGTTATTCCGCGCGTAGCCCAGTTGATGTTGAACCAATCGACGCCAAACGTATTGTCGGCGTCGTAGGAAGTGAAGTGCATAAGTCCGCTCGCCGGGTCTTCGTACAAATAAAAATTATTCTGGTTAAACGAGTGGTTGTCCCAGTGCCCTGTGGTGATTTCCCAGGCGAGCCACTTGAGGTAATCGTTTACGTTAAATACGGTGTCGAGCGCGCACAGCGACTGCGTGCTGGTTGTAGCGTGCAGGGCAGACACAAAACGTGCAAGGCCCGAATAGTCGTCGGCCGCTTCATTGGTTTCGAGTTCATACACCCGCCGTCCGCCCGAGGTAAGCTTGTAGAGCGCGGGATTGCTGCCCAAATTCGCCAAATTTGCGGGGTAAAGGCACTTGTACAGGTTTCCGGCATCGCGCGCGAACCGGTGCTCGACAAAATCGTCGTTCACGTGCTCCACATTGGCATAAAGTCCGTATGCCTGGCCGTTAATAAAAAGGCGAACGTGGTTGACGCGCGGAGCTGCCAAACCCATGTCGCGGGCAAGGTCCCAAGCGATGCGCGCCCGCATGATGCTGGGATCGTTGTGTTCGCCGTTGAGGTTTAGGTCCTTAACGCCCTGGGTCCGGGCGCCCGACGTAAAGCTGTTGAACGAAATTTTAAACGACTTCTTGGCGCTCTGGCGCGAAGTGTTTCCGCGCAGGCGGAACCCCACCTCGATACCGTTCACCGAAAAGCCGGGAGCGGCAAAGGCAAATTGGGCGTGGTATTCGTAGTCGCTCGTGACGTTCGTCAGAATCGCATTGAGGCTGTCGGCCGGAATCGTAATGTCGATTCGCGGTACGGCGTCCGTGCGGTACAGTTGGTTGGCGGGCGGGTGGGGCAGGCGCTGCCCCAAGGCTCCAAGGCTTAGGGTGGCAGCCGCCAAAATCCAATTTAGTCGCATGCCCTAAAGTTCGGCCTTAGCGCTGCGTAATCGATACCTCATCTACGAAAATAAAGGTCTCGCCGCCAGCACCTGGGTGCCAAGGTAAAAGCACCCCCGGGTTTTTGAGCGAGACCTCTACCATAACAAGCTTGGAGCCGGCCGGGGCCTGAACCGTAACGACTTCCCGAACCACATAGGGCTCCGTTTCGCTGCGTGCCCGCGTTTTAAAGTCTAACGACCCGCTTTGGCGCTGGCCGTTGGCAAACGTACACGTTACGGTCACTTGCTCGGGCAGCGCAATCCACGATTTAATGTCCTTCAAAAGGCCCACTTCTACGCTAATTTCTGTGGCAACCTGAGGATTGGGGTGGCTTAGCCGCAGCTCGACGTCTTGTCCCTGAATCCCGGTCCATTCGCCTTTGCGCCAGTCGGCGTCACCGCGCACGCCGTCGACCAGGCTGGCGGAACCTGGATCGTACTGCGGGTTGGGCTTGCCCGCCGCCACCTGCGCCTGCCATGCGTTGGGCTTTTGGGTCGTAACGGCCACCGAGCGGTGCTGCGTCAGCCCGTCGCCGTACACGAGTTGCTGGCTACGGTCAATGCGCATCGATTGGCCGTCGATCCATGCGTTCGTTTCGCCTTCAAATCGGCGCGGAACCTTGATTCGCGGAGCCGGAAGCACTTCGCCCGCGATCCCATGCACCGCGTTGGTGTACGGGACCAACATGGCGGGCTCGGTGCTTTGGCGCCAGCCAATTAAGCGTGAAGTGCGGAGCTCACCGTGGTCCAAAAAGCTCCGCGCAGCGAGCCCGCCTTGGGCGTTGGGAAGTTCCAAGGAATGCAGGTAGGGACCTGTTCCGAGGCGGACTAAGTCGGACGTTAGGCCCTCAGCCCGCAGCGATACCCGGTCCCAAAGCATCGGGCCTACAGCATAGCGCGCCTCGCCAGGCACCAGTGGGTAGAGGCCCCACGAACTCATCACGTACCACGCTGACATCTGACCGCAGTCCTCGTTCCCTTGGTAGCCGTCGGGCTGATCGCTGTACATCGTTTCGAGAATTTCGCGAATCCGGGCGTGCCCTTTGTCGGGACGATTGGTCGCCGCATACAGCCAGGCAATGTGGTGCGAAGGTTCGTTTCCGTGGGCGTACTGCCCGATTAAGCCCGTAATGTCGGCCTGTTCGCGCCCCACCGTGGCGGACGGAGCCGCAAACAGTGCGTCGAGCTGGCCCTCCAACGTTCGGCCTTGGGCGGCGAGCAATGACGACCAGCGTGCCACGTCGTGCACCGGGGCAAAGCTGTACTGCCATGCGTTTGCTTCGGTGAAGTGGTTGTTGACCTCACGCGGCTCGTAGCGCTGCATAAAATCGCCGTTGTCGCGCGGACGCATTAAACCCGTTTCTGGGTCCAGAAGGCTTACCCAGCCTTGGCTGCGGCGCCAAAACTGCTCGGCCACATCGCCTCGCCCTAAGCGCGCCGCAGTCCAGGCAATCGTTGCGTCGTCGTAGCTGTACTCCAGGGTTTTTGACACGCTTTCGGATTCATCTTGTATGCTCAGGTAGCCGTTGGAGCGGTAGGTAGGCAACCCAAAAACAGGCGACTGCGCGGTGGCCACCATCGCTTGGAGCAGGCGCTCGGAGTCGATTTCGTAGCCCTTGGCGTGGGCGTCGGCGAGCACGCTCACGCTGTGGTACGCAATCATGCAGTTGGTTTCGTTACCGGCAAGTTCCCAGACAGGCAAACGGCCCGACTGCTCGTACATGTCGAGCATCGTGGCAATGAAGTCTCGCGTGCGTTCGGGCTGCACCAAGGCATACAGCGGGTGCGCCGTGCGGTACGTATCCCACAGCGAAAACACCGTGTAGTGGGCGTGTTCCGTGTCGGTGTGAATTTGGCCGTCCATACCACGGTAGCGGCCATCGGCATCGCTCCAAAGGTTGGGAACGCTAAACGCATGGTAAAGCGCCGTCGCATAAATCCGCTTTTGGGCTGCGGACCCTCCGCGAACGTTGGCTCGGTCCAATTCCGCTTGCCAAGCGCGTTGGGTGGCGCGCACGCACGAACCAAAATCAGCCGTGGTTTTGAGGGTGGATTCGAGGTTGCGCTCGGCCCCCGCGGGGCCGGTGCCCGAAAATCCGACCGCAAACGACACGTTGACTTTGGTGAACCGCAGCCGAACGTGAAGTGAATCCTGAACGTCGACCACGGTGCCCTCCGGCAGCTGTATTGCCAGGTAGGCGTGCTGCTCGCGCGCCCACGCTTGGCTCACGCGCTGCACGACTAGGGTAGAGCCAAACTGCACGACCTTGGACCGCAGGACCCGATCGCGGTAGTTCAGGTCGATCCAGACTTCGGGGACGGAACCTGAAGCAAACGTGTAGCGGTGAAATCCACCACGTTCGGCAGCGGTAAATTCCGCCCGTGTGCCGTTGGCCAACGTAACGCCATAGTAACCGGCAGACGCTCGCTCGCTGGATTTGCTAAATCCAACAGGTTGATCCTCAAACGGTCCGCCCCAGGGCTTAAACAAAAAGTCGCCGTAGTCGCCGACGCCGGTCCCGCTCAAGTGGGTATGGCTAAAGCCCCAGACCGTGGTGTCGGTATAGTGGTAGCCGCTGCAGCCATCCCAGCCCTCGCGGCGGGTGTCGGGGCCGATCTGTACCATGCCAAACGGAGCGGTCGCCGCGGGGTGGGTGTGGCCGTGGCCACCGGTTCCAATGAACGGGTCAATGTCGCTCACGCGAATCTGCGCCGAGGCCGCACAGGCCAGCGTCAGACCGCCAATCATGAGAAGAATTCGGGTCATACCCGAAAGGTACTGCGCCCCCGTGACCTATTCGCCCAGCAAATCGGGTCGGCGTTCGCGCGTGCGCGTTAAAGCCTGCTCGGCGCGCCACTGCTCAATGGCCGGTGTGTTGCCCGACGTGAGGATTTCGGGCACCTTAAGTCCTCGAAATTCAGCTGGACGCGTGTAGACCGGTGGTGCCAACAAGTTGTCTTGAAACGAATCGGTCAGCGCCGAAGTCTCGTCGTTCAAAACCCCAGGAATTAGGCGAATCAGCGCGTCGGCAATCACGGCTGCTGCGAGTTCACCTCCGCTCAGCACGTAGTCGCCGATCGAGATTTCGTGGGTAATTAAGGTGTCACGCACCCGCTGGTCGATGCCTTTGTAGTGGCCACAAACGATCAGCACGTTGCGAAAGGCAGACATCCGGTTGGCCATGGGCTGGTCCAAGGTTTCGCCGTCGGGCGACGTGTAAATCACGGCGTCGTAGGTGCGTTGGGCCATCAACCCCTCAATGCACGCGAAAAGCGGTTCGGGCTTCATGACCATTCCGGCTCCGCCACCAAAGGCGTAGTCGTCGACTTGCTTGTGCTTGCCGAGGCCAAATTCGCGCAGGTCGTGCAGGTGAACTTCAGCCAGGCCTTTGGTTTGGGCCCGCTTCAGTATCGAGGCCTCAAACGGGCTGCGAATCAGCTCGGGGAGCAGCGTAACAATATCGATGCGCACGGCTTAGGCGAGGCCTATTTCGACAAGGCGCTCGTGCAGGTAGGCACCCGCGGTAATGTCCTCAAAGGCCTTGGGACGCTCGGCTGAAACGCAGTGCGGCAAGCAGTTAAGGGGCATGTCCTCTTTGGGGTGAACAAAAAACGGCATCGAAAAGCGGGGGAGGTGGCGCTTTTCAGCGGTGGGGTTGACGACGCGGTGGGTCGTGCTCGCCAGCACCCCGTTCGTCAAGCGCTGTAGCATGTCGCCCACGTTAATCACCAGTACGTCGTTGGTTACGTGGATCGGAACCCATGTTCCTTCTGAAACGACTTCGAGGCCTTCCGCCGAAGCGCCCATCAGCAGCGTGATGAGGTTGATGTCTTCGTGGGCGGCAGCGCGAATTCCGTCTTCGGGAAGCTCGGGCTGTGCAGGGTAGTGAATGGCGCGAAAAATCGAGTGTCCGCCCGCCAAGGGCTCGGTAAAGAACTCCCGATTTACGCCGATGTGCAGCGCTACCGCTTTCATAAGCTCGTTGCCGATCGCCTCGAGCTTGAGGTAGGCGGAGCGAACCACTTCGTCCATTCCGTCGACCGCCGCATTCACGGCAACGTTAGCCATGAGTCCGCGCTCTTCGGCATTCATTGGGCCCCACTGAAAAAACTCCTTGAGGTCGGCTGACGTTTCGCCCTTGGCGTGTTCAACCCCGAACGGGGTAAATCCGCGCTGGCCCTTGGCTCCCGCTAAAATAAATGCGCGCTTCGAGGCATCGTCGAGGTTGAAAAACTGCTGTACCGAAGCATACAGTTGCTCGCGGTCGGCCGAGCCAAAACCGTGGTGCTCGATCGCGGCAAAACCAAGGCTGCGGAATGCGCGGCCAAGTTCCTCAGAAAATTCAATCTGCTCTTCGGGACTGCCGTGCGTCCATTTTTGAAGGGAAAGGGTGGGGAGTTGCATCCATCAAAGATAAGTCGCGCCGTTCCTTTGCACCATGAAGCACAACCCCAGCCTCGAGCTTTACCGATCGCTCTTTTTGCCCCGTGCCGTTGAAGAACGCATGCTCATTGCCCTGCGCCAAGGGCGGATTTCGAAGTGGTTTTCGAGCTACGGACAAGAGGCGGTCAGTGTAGGTACCGCACTGGCCATGCACGAAGATGAGTGGATTTGTACCATGCACCGCAACCTGGGGGTGTTCACGGCGCGGAACCTTCCGTTAGTCAAGCTGTTCGCTCAGTTTCAAGGCCGTGCAACGGGCTACACGAAGGGCCGCGACCGATCGTTCCATTTTGGCACCGCGGAACACAAAATTTTTGGCATGATTTCGCACCTCGGCGCCCAGCTTGGCGTGGCCGACGGATTGGCCCTTGCGCGGAGCCTTCGCGGCGAAGGAAAGTGCGTCTTGGTGTACACGGGGGACGGTGGCGCTTCAGAGGGCGATTTTCACGAAGCGCTTAATGTGGCGGCGGTCTGGAATTTACCGGTGCTCATCGTCGTCGAAAACAACCAATGGGGACTGTCCACGCCGTCGCGCGAACAGTTTGTGTTTGATTCGTTTGCCGTGAAAGGTCCGGCCTACGGAATTGAAGCCCATTCCATCGACGGAAACGACCTCGGTTTGGTGCTGGAGACGACCCGCAAACTCACCGATTCGATTCGTTCGAATCCACGGCCAATTCTCCTGGAGTGCGTCACCTTTCGCATGCGCGGCCACGAAGAGGCGTCAGGGACTAAGTACTATCCAGACGGACTCATCGAATCTTGGCAGGCTAAAGATCCGGTATTGCGCTACCGAAACGCGCTTCTGGCAGACGGCGTCGCCCGGGAAGAAGAAATCAAGGCGCTCGAAGCTGAGCTGGCGGCCCAGGTGCTGGAGTCGCTTAACTCCGCCTTGGATGAACCCAAGCCCTCCTACGACGAACAAGCCGAGTTGGCTGACGTGTATGCCCCGCTGCTCGACGCGCCGACGCACACGGTTGCGCCCCAGTCCGACCGCAAACTTCGCCTGATTGACGCCATTAAGGAGGCCATGGATCAGGCGATGGCCCGCCACGAAAACCTGGTGCTTATGGGGCAAGACATCGCCGAATACGGCGGCGTATTTAAGGCCACCGAGGGCTTTCTCGAGCGCTATGGGGCGGACCGGGTGCGGAACACGCCCTTGTGCGAGTCAGCCATTGTAGGTGCCGGAGTAGGCCTTTCTGTAGAGGGCTTCAAGGCTATGGTTGAAATGCAGTTCAGCGACTTTGTAACCGAGGCGATGACCCAAATCTGCAACCAGGCCGCCAAGCTGCACTACCGGTGGGGTCAGCGGGCCGACATGGTCATTCGCATGCCGACAGGAGCCGGAGTAGTTGCCGGGCCGTTCCACAGCCAATCCACCGAGGCCTGGTTTGCGCGGGTTCCCGGGTTAAAAGTGGTATATCCTTCAGATCCTGCACAGGCTAAAGGCTTGCTTCTTCGTGCGTTTGAAGATCCAAATCCCGTGCTCTTTTTTGAGCATAAAAATTTGTACCGGTCCCTCGAGGGCGAAGTGGCTCCGGAGTACTACAGTCTTCCGCTCGATAAGGCGGTCGTAGTGGCGCCAGGAGATGACGTTACGGTACTTGCCTACGGATGGGCGGTACAATGGGTTCGCGCTTGGATGCACGATCACCCCGAGGTGTCGGTGGAGCTTATTGATTTGGTGTCGCTGCGCCCAATTGATTGGGAAACCTTAGAGCATTCGGTGCGCAAAACGGGTCGTTGCGCCGTTATTCAAGAAGACACGTTTTTGGGAAGCATCGGCAGCTCAATTGCCGCCGAATTGCAGCAGCGCTGCTTCACGTCACTCGACGCGCCAATTTCGGTGGTTTCTAGTGCCGACCTTCCGATACCTTTTGCCGCGGAATTGGAGCACGGATTTTTGCCGCACGATCGCCTAAAAAAGTCCCTTGACGACCTCCTAAAATTTTGAGTAAATTTTCTTTGATTTTTTGAGCCGGATTCTCCTATCTTTGGCCCGGTTCAATTAACCAAAATAATCCAATAATTATGACACCATCACAACTCGTTCAGCACTTTCGCGAGAACCAAAATGGCAACAAGACCTTGAAAACGGTATTCCGCAATCAATTCTTGGGCAAATTTGAACTCGAAGAATTGGAAGGTTTGATTATTTCTTGCGAAAAAGAGATTGCCAAGCGCGCCCAAGCTGAAATCGACGCCCGCATCCAGTGGCTCGAGTCTCAGGGTTACACGGTTTCTAAGTAATTAGGCGCCAACCCGCCAAACCAACTAAAAAGGGCCCCTTGCGGGGCCCTTTTCTTTTTCACCCCCTCTGCCGCGCGCGCCGCGCGCGAAGGATTATCGCATAAAAAAACCCTCACGTTGGTGAGGGTTTTGACGTGGGCGCACACGGATTCGAACCGCGGACCCTCTGCTTGTAAGGCAGATGCTCTGAACCAGCTGAGCTATGCGCCCCATTGGGGAGTGCAAATATATAAAGGATTCTTAATCCACCAAAGACTCAGGGCAGAAATTGAGGCCCAGAACGGTAGATGATGTGGCATTGGTCGCGTCCAACAACAAACCAGGCCGTGCTGCGCACGCTGCCCAGCGAATCTAAAACGATGACGTTCAAGCTATCTCCTTCATAACTGAGGTCCTTCATGTTGCCGTCATCTGCTATGGCGAAATAGTTCTCGTATCCTTGATCAAGCACCGAAAGGGTGTCGCCGGTGCGGGCATTGACCGCAACCACCGAAGCCGGCAGTGGGGGCGTGGTCCACGTGAAGCCGACGCTCCGAAACTCTTCGGTGCAGTAGGTGCGTGTTTCGCAGCCCGCAAGCGCCACGGCACACAGTCCCGCTAGAGCTACCTGCTTCATTTCGGTTCTTTTTTGAAGTCCATTGATGCACTGTTCACACAGTACCTAAGGCCGGTGGCCGTAGGGCCGTCGTCAAAAACGTGCCCGAGGTGCCCACCGCAATTTTTGCACAAGATTTCGGTTCGGACCATCCCGTGGCTGTAGTCGGGCTTTTCAAGTACATTATCCTCAGGGAGCTGGGCGTCAAAGCTTGGCCACCCGCAGTGCGCATCAAACTTGCTGCTGCTGCCAAACAAGGGCGCGCCGCATCCCGCACACACATAGGTCCCGAGCTCGAAGTGCTTGTCGTATTTGCCGGTGCCGGGGTATTCGGTGCCTTTTTGGCGTAGGATTCGAAACTGGTCAGGAGTTAGGGCTGCACGCCACTCCGCTTCGGAGCGCGTTAGCGGAAAAGATTCGTCGTTCATGGGCTTGACCGTTGATTGGCATGAGGCAAGCGGACCCATTCCGATTGCCAAAAGTAGAAACCCAAAAATCTTCATGTTGTTGAAGTCCGCAAATAGCGGACCAAAAAAAGTGCCCTGGACTGGACTCGAACCAGCACGAGCATAGCTCACCACCCCCTCAAGATGGCGTGTCTACCAATTTCACCACCAGGGCGACACTTTGAAAAGAAGAACGTTTCGTGACTCGACTGGGATTCGAACCCAGGACCCATACATTAAAAGTGTATTGCTCTACCAGCTGAGCTATCGAGTCGTCTCGCAAACGAGGCTGCAAATATAGCGCAAATGAGCAAAAACCAAAGGGTCGCGCGTAGTTTTGTAGGTACGTATGAAAACCTGGTATTTGTGGGGCTACATGGGCTCGGGGAAGTCGACCGTAGGACGCGCTGCAGCCAAATCTTTGGGGTTGGAATTTAGGGATTTAGATCACCTGATTACCGAAGAGTCGGGTATGAGTATTTCTGATTTTATGGCGAACCGTGGAGAGCTGGCCTTTCGCAAGCTCGAGCGTCAGCTTCTGCTGGAGCAAAGCAATTTTAAAGGAATTCTCTCGTGCGGAGGGGGCACGCCCTGCTACTACGACAACGCCCTGTGGATGCGCGCCCACGGCGAAACGGTGTACTTGTCGGCTTCGGTTTCGTGGCTGCACCAACGGCTGGCGGCGAGCCGATCGCGCGGAACCAAACGTCCGCTTTTGGCCAATGTGCCTGACGAAAACTTAGCGGAGTTCATCGCAAAGCACCTGTTTGAACGACGTGATTTTTATGCAACCGCAAACTACCAAATTGCGGTAGATAAGCTGAGCACCGACCGTGCGGTCAGCCAGCTAATGGCCTATATTCAAACTAAATAAGTCGCACACGGCGTCGACCAGTCGACTTCAACGCGCTCGTGAAGTCCGGTGCTCAGCGAGAGCCCTTTGATGTCGGCCTTCACGGGGTAGCGCTTGTGGTTGCGGTCGACCAAAACAGCGGTCGTAATGCGGCCCACGCGCGCCGTGAGAAAGTGCGCGACCCCGTAGAGCAGCGTAGCCCCTGAATTCAAAACGTCGTCAACGACGACGATATGGGCGCCTTCGAGTAGGCTGGGGTCTACTGAAGAGCGCGTGTCGAGCAGCGAGGGTTCGCGCTTGTTGACCTCGAGTTCCATCAGTTCCACTGCCGTGTGGGCGGTCAGGTGGCCGTGAATTCGCTCGGCGAGCGCATAACCGGAGTTCCGAATGCCCGCCAGCACCAGGCGTTCAGAGCTCGCATGCCGTTCCAAAATTTGCCAAGCCATGCGCTCAAGCGTGCGCGCCATTCGTGCGTCGTCCAAGATCAGCGTGCGTTCTCCCATGACTTAAAATTAGGCGTTTCGTGCGGACTTTGCGCGCAGAAGCACGATGGATTCGACGTGAAACGTTTGGGGAAACATGTCCACGCCTTGCACCTGCACGACGTCGTAGGCGTCGCGCAGCAATTGGATGTCGCGCGCCTGGGTCGATGGATTGCACGAAACGTAGACCAGCTTGGGTGCTTGAATCCGAGCCAATTCGGCCACGACGGCCGGGTGCATGCCCTCGCGGGGCGGATCGACCACCACCACATCAGGAGCGCCGTGGCGCGCCACAAACTCGGGCGTGAAAATGCGGCGCATGTCGCCCACTTCAAACGTCGCGTTGGATAGTTCGTTGCGTTCCGCGTTCCGGAATGCTGCGTCAACGGCCTCCCGAACGCTTTCGACGCCCACAACTTTTGCGGCCACCTGGGCAATGAACAGGGCGATGGTTCCGGTGCCCGTGTACAAGTCATATACCGTTTCGCCGCCCTTCAGTCCCGCAGCGCGAAGTGCTTCGGAGTAAAGTCGGTGGGCTTGCTTCGGATTCGTTTGGTAAAAAGACTTGGGGCTGATTAAAAACGTAAGCGCCCGCCCGCCTTCAATGGCTGAGTCCATGCGCTCCTCGAGCGCCTCAATTCCGTGAAACAGGTGCAAATCAACGTCGTACATGGAATCGTTGACCTTTTCATTTAAGCCCCAATAAAGGCTAACCAGGCGATCAAATCGCTCGGTCATGCGGTGCATCAGCGTGAATCCATCGGGGCCGGGGTGCTCGCCCCACTGAATGATGAGCATCCAGTCGCCCGCCTGGTTGCTTCGCAGCATGGCCGTGCGGAGGGCGCCCACTTTGGCACGGGGCTGCCAAAAGCTCAAGCCGAGGGCGATGGCTTCATCGCGAAGGGCATTGCGTATTTCGTTGCCGTACGCTGGAATCAAATGGCAGTCCTGAACATCTAGGATTTTGTCCCAGAATCCAGGCACGTGAAATCCGAGTCCCGGTTCATGCTCCGATTCAGGGCTGGCATCCATTTCGCCGCGGGTCTTCCAGCGGTTGAAGGTGAAGCTAAATTCGGTTTTGTTGCGGTAGCGAAAAGGGGTAGGTGCGGCGATGAACGGGTGCCAGGTCACGCCTTCGCGGGAAACTCCGCCGACGCGCACCAGCTGCTCTTCGACTTCGTTCGACTTAAATTCCGCCTGACTTGGGTAGCCGAGGTGCTGCCAAGGACAACCGCCACAGGATTCCGTGTGGGAGCACGTGGGGGCCACGCGGAGCGGGGACGACTTAGCCACCCGATCTACCCGGCCCTCGAAGTAGTTTTTATGGCGCTTGATGACGCGCACGTCTACGACGTCACCGGGAGCGGCGCCGCGCACCAAAACCGTTTTGCCGTCTTCGGTCTTGCCGACCGCCACGCCGCGCCCACCGGCGCGGTCAATCTGAATGTTTTCGAGAATCACCGCGCAAAGGTAGGGTGCTATCTTTGGGTAAATCCTCAGCCCCATGAAGCCGCACGACTACATCTCCCTCGAAGACCAGTACGGAGCCCACAACTACCATCCGCTGCCGGTGGTGCTTCAGCGGGGCGAAGGACCCTACGTGTGGGACGTCGAAGGCAACCGGTATTTTGACTTCCTCAGTGCCTACAGTGCGGTAAACCAGGGGCACAGCCATCCGCGCATCGTGGGGGCTCTCGTGGACCAAGCGCGGACCTTGGCGCTGACGTCGCGTGCTTTTTACAACGACCAGCTGGGTAGTATGGAGCAAGCCATGGCTACGCGATTTGGCTACGATAAGGTGCTGGCGATGAATTCGGGCGCTGAAGCCGTCGAAACGGCCATCAAACTCGCGCGCCGCTGGGCCTACGACGTCAAGGGCGTGGCTCATGATCAAGCGGTGATTCTCGTTGCGAGCCAGAATTTTCACGGCCGCACCTCGACCATCGTTTCGTTTTCGAGCGACCCAGACTCCTACGGCGGATTTGGCCCGGCAATGCCTGGTTTTCAGATCATTCCGTACGACGACCTCGAGGCGCTGGATCGCGCTCTAGTCAACCCGAACGTGGCGGCGTTTTTGGTCGAACCCATTCAGGGCGAGGCGGGTGTGTTTGTTCCTTCTGAGGGCTACATCGAGGGAGTGGCGGCCCGTTGCCGTGCGGCCAAGGTGCTGTTTATGGCTGACGAAATTCAAACGGGCATCGGGCGCACCGGTTCGTGGTTGGCTACGTGCGGAGCCTGCAGCTGCGCTGCGGGTCGCTGCGAGCGCGACCCCAAAACCTACGTGCGGGCCGACGTGCTCATTCTGGGCAAGGCGCTTTCGGGTGGCGTGTACCCCATTTCTGCGGTGTTGGCCGACGACGAAATCATGCTCACCATCAAACCCGGGCAGCACGGCTCCACGTTTGGCGGAAACCCCATTGCGGCTCGCGTTGCGCAAGTCGCACTTCACGTCGTTGAGGACGAGGAACTCATGCAGCGGGCTCGGCGCCAAGGGGTTCACTTTCGCGCTACGCTCAACCAGGAATTGGGGTCGCACCCGCTCGTTGCTCAGGTTCGGGGTCGGGGACTGCTGAACGCGGTGGTCATCAACACGCCCGAAGATTCTCATGTTGCCTGGGATCTTTGCCTTGCCATGGCCAAGGCCGGGGTTTTGGCCAAACCCACCCACGGAAACATCATTCGGTTTGCGCCGCCGTTGGTTTTGACCGACGCCGAACTCGATGAGGCCTTGGCGCGAATTGTCGGTGCGGTGAAAAACTTTCGCGCTGCCTAAACCTTTCGAAACCTGCGCGGTTATCATAAAGCCCGCGGGAGGTTGACGGACTTCGGTTCGTCAGGTGTATAGGGTAGTTTTCTCCCGCGGGCTTCCCTTTTTTTTAGGATTCCGATGCAGGCCACGTGGCCATCCAATCCCGGTACATGGCGTTGAAGTGCTGCCGCACCTGCTCGAGAAACTCGGGGGTTACGGTGGCCCAAACCGCGGTGGGGCTTGCAAAGCGATCCGTGGGGTAGCGGTACGTCTGCTTCATCGGGCCCGCCTCGATTTCAACAAGGTAGTTGGACCCAAAATGAAGCAGTTGGATGCGAAAACTCGGATGGGGTAGTTGATCTACAACGCGCACTTTATGGTTCTAAAAATCAGCTCTCAAGCTAATATTAATTAAACGATTGGTCAAATAATTTGGTACGGCGTAGTAGCTCGCGGTACTGATGTCCATGACCCAGAAGTAGCTCGCGGTGTTCCGAATTTCGAGCAGGTTGTAGGCTTCGAGCGCAAGCCGGGGCGAAATTCCGCGCCATTCAGGAAGTACGCGCTCAAACCCCAAATCCATGCGGCGGTAGGGTGGTGCCTTAAACGGTTTGGCGTTTTCTAACGGAAGACCGAAAGGAAAACCGCCGGTCACGCTCGTCACCAGGTACACGCGATTTTGGGGCTGCCCGGGCAAATGGTCTTCAACCCGCATACTGAAGGCGTAGCGGTAGTCGGTTCCGCGCCGCTGCCAATCGCCGTCAAATTTTTCGCGAACGCGAAACGTCGAAAGCGAAATCCAGGATTCCGCGTCGCCCACCCACGTGCTGTGAAGCTGGTGATCAAGGCCAAATGCAACCGCGGTGCCGGGCTGCGTGCCCAGGTAGCGAAGGCGCATACCGTCTTGCTCAAACGCGAAGGCGCGGTCCTGGTACTTGATGTAGGCCTCGCCCTGATACATCCAAGGGCGGCCCTTGCGCGTTCCGTAGCGCTTGTATCCCACGATTCCGTGCCAGGCGTGCTGCATTCGGGCTTGGGTTTCGAGGCCGTTGGCGGTCCAGTTGCGCAGTTCGCGCACCGTGGCGGTCTGCGCATAACTCCCTGCGTTCAGGTAGGCGGACCAGTTCGCCGGCCCCGAGGGGCTTACCGAGAAGGAGGCGCGCGGACTCCAGCGCCACTCACCCGAACGGCTGTCGCGAATCAGTCGCTGCCCCGCCCGCAGGTGAAGGCTGTGCGCGCCAAGACGCCAGCTGGTGCTGTAGGTCGTTGAAATCCAGTGCTTGGCGTTGCTTAGCTGGCCTTGGCTCTGAAGCACCGAATACAGTTCAAGGGTGGAATCGGGTACGTAGCTCGTGTCGGCTGGGCCGAGCACCACCAACGTGGGCTGGTGCATCAAGCTGTACCCGGCGGAATCCAAATTAATCCACTCCGAAACCCGGTCTTGGGCCAGCTGGAGGCGCTGCCCTAGGGTCCAGTTGAATTGGCCCGTTTCGCTCACCAAGTGGCTGCCGCGAAGTGCGGTATGCAGATCTCTGATCCACAAATCGTTGCGGGCGTAGCGCTGAAATCCGCCGCTGCCGCGCAGGTAGCTGATTTCGCCGAATTGGTCCGAGCCCATGTTGGTGTTGACGTCGCCGAGTCGGTAGGCCGATTCCACGTCGGAATGCTCCACTTCACGCGCTTGAGACCAACTGGCCTCGGCATCAAGCACATGGCGAAGGCCCAATGCACGGCGGGTCCGCCATCCGGCAAAAGCATTTTGAAACCCGTAGTATTCGGTTCCCGCCATGGCCACCTGAAGGCGAAGTACTTGGGTGACCGTACCAAATTCGGTGGTGCGGCTCGTCGGCGCCAACCGAAATCCGTTTTGTTGCGCGATGCCAAGGAATTCGTGGCGCCATGCTCCGTGGCGGCGGTTCCACACGACTTGTACGTCGCGCGAGTCCGCCCTAAAGTCTCCCGAAATGTCGCCAGTGCGGGCGAAGAGTACGTTGCTGCGGTAGCGCAAACTGACGCCGAGGTTTCCCGCCCAAGCGGTCGCTCCGCCCGAAAATCCGCCGAGCCGAACCCGACCCCGAAGCGAGTCGGTGCGCCCGTACTGCACTTCGAGTGCCGACGAGAGCTTGTCGCCCAGCTCGGCATGGAATCCGCCCGCGGTAAAGCTCAGCGACGAAACCAAGTCGGGGTTGAGCACACTCAATCCTTCTTGCTGCCCCGAGCGCGCCAGCTGCGGACGGTAGAGTTCAAATCCGTTGACGTACACGAGGTTTTCGTCGTAGGTGCCGCCGCGCACGCTGTACTGGCTGCTCAGCTCATCGCTCGCCACGACGCCCGGCAAGGTGCGGAGCAGCGACTCCACCGATCCCGTGGGCGTGCCAAGCCCCGACAAGGTGCCCGATTTGAGCCGTACTTCGCTTGCGGAAGACCGAATTCGCTGCCCGGTTACGGTGGCTTCGCGCAGCTGGGTTCCGCGCGGAGTCGTGTCGTTGAGGGCCGCGAGCAGCAGCGCAGAGGCCAGCAGGCTCAAGGATTAGCGTTTTTTGAGGGACTGGAAGAATTGCGCCCAGGCGAACGGGTTGCTCAGACGGCCAAGTATGGCCGAAGCCCCGTCGCTGCCGTAGTACCGGCCCGAATTGTAGAGCTGCTGCTCCTGGGCCTGGATGATGTAGCGCTGCATTTCGTTTGAGCTCATGCCCATCAACGCCGCTTTTTCTTTGAGGGCCTGAATGGCCAGATTCTGAAGGGCAACGTCGCGCTCGGTAGTTTCAATTCGCATGCGGAGCAGTTCGCGGTTGAGGTCCTCGGGCCGTGGCCAGGGGTACAGCGTGACTTCGTCGAGTTCAACCGTGTTCCAACGCATGAAAACCGAGGCTAAGTAGCTCTTGCCGTCGAGGGTGTCGGGTACCCAAAGGCGCTCGTCTTCAAAGCCGAACCGGCGAAAGCGCAGGGTGTCACCCGGAACCGCCGTGATCGAGAAAAAACCGTCGTCGCCCGACGTGGTGGTAGTTGAACGCCCCTGAATCCATAGGCGGGCGTTGGGAATCGTTTGAAGCGAGGTGTCGCGCGTGAGGATCACGCCGCTAACTTGGACCACCGACTGGCCCCAAAGTCCGCCGCACCAAAGGCTAAGTACAAGGAAAATCCAAGGCTTCATAGGGTATGGGTAAAGGTAGTGCGGTTACCGACCTCATCGCGAAGGATCAGCACGAGTTGGCCCACGGCGCCCGCCGCTTCGACGCGCACGAGTCCGGCTTTGAGGTCGAGGTAAGCCCAGGTCCAGGCAGCATTGATGCGGGCCGATTGAATTTCGGGATCGAGCTCGTCGTCGACGTGAATCCAAACGCTGCCGTCGGAATCGCGGCGCACGAACCGGCATTTGGGCCCGTTAGTGTCGACGCGAACGTGGGCTGGGCCGCAGGTTTTAGCGGTGTAGTGTATGCGTCCATCGGTGGTGGGCACTCCGGGAATTTTGGCGGAGCCCCGTCCGTCGCGGACCGCCAAGTAGGTGCGGTGTCGGAGGCTGTCAGCTAGTCCGTCGGGAGTCCAGTAGTAATGAACAGGCTTAATGGCTGCTACGTCGGGCTGCAGGTCGAGGCTTCGACCCTGGTCGCGGAGCCGGAGATGCTGTTCCGACGAAAAGGCCCGCGCGGGAACCTGAAGGCTCCATGCTCCGTCGGTCCAGATTTGCGCGGGCTGTTCGCGCTCGGTGCGAGGGTTTGCCACCCTAACGGTTCCGCTCCAGACCGGACGGTCGCGCGAGGTTAGTTCTAGAGGGTATCGGCCCGGATTTCGCGGCCAGGGCTCGTTGACCAACCAGCCCGGCGCAGGTTGCGTTGGGGTTGGGTGAACCAAGAATCCGCGCACGCCCTGCTGGCGGTGCAGGTCAAGGGCGAGACCCCCGTCAGCGCCGCGCTGCACGTCAAACGTCCAGCGCTTTAGGGACCACGCGCTGCGCACGCTGTCGTTGACCGAGGCATAAAATCCCTGCTCGGGGTAGGTGACCGCCAAATCGTTCCAGGAATCGACGGCGATGGAATCGCCTGCACGGCGCCAACGACCGGCCTGCTTGGTCCAAAGAACCGGAGTATGGGGGTGGGCCGGTATGCGCAAACCGTAGGCCACAGGGTCTAAAATGGCCTCGGTCGCTTGGTCGCGGAGCTCAAAGTGAAGGTGCGGCCCGCCCGAAGCCCCACTGTTGCCCGAGGCGCCAATTACCTGGCCGGCACGCACGCGCAGCGCTTCGCGGGGCGGATAAAGATCGAGGCGGTACTGATCCAGACGTTCGGCCTCACGGCGCACGTAACGTCCGATTTCGCCATGAAACGACTCGAGGTGGGCATACACCGACGTAAACCCGGTGGGGTGGTCGATGTACAGAGCCCATCCGTATCCGTCGGGCCGAACCACAATGCGCCGCACCCAACCGTCGGCCACCGCATAAACGTTTTTGCCGGTAACCCCTCCGGTTCTCAGGTCAATCCCGCTGTGAAAGTGGTGGTTGCGGAGCTCCGCCAGTTCGCCCGACACCGCCAGAGGCTCATCGAGCGGCATCACGGTAATCTGGCTTGTAGCCACAAGGGGCCAAAGCGCCAGCATCCAAAAACTTAGGCGGGGCATGGCCCCAAGATAGAAATTCCCGTGCCAAACTCCTACCTTTGAGGCATGGCTGATTCTGCAGACCGCATTGGCATTATTCAAGCGCAGGTGCACGACCTGATCGCGAAGTACCGGCTTGCGGTAAGCGAACTCGAACAGCAATCCCAAACGCTTGCACAGCAAGACCGTAGCATGCGCGACCTTCAGCAGCAGGTGAAGAACCTTCGCAGCGAAAACGAGGAACTTCGGCTCCTTCAGTCCTTCACGGGCGATGCGGCGGCGCGGGCGGATTTGACCAAACGCCTTCAGGCGTGGTCGCGCGAAATCAATCAGGCTATTGCCAAAATTCAGCCATGAGCGACGAGAACATTCGCATTAAAGTTGCCTTGGGTGGTCGCACGTACCCGCTGACGATTCCGCGCAGTGAAGAAGAGCAGGTGCGCAAAGCCGTGGCGATGATCCAGCAAACGGTAACGCGGTTTGAGGAACGCTACGCGGTGGGAGACAAGCAAGATGCCCTCGCTATGTGCGCCCTTCAGTTGGCCAATCAGGTGGCGAGTTTACACGCTAATCCTGTTGCGAACAGCGCCGTTGACGCCCCCGAAGACGAGCGCCTGAAGCAAATTCAAGGTCAACTTGACGCCGTGCTCGGAACGCGGCGCACCGCCCTTTAGCGGCTCAGATCCAAGACGTCCGGTTCGCGCTCGTTGCGGAGTGCCCAGTAGGACTGGTAGCGTTCCGACCACGATTGGCGCTCGGCCACGGCCCGCTCGAGCCACCCCTGTTCGTGGAGGTAGCGTTCGCACCAGCGGCGAATCGGGGAGGGGGTCTCCACCAAATCGTCAACAATCCCTTGGGCTTGGGCAAGCCGCTGAACTTCGGCGGTAGCCGGCCACGACACCATCGCTCGGCGTCCTACTAAGCGTGCTAAACCAAAGTCAAGTACGTCGTCAAAAAGAAATCCCCATCGGGCGGCCTCAACACCCCACCGCGATTCCAATAACGGAATGGCCTTGGTCTTGTCGCGGGCGTAAAACAAAAACTGATCAAAATGCTCGCGGCGCACCACGTGTTCGGCGGTGGGGTTGCGTTCGCCCGTGACAATGGCCACGTGAAGCCACGAATCGGTGTGCAAAAAATGCGCAAACCGCAGCAGGTTAATGCCCATGCAATCGTGTTCGCTGAAGACCGATTGGCCCTCGGCCGTTTTGGTGCCGTCGGTCCAGACGCCGTCCCAATCGAGCACGAGTCCGTGTATCATGCTCATGCGCTCAGGTCTTGTATGTCGATCAAGCCCAGGGCTTTACCTGAGGCATCTTCGACCAGTAGCTGGTCTACTTTGGTCTCAGCAAATGCTCGAAAGGCTTCGTTGAGCAGGGCCGACGCGGCAAGGGCATGCGGAACCTTCAGCGAATGCATGCTGCGAAGCGTCGCGTGCACGTCTAGGGTTCCATGCTGCTCGATGAGGCGGCGCAAATCGCCGTCGGTGAAGAGGCCTACAGCACGCCCTTCCTCCGCGAGTACCACGGCGCCGAGTCCGCTAACGGTCATAGCCACAAGGGCCTCGCGCAGCGGGGTGTCGGGCGAAAGAATTGCCTGATTTGGGCGCAGCAGGGATTCCACCCGAACCGTCATGCGCCGGTGGTCCTCGTCAAACTGTGCCGTGCCTAGGGTGGTCAAGTGGTTGTTGGGGAGCTGCTGGCAAACCGACCACGGAACCGTCACCGCGTCGACACCGAGGTCCATGGCGTTCCGCACGTGTTCGCTGTGGCGCACCGACGAAAACATGACTTTGGACGCGTACCCGTGGCGTTCTTTGAAGGCTACGATGGAGTCGATGAGCGCCAGGGCGTCGGTGCCCTGGTCCTGCAGCCGGCCTACGAGCGGACATACATAGGTCGCGCCTGAATTCATTGCCATGTAGGCCTGCTGGGGGGTGTAGATCAGGTGCAGGTTGGTCATGATGCCTTCCTTGCTCAACCGAGCGCAGGCGTCGACGCCGTGCAGCGAAACCGGAATTTTGAACACGGTGGTTTCGCGGGCCATTCCCAAGGCGAGTAGGCGGTGGGCCTCGGCTACGATTTCGTCGGCGGACGTTCCGAGTGCCTCAACCTGAATGACCGGAACCGTTTTAGCCGTTTCGAGCAGCCAAGCGTCGACGTCGGCGACTCCTTGGCGCTGCAGGAAGGTCGGGGTTGTGGTGAGCCCATAAAAGATTCCGAGTTTAAAGGCCGCCGAAATTTCGCTTGGGTTGGCCGAATCGAGGTACAATTCCATGGGGCCAAAGTACGAAGCCTGTGCGTACTTTGCAGGCTAAAGCCCTTGTGTAGTCTATGAAGAAGCTCTTGGTTGCCAACCGCGGTGAAATTGCCCTTCGCATCATGCGTACCGCCCGTAGCATGGGAATCAGCACGGTGGCCGTCTATTCCGATGCGGACCTCGATGCTCCGCACGTAACGTTTGCCGACGAGGCCTACCGCCTCGGTCCCGCGCCCAGCGCGCAGAGCTACCTCAACGTCGAAGCCGTGGTCGAAGCCTGCCGCGCCTCAGGCGCCGACGCCGTGCACCCGGGGTATGGATTTTTAAGCGAGAATGCCGGCTTCGCCGAACGCATTGAGCGCGAAGGAATTACCTGGATCGGTCCGCCTCCCGCGGCGATACGGGTCATGGGCGATAAGCTTTCGGCCAAAGCTGCGGCGGCTCAGTTCGATGTTCCGTTAGTGCCGGGTAGCGAGGGCGCCCTGGCTACCGCCGAAGACGCTCAGGCGGTCGCCGACCGCATTGGCTACCCGGTGATGATCAAGGCCTCGGCGGGCGGCGGCGGAAAAGGAATGCGCATCGTTCATTCCGCCACGGAAGTACGTGAAGCGTTTGAAAACGCCACCTCCGAAGCACTTAAGTCGTTTGGAAACGGTGAAGTGTTTGTTGAAAAGTTCGTTACCGCACCGCGGCACATTGAAATTCAGGTGCTTTCGGATGCCCACGGTACCCATCTTCACCTTTTTGAGCGGGAGTGCTCCGTGCAGCGCCGCCACCAAAAAGTGGTTGAAGAGGCGCCGAGTGCCATTCTAACCCCGGAGCTCCGCGCCCAGATGGGGCAGGCCGCCGTCAAGGCGGCCCAGAGCTGTGGCTATGTGGGCGCCGGTACGGTTGAGTTCATTTTTGACGCCAGCGGAGCCTTCTACTTTCTCGAAATGAACACCCGCCTTCAGGTGGAGCACCCGGTGACTGAGGAGGTAACCGGATTGGACTTGGTTGCCGAACAGATTCGTATTGCTCGCGGAGAGCGCTTGCCCTACCGCCAAGAAGAGGTGAAGCTAAATGGACACGCCATCGAGCTGCGCGTGTATGCTGAAGACGTCACGAACAACTTCGCGCCCGACACCGGGGTGCTAGAAGTTTACCGCCGCCCGAGCGGAGCGGGGATCCGCGTAGACGACGGCGTGCGCGAAGGCCAAGAGGTTCCGGTATACTACGACCCGATGCTCGCGAAGCTTATCGCTTGGGGCCCTGACCGAGAAACGGCGCGCAAGCGACTGATCGCTGCCGTCGATCGCTACGCGGTCGTCGGAGTCAAGACGACCCTGCGCTTTGGGCGCTTTATTTTGGAGCATCCCGACTTTATCAGCGGCCAATTCGACACCGGTTTTGTCGCCAAGAACTTCACGCCCGACGCCTTAGTGCCCCGCGCTGAGGGTGCGGAATGGGCCGCCGCCTTGGCCGAGCACCACCGGCCTGTCCGCGAAGAAGTTCCGCAGGTGCCCAGCGCCTGGAAAACCCGATACAGCCTATGAGGCGGTTGCTCGGACTCATCCTGTTTTGCGGTGCGCTGTCGCTGGGCGCTCAAGAAGTGCCAACGACCTACAACGGCCAAAATGGGCAAGGCTCGGTCATTGAAGGCGACACCATTCCGTGGGTGTTCCTCGACGAAATCCTCGTGGTCGATAAGCCAACGTTTACCGACGTTGAGGCCCGCAAGCGCTACCTGCTGCTGCGCCGTCGGGTCATGAAGGTGTACCCCTACGCCAAGGCGGCCGGCGAGCGTTTGGACTCCTTGAACATGCGGCTGGCCAAAGAAAAGTCGGCCCGCAAGCGCGCCAAGTACACCAAGCAGTACCAAGATTTTCTGGAGCAGCGCTTTGAAGCGGAACTACGCAAACTCACCCGTTCCGAAGGCCAAATTTTGTGCAAGCTGGTGTACCGAGAAACGAACCAAACCGTTTTTCAGCTGATTCGCGAGTACCGCAACTGGTTTACCGCGGTAGGGTGGAGCGTGACCGGTTCGTGGTACGACATCAACATCCGCAAGGAGTACGAGCCCAGCGAAAACCAAGAAGACGCGCTGATTGAAAAAATTCTAAGGCGGGCGTTTGCATTGGGCGACCTCAAGGAGCGCGTACCGATGGACGTTAACGGAACCTTTAAACCACGCCGATGAACGGCGTTCGGATAGCAGCATTGAGCTCCTGCGGAATCGGGGAGGCTTTGGTCGCCCTGAAAGCCCGAGGCTTGGACCTCGCTCCGATGACGCAGGCGTTGTCGGCCGAAGCCATGCGCCGCCGTGCCGAGCAGTTTTCGCCGCAGCGTCGAGCACTTCTGGTCGACGTTCTGCGCGTGCAGTGCGGCCCGCACCCCAGCGAGGAGCATTTGGCACTGCTCGAGCGCTTGGCCCAACCCGATACGGTAACGGTTACGGCAGGCCACCAGCTCGTTACGGCAGTTGGCCCCCTGTACGTGCATGCGAAAATTGCCGAGACCCAGGCTTTGGCGGAACACTGGACAAATCAGGGGGTCCCAACGGTTCCCGTGTTTTGGATGGCGACCGAGGACCACGACCTTGATGAAATTCGCCGCGTTTTCTGGCGCGGACGCTCCGTAGGGGCCTGGGCGCAGCCGGCGGAGCCGCTGCGCAGCGGTGCCGTGCCCGCCGAGCGTGCCGCCCGAGCAATCCAGGGGTGGCGCGAGCAGGAAGCACTTCCCGAGGCGGTTCGCGCGGCGGCCGAGCGCAGCGAGGCCGGATACCGCGCGTCAGAGACCCTCGCCGACGCCACCCGACGGTTGATCGGCGAGTTGCACCCAGGAGTGCTCGTGCTGGATGCTTCAGACGCGCGGTTGAAGGCGTCGGCGGCCGAGCTTTGGGAGGACGAAATTCGCAACCAAACCCTGCATTCCACGCGGGAGCTGGCTTCGGAGCCCTGGGGTGGCGCAACGCCTCCAGTGCCCTTTCGTCCTTCTGCGCTGTTTGCCCTGGATTCCGCACAGCGCCGGTACCGGTTGGACCGCGGGAATGACGGCACGTGGAACCGTTCCGACGGAACACCGCTGGGCACCGACGCCGACGTGGCCGAATGGGCTCGCCAGCATCCCGATCAGGTGAGCCCCAACGCCTTGCTGCGCCCCGTCTACCAAGAGTGGATTTTACCCAACGCCGCCTACACGGGCGGGGCCGGAGAGTTGGCCTATGCCTACCAATTGGCGCCCTACTTTGCGCGCACCGGAATGCCGCACGGCGTGTGGCGGCTCCGCCACAGTGGAGCATGGTGGCCGGCAACGGCCCTTAAAGCTCGCCACGGATTGCAAAGCTTAATTGCTGAACATCAACCGGATCTGCCAACATGGTGCGGACCGTGGAACCCAACCGCCGTGCGCACCCAAATGATGGCGTGGTTCGGAGCGCCCGACACGCTCGCGCGCCCAGTAACCGATGCCTTGGAGCCCTTGGTCCGCCAAACCTATGCACAGCCGGGCTTGGAGCGCTCCGTTGAGGCATGGATTCAGCGCGTGTCCCGCGAAGAGGGTCGCATGCGCGAACGCCTTCGTCGCGAACTCGGCCACCGCGAGGCGGTGCAGCTACACCGTTTAGCGCAGCTAAGTTCCGCACTAATGCCCGCCGGAATGCTGCAGGAACGCATTTGGACCCACTTTGACCTCGTGGAGCACGGCGGACCCGATACCGTCCAAGACTACCTGCGCGCGTACCGCGAATCGCCGCATTGGGATGCCCCCGGATGGTGGGAGTTTAGCTGAACGGGTCGCCGTACTTTTGTACCCATGACCGACGCTATCCTAATCCTCGACTTTGGTTCGCAGTATACCCAGCTTATTGCCCGTCGCGTGCGCGAACTCAATGTGTACTGCGAAATCCATCCGTTTCACCACATTCCCGAGGATTGGAAGTCCAATTTTAAGGCGGTAATTCTCAGCGGATCTCCTTATTCCACGCTCGAAGAGGGGGCCCCTAACCCCGACCTCAGCGGCTTTTATGGCCAGGTCCCTGTGCTTGGAGTTTGCTACGGTGCCCAGTTCATGGCCCACACGCGCGGCGGTAAAGTTGCTCGGAGCACGCACCGCGAGTACGGCCGTGCGCACCTCAACCCCGGTGCTGAAGAATCTCGGTTGCTCGCGGGAATTCCGCACGGAAGCACCGTGTGGATGAGCCACGGCGACAGCATCGTCGAACTTCCCGCCAACGCGGTCATCGAGGCAACCACCGACAGCATTCCCGTCGCGGCCTACCGATTTGCGGGCGAGGAGACCTATGCCATTCAGTTTCACCCCGAAGTAGTCCACTCCGAACACGGCGCACAGCTCCTGCGCAACTTCATTTACGGCATTGCCGGTTGCGCCCCAACCTGGACGCCGGCGAGCTTCATCGACGACACGGTAGCGGCCCTTAAGCAGCAAATCGGTTCGGGAAAAGTGGTGCTTGGATTGAGTGGGGGGGTGGACTCCACGGTGGCTGCGGTGCTGCTCGACAAGGCCATCGGCGACCGGCTTCACTGCATTTTTGTCAACAACGGCCTGCTCCGCAAAAACGAATTTGACGGCGTACTGAAGCAGTACGAACACCTCGGTCTCAACGTCGTGGGCGTTGATGCCAGTGCCGAGTTTTATGCCGCCCTCGCCGGACACGAAGATCCCGAGGCCAAGCGCAAGGCCATTGGGCGCACCTTTATCGAGGTGTTTGATCGCGAGGCCCACCGCATTCAGGGTGTTGAATTTCTTGGTCAGGGAACGATTTACCCCGACGTCATTGAATCGGTGAGCGTTAACGGTCCCAGCGTGACGATCAAGTCGCACCACAACGTCGGTGGCCTGCCCGACTTTATGAAGCTTCAGATTGTGGAACCGCTGCGCAGCCTGTTTAAAGACGAGGTGCGCCGCGTCGGGGCTGCAATGGGCCTAAAACCTGAACTGTTGGGGCGCCATCCCTTCCCGGGTCCCGGCCTCGCCATTCGCATTCTGGGTGAAGTGACCGCCGAAAAAGTAGCCATTTTGCAGGAAGTTGACCACCTGTTCATTCAGGGACTCCGCGACGCGGGCCTGTACGATTCCGTGTGGCAGGCCGGAGCCATCTTGCTCCCCGTCAAGTCCGTGGGGGTAATGGGCGACGAGCGCAGCTACGAGCAAGTTGTTGCCCTGCGCGCCGTGCAATCGACCGACGGAATGACGGCGGACTGGGTTCACCTTCCCTACGACTTTTTGGCACGAACTTCGAATGCCATTATTAACCAAGTGCGGGGAGTGAACCGCGTCGTCTACGACATCAGTTCCAAACCACCGGCAACCATCGAATGGGAATAAAGCAGCTTGCGGTTTGGTCCGCCACCGTACTGATCCCGTGGGGATTGCACGCCCAAAGTGCCGAGCGTTGGGCTGTGGTTCTTCCGTTTCAGGTTCAAGCAGACACCGCGGTTGGCAAGGTGGGGCAGCGCATGGCCCTTGAGTTTTATTCGGGGTTCAAGGCGGCCCTGGATTCAGCCTCGATTTCGGGAACGGTAGTGCTCGACGTTTATGACTACGACGAAGCCAGCGGTTCGGTCGTTGACCGCCAGCTCGGGGGTGCCGCACAGAACTACAGCCCGCAAGCGTTTATGGAGCTTCTCGAAGAGCGCAAGGTCCGCTACGTTGTGGGGCCTTTTCGCGGTCAGGACTCTGAGGCCCTCGCCAAGTTTGCGGCGTCGACCACCTACGTGGTGAACCCCGTATCCCGAGATTTGGCGGTTGCTGGCCTACCGCAGCTCATCGCCGCGGCCCCTCCGCGCTATACCGAGTCAGAAGCCCTGGGTCGACTGGCCGCACGCGATACCAAGGCCCGACCGCAGTCGCGCACCGTAATTTTTGATTTGGGCGACAAGAACAGCGTACTGCAGCGTCGGGCGTTTTACCAAGGATTTGCCGCGAACGGTGGAGATACCAGCAAAATTCAGAGCTGGGACGGACGCCCCACAGCAAACCTGGCCGAGCGCGTTGGCCGCGACGACCTGATTGCCACGCGGTTTGTACTGCTCGACGACAAAGTCTTGAGTGCTGCGCGCATTCTTCAGGGTCTTCGCCAGCGTCCGGCCAGCCAAACGGAACTGTGGACGGTAAGTACCACGGTTAACAGCCCTTCGCTTGATGCGTTTTTGCTGCTGCGCCAGCCCATCGTCTGGGTGCAGACCGACCGCTTGGAGTTTGCGGGCTACGAAACCGTCGACGCCCACCTTTCGGCCGCATTGGGCGAATCGCGCTCGCGCTGGGCGTGGCTTGGTTACGACACGGCCCTTATGCTGCTGGCCAACGAACCCGGTTCCTTCACCGGTCCGCGCCGCAGCTACGCGTGGAAGGTCGAGCCCAACGGCGGCCAAACGAACACCGCGGTCGAGCTCTACCGCTACGACCCCAAAGTTGGCGTGAACCCCATTAAACTTCCTGCGTTACCCTAGCATGACTGCGATCGCTATGTTTCTGCTGGCGTACGTCCTGATGGAAGGGGCGGCTTGGGCGGCGCACCGCTACCTGATGCACGGCCCGCTCTGGATGCTGCACGCCGACCACCACACCAAAGAACCCGGGTTTTTTGAAAAAAACGACGCTTTTTTCTTGATTTTTGCCATTCCCTCGTGGCTGTGCATCATGCTCGGAATGATGTGGGGCGTACCCGAGTCAACGGCCTTTGGCTTTGGCATCGCCGCATACGGATTCACCTACTTCGCGGTACACGAAATCTTTATCCACCAGCGCTTTCGCTGGTGGGTGCATACCGACAACGCCTACTTTAGGGCAGTGCGCCTCAAGCACAAGTGGCACCACAAAACCTTGGGCAAAGAGGGATCAGCGCACTTTGGTCTACTTTGGGTACCCTGGAGCATGGTGCGCGACGAGGCCCGCAAAATGAAGCTTGAACGGCGCTCGTGAAGGGACTCTACCTGCTCTTGATGGGGCTCACGTTTCTTGGCCCGTTCACGAGGGCTTTTGAACCGAGAATTCGCTACATCGGCCAAACGCGGCATTTGTTGGTGGGCACGGCATTGATGATGGCGCTGTTCATACCCTGGGATGTAGTAAAAACGGCAACGGGCGTTTGGGGGTTTAATTCAGACTACCTCGTTGGGCCCTCGCTTTGGGGCCTTCCGCTCGAAGAATGGCTGTTTTTTATCGTGGTTCCGTGGGCCACATTTTTTATCTACGAGGTCCTGCAGCTCTTCGTTCCTTGGACGCAATCCAAGCGGAGTGCGTTTGTCGTGGTAGAAATGATTGCTGCCGCGAGCGCCACCTTGGCGCTGGTCTACCAAGATCGCTGGTACACCTTGACGGCTGCGGGCGGACTCGCCCTTGGCTGTACCTGGCTGCTGTGGAAGCGCCCGTGGTGGACGGCTGCCTTCTTGCGCAGTTGGGGCGTAGGGTTGCTTCCGTTCTTCCTGGTCAACGGAATCCTCACGGGCATGTTTTTGCCGGAGCCCATTGTGTGGTACAACAACGCCGAAAATATGGGCATTCGCCTCGGAACCATTCCGGTCGAAGACGCGCTGTACGGCATGTTCATGATGCTGATGTACACCGCCGGGGTGCATTGGTCGCGTGCGCGCTTCCCCAAACGCGCGGAATAGGCTATTTTTGCAGCCTAATTCCGTTCTATGCTTACCCGCCGCCACCTCCGCATCAAAACGATGCAAGCGCTTTATGCGTATGCGCAGTCCGACCTCAGCGACGCGCAACTGGGACTCCGCCGGCTCGAAGACAGCATCAAGGGTATTTATGAACTGTACCTCTACGAACTCCGCATTTTTTGGCACTTCACCCAGTTTATGGAAGAGCGCCTCGAAATTGAGCGCGGTAAGCAGTTCCCCAACCGGCTGCGCGAGGCCCAGCTGGCGAATTTTCTAACGCTTCCGTTTGTAGCCCAACTGACCGGCGACGACGAAATCACCAAAGCGTGGGAGCAGCACCGCATTTTGTGGGGCGAGTCGGCCGACGTGCTCCGAACCATTTTCTTTGCTTACTGGGCCGAGTGGGGGGAAACCCTTTACTGGAACAGCCCTGAGCTTCAAACGCAAGAAGACCAGATTGCCCACATCCGCCAGTTTTACCGGGACTACCTTGCCAACAACACCGAACTGCACCAGCACTACGAATCGTTGAGCATGCATTGGTCCGACGATTTAGACGCCGCCCAGATGATGGCGGTCCAAACGCTTCAAAACGCCCGCAAGAACCGACCTGTGCTAGTGTCCCTGTACCGCGACAAGGGCGATACGGATTTTGCCAAAGAACTCTTCCTGCACACGCTTCGCCATCAGGCCGAGTGGCAGGAGCGCATGGCGAGCAAGGCGAAGCAGTGGGATTTTGACCGCATGGCGCCGGTAGATCGCACGCTGGTGCAAATGGCGTTAAGTGAAATACTGGCGTTTCCAGAAATTCCGATCAAGGTGACCATCGACGAAGCGATTGAGATTTCAAAGCAGTACGGATCGCCCAAGGCCGCCGCGTTTGTCAACGGACTTCTCGATGCCTTGGCTACGGAACTCAAGGCAGAAGGCCGAATTCAAAAGCTCGGAAGAGGACTCATTGGTGCCTAATTTTATCGCTATGAAAACGACTTCTTTATTTCTTGTGGCTACGGTAGCGTGTGCTGCGGTCGCCTGCAGCAACCCCAGCGACCAAATTAAGCCCGAGGCGGAGCGCATGGCGCTTGAGGCGGTGCAAAGTGGCGACCTTCCGCAGCTGAGCTTTGCCGCCGAATCGCATGATTTTGGCACCATCAATGAAGGCGATGTGGTAGAGACGGAGTTTCGCTTTACCAATACCGGCAAGGCGCCGCTGATCATTTCTTCGGCCCAAGGAAGCTGCGGATGTACGGTTCCCGAATACCCGAACGCGCCGGTAGCTCCGGGCGAAGAGGGCGTGATTCGCGTGAGCTTTAACAGCGAAGGCAAGCAAAATCTTCAAAATAAAACGGTTACGTTGACCACCAACGCCGTTCCGAGCACCAAAGTGCTGACCATCACCGCTAACGTAACCCCAAAATCTAAGAAGTAATGCACCTGTTTTTGCAAGCCCAAACCGAAGGCGGAATCGCCGGTTTCCTGCCGCTCATCGCCATTTTGGCGGTGATGTACTTTTTCTTTTTGCGCCCCCAAATGAAGCGCCAGAAAGAAGAGACCAAGTTCCGCAACGTGCTGTCCAAAGGGATGCGGGTCGTTACCAGCTCGGGCATTCACGGAAAAATCTCAGACCTCGACGAGCACACGTTCGTGCTGGAGAGCGAGAACAGCCGACTGCGTTTTGAGCGTTCAGCCGTGAGCAAAGAGCTTACCGCTTCGCGCTACCCCGATTCAGCCAAGGCAGAAGAAAAGAAGTAACTGCGGTACTTCACGGCAGAAAAAAAGCCCGGGCGTTTGCTCGGGCTTTTTTGTTGGGGCGGGGCGATGCGCTTAGATACGCTTAAGTTGGTCTTTAAGCATTTTGAGCTGATCGGCGAGAAGGCCTTTGTCGTCGAGCTTTTTGGCCTCAGTAAGCAGGTTCTGGGCCTCTTGCTTGCGGCGGCGCGACATGGCCATGGCGGCGAGCTGCATTTTGGCCAGCGCGCGGTCTTGCTTCATGCGGAGCCCCGTATTCAGCGCCTTGCGCATGAACGACTCGGCCTGTCCCATGTTGGTTTGGGCCAGCATCAGTCCGCGCAAAAAGTAGAAGTAGGCCAGCTGACCTTTAATCAAGGTTTGCTCTGGATGCTTAAGGGCGTCGAGCTGAGCTCCCGCTTTGGCGAAATTTTGGGACCGAACGTACCACAAGGCCAATAAAATGCGCTCGTTTCGAACGTGAAAAAGCACGGGAATTCCCGCGAGGAGGGTGAGAAAAATCCCGTTGCCCCAATTCGCCTCAATGAATTGGTAGGTTGCAAGCGCGAGGATTAGGGCCGCGATGGCCAATCGTAGGTAGCGTCGAATCATGCCGCAAAAATAGCGCGGCTTTAGTCGAGGATTTCGATTCGGTTTCGGCCAAGCTTAACTCGGCCCTCGCTTTCGAGGCGTTTGAGTAGCCGAGAGACGACTTCGCGCGACGAATTGAGCGATTGGGCGACCTCAGAATGGCTGAGGTGGACTTCTCGGTTTTCGGAACGCCGCGCTTTGTCGTGCAAAAAGTGGAGGAGGCGCTCATCGAGCTGCCGAAAGGCTACTTCGTCGAGGGCGTTTAGCGCTTCGTCAAAGCGCTTTTGGTAGGAACGCAAAATGTAGTTGAGCCACTCGGAATTGCTCAAGAGGAGTTCCTGAACGACGTGAAGGGGTACGCAGAGCACGGTGCTGTCCTCTTCGGCAAGCACTTCCAGGCTGGGAGATTGGCCATAAATACTCCCAAAGGTGTTGCTGCAGGCGCTTCCGGGCTCAAGGGTGTAGAGGTAGAGTTCGCGGTCGTCGTTCTCGTCTTTGCGCGCGACCCGCAGGCTTCCGTTGAGCACAATGGGGACGTACTTCATTACTTGGCCAGGTTCCATCACAAAATCGCCGGCACTAAAGTGCAGAATGCGGCCTTCGCGAGCGAGGGTGCCGGCGAGTTCTGCGGAGGCAAATCCGAGGGCCTGCTGAATGTGCGTTACGTCAACCATAGGGGGGACTAAATTTAGCAGGAATTTGGGTTCAAAGCCCTGAACGTTATCAACCCCTATTGTGGAAAACTTAGCGCACTTAACGCTCGCTTAATCAGGGATTCGGGTAATTTCATCGGACCAAAACCTTGTAACTATGCCCGCCGCTCCGAAAAAAATCCGCAAGATTTTTGTGCTCGATACCTCGGTAATTCTGTACGATCACAACGCCATCATGAATTTTGAGGAGCACGATGTGGCGATTCCGATTCCGGTGCTCGAGGAGCTCGACGAGTTCAAAAAGGGCTCCGATACCAAGAACTACGAAGCGCGCGAATTCATTCGCATGCTCGACAAAAAGGCAGAAAACAAGTCGCTCACCGATTGGATTGCGCTGAACGGGGCGAAGCGCGGCAAGTTCCGCGTGGTCATGGACACGCCCGGCCTCGGGGTCGACGCGACCGCCGTGTACGGCAAAGGCAAGAACGACCACAAGATTCTCAACGCCGCCCTGTACCTTCAGGAGCAGGAGCCCAACCGGCCTGTGGTGCTTGTGACCAAAGACATTAACCTGCGGCTCAAAGCCAAGGCCTTAAATGTCGCCGCTGAAGACTACCTGACGGGTAAAGTCAAGGAGACGGATACGGTATTCACGGGGCGGTCCGAGCTCGAGAGCTTTCCCGAAAAGCAGCTCCAAACCTTGTACGAGCAAAAGCGGGTTCCCCTGGATTCCGCGCTTAAAACGGTTCAAAAGCTCAATCTGCAACCCAACTTGTTTTACATTCTCAAGTCGGGCAAGAGCAGCGGACTCGGATTTTTCAACGCCCAAACCTCCGAAATGGAATTGGTTGAAAAGTCCGCATACTATGGAATCAAGCCGCGCAACGCGGAGCAAACGTTTGCCCTGCATGCGATCATGAATCCGCACATCAAGCTCGTGACCCTGACGGGCGTAGCCGGAACGGGAAAAACCCTGTTAGCCCTCGCAGGGTCGCTTGAACAGCGCCGCGATTTCAAGCAGATCTACCTGGCCCGCCCGATTGTGCCCTTGAGCAACCGCGACATTGGATTTTTGCCGGGCGACGCCGAACAAAAAATCAACCCCTACATGCAGCCGCTCTGGGACAACTTGAAGTTTATTAAAAACCAGTTCGGCGAACGCGACCGCAACTACAAGCAAATTGACGAGATGGTGGCCAACGAGAAGATTTTGGTCACGCCGTTGGCCTACATACGCGGACGCTCCCTGAGCAACGTCATTTTCATCGTCGACGAGGCCCAAAACTTGACGCCGCACGAGGTGAAGACGATTATTACCCGGGCCGGCGAAAATTCTAAGTTCATTTTTACGGGAGATGTTCGCCAAATCGACACGCCCTACCTCGATGAGCAGTCCAACGGTTTGAGTTACCTGGTCGATCGGCTCAAGGGCCAGCCCCTGTATGCCCACGTTTCGCTCGTCAAGGGCGAGCGGAGCGAGTTGGCCAACCTCGCCAACGACCTGCTTTAATCGGGTAGGGCAGGCTCAATTGCCAGCAATAAAAAAGGCGGACCAATCAAAGGTCCGCCTTTGGCATTGGTAACGCTGAGCTTAGCGAGGTCCGGCAGCTTTGATTTCGTCGGTGGTGCCCGCTTCAAACTTGGTAAAGTTGTCGCGGAAGAGCGATGCCAGGCGTTCGGCACCGGCGTCGTAGGCGGCTGGGTCAGCCCACGTGGCGCGCGGGTCCAAAATTTCAGAAGGAACGCCCGGGCACGCAGCGATCCGAGCTAAGCCAAACCGAGCGTCGGTCACCGTGGGTGCGGTGTCGAGCTCGCCACCCATGGCCGCTTGAATCAGTCGACGGGTGTTCTTCAGCGAAATACGCTGTCCCGTGCCGTAGGCTCCACCGGTCCACCCCGTGTTCACTAGCCAAACCTGAATGTCGGTGCCTTCGAGCTTGCTCATAAGCATTTCGGCGTAGGCCGAAGGGTGCAGCGGCATGAAGGGAGCACCAAAGCAGGCCGAAAAAGCGGCCTTCGGCTCGGTGACTCCGGCTTCGGTTCCGGCCACTTTGGCGGTGTAACCGCTCATAAAGTGGTACGCCGCTTGAGCGCGCGTGAGTTTGGAAAGCGGAGGAAGGATTCCGTAGGCATCGGCCGTAAGAAAAAACACGTGCTTCGGCGCGGGACCTTGCGACGGCAGCACGATGTTGTCGATGAAGTCGATCGGGTAGGAGACCCGGGTGTTCTCGGTGATCTTCTTGCTGGTGTAGTCGGGAACCCCCGCGGCGTCCAAAACCACGTTTTCGAGAAGCGCACCAGGACGAATGGCTCGAAAAATATCCGGTTCCTTTTCTTCAGTGAGGTCGATGACCTTGGCGTAGCATCCGCCTTCAAAATTGAACACGCGGCCGTCTGGCGTCCAGCCGTGTTCGTCGTCGCCAATCAACTGCCGGTTTGGGTCTGCGCTGAGCGTGGTTTTTCCGGTTCCCGAAAGGCCAAAGAACAGCGCGGTAGCGCCGTCCGCGCCCAAATTTGCCGAGCAGTGCATGGGTAAGGTGCCATGCTGCGTGGGGAGCAGGAAGTTCAGCGCGCTAAAAATGCCTTTTTTCATTTCGCCGGTGTAGCCGGTGCCGCCGATCAAAATGGTCTTATCGCTGAAGCATAAAATGGCGAAGTTGCTTTGCCGGGTTCCGTCGCGCTGCGGAACCGCCTCAAAACCGGGGGCGTGGATGATGGTCCATTCCGGATTCAGCGACGGCAATTCGTTGGCAGTAGGCCGCAGAAACATATTGTAGCAGAACAAGTTGTGCTCCGGAAACTCATTGATTACGCGAAGGCTAATTTGTACCGAAGGTTCCGCTCCGGCAAACGCGTCGCGCACGTACAGGTCCTTACCGTCGAGGTAGTCCAAAACGCGGGACTTCAGGGCCCGGTAGGCCGCGGCATCAAACGGAATGTTCACTTTGCCCCACCAAACGCGGTCTTCGGTTTCGGTTTCGCGCACGATAAATCGGTCCTCTGGGGAGCGGCCGGTAAACGTGCCGGTCGGAATATTCAAGACGCCGTTGGCGGTCAAGGTTCCGCGCCCCATATCGAGGGCGAGCTGCGTGAGGGTTTGGGGATCAAGTTGGTAGCTTAAGCGCGCATGTTCTAAGCCAGAAATACTTAGGGCGCCTGCTGTAGAGTTGAGGCTCATTGGGTAAAGGATTATCAAGGGTTAATGCAAAATTACGGTACCTTGCAGCCTCATTCGACCCTTGTGAAAAAGATCGCTGTCCTCGGTGCAGGCCGGTCCGCCGGCCCCCTCATTGAATACCTCGCTACCCATCCCGATTCCAGCGCCTGGACCGTTTCGGTGTATGACCAAGATGCCGAAACATTAGCGCGAAAAACGGCATCCTTTTCAAACATTTGGGTGTCCTCGGGCGACCTTACCCAACCCGAACTCCTCGAACGAATTGTTGCGGCGCACGACGTGGTGGTCTCGATGCTTCCCGCGTTCATGCACTTGCCGGTCGCCGAGCGCTGCCTTCGCCTGGGCAAACATTTGGTTACGGCGTCGTACATAAGTCCCGAAATGCAGGCTATGCACGAAGCGGCGCAGGCTAAAGGGCTCGTTTTTGTCAACGAATGCGGCGTAGATCCTGGAATCGATCACATGTCGACCATGGAAATTCTGCACCGCCTGCGCGGCCAGGGCGCCGAAATAACCTCGTACGAGAGCTTTTGTGGCGGAATTCTCGCCCCCGAAAGTCCGAGCAACCCCTGGTCCTACAAGTTCACGTGGAATCCGCGCAACGTCGTGCTGGCGGGCTCAGGTGGCGCCGTGCACTTCGTGCAGGAAGGAAAATTCAAGCACATTCCCTACCATCAAGTATTTCGCCGCACGGAGTTTTTGGACATCCCTGGCTACGGACGCTTCGAGGGCTACGCCAACCGCGATTCGCTAAAGTACCAATCGGCCTACGGCCTTGAGGGCGTGGCGACCATGTACCGCGGAACCCTTCGCCGACCCGGATTTTGCCGCGCTTGGGACGTTTTTGTCAAACTGGGTGCGACCGACGACACCTATTCCCTGGAGCACGTCGACCGAATGACGCATCGGGACTTCCTCAATACCTTTTTGGCATACCACCCCACCGACAGCGTCGAGCTCAAGCTGATGCACTACCTCAGCATTAGCCAAGATTCCGACCTTATTGAAAAGCTCGAGTGGCTCGGACTCTTCTCTGACGAGCTCGTCGGCCTCAAGGAAGGCACGCCCGCGCAGGTACTTCAGCACCTTTTAATGAAAAAGTGGACCATGACCGACGCCGACGTCGATATGCTAGCCATGATTCACCGCATCGAGTACCGTATGGACGGGCAGCCCTACCGCCTTCAATCCTCGCTGATTGCCAAAGGAAAATCGGCTGAGCTCACGGCCATGTCCTACACGGTCGGCTGGCCCGTAGCCATGGCCACGCGTTTGGTTGCGCTGGACTTAATCCCCGAGCGTGGGGTGTTGATGCCCAGCATTCCGTCGCTCTACGAACCCATTCTTCGCGAATTGGGTGAGCGCGGAATTCGCTTCGACGAGCGCACTCAAAGGCTGTAAAGCTCCTCGGGTGCCTTCAAGTAAAGTACGCGGGCGGACTTGTCGACCCGATCGATAAAGGCGTCGATCACCGGAATAAGCACGCGAAGCTCACGCCCGGCAACATCAATTTCAAAAAGGTCCTGCCCCGGGTATTCCAGTACCTGGTGCACCGTCATTTCGGCCGCCACCCCGGGGTTTATCACGGTGTATCCGCTAAGGTCGTGGTAGTAAAACTGGTCTTCGTCGAGTTCCGGCAACAAGTCTTCAGGGAGCCAAAGTCCGCGCCCAACCATAGCCTGTGCTGAAGCCTCGTCGTTGACGTCGTCAAATCGGACGATGGACTCCTCCGCGTTCACGCTTCGGTGCGATGCCACAAAAAAGGGAAGGGCCTTGCCGCGTTCCTCTACAAAGTACGCGTCAAGGCCCTGATAGGGTGAGGGGTCGTCTGCGGTGATTCGAACCACCACGTCTCCCTTAAAACCGTGCTTTTTGCGCACGTAGCCGACCAGGAAGTAGCCCTCCACGGTCGAATTCGATTATTCGGCGTCAGCTGCGGGAGCCTCCTCGGCAGGAGCAGCCTCTTCGGCAGCAGCCTCCACAGCAGGAGCTTCTTCTGCAGCAGCCTCCACAGCAGGAGCCTCTTCTGCAGCAGCCTCCACCGCAGGAGCTTCTTCTGCAGCAGCCTCCACCGCAGGAGCTTCTTCAGCGGCTACTTCGGCTACCTCTTCAGCTACCTCTACGGCGGCAGGAGCCTCTTCGACTACGGCAAACTTAGCGGCAACGGCCTCAGCTTTCTTGGCGTTGGCATCAGCTTCTGCCTTCAGGCGAGCCGCCTTAGCCTTATCGGCTGACGAAGAAAGGTTCGTGATTTTGCCATCGATGAGTGACTGCTTGTCGTTGAGCCACTTGGTGAAGCGCTCCTCAACTTGCTCGGCGGTCAACGCGCCTTTTTTCACTCCTTCAAGCAAGTGCTTCTTCATCAGTACACCTTTGTACGAAAGGATAGCGCGGGCCGTATTGGTGGGCTCGGCACCACTCATCATCCAATCCAATGCGCGCTCAAAGTTGAGGTCGATCGTTGCGGGATTGGTGTTCGGGTTGTACTGGCCAAGATCTTCAATGAACTTACCGTCGCGCTTAGAGCGGCTGTCGGCTACTACGATGGTGAAGATGGGGCGACCTTTGCGGCCGTGGCGTTGAAGGCGAATGCGTGTTGCCATAGTGAGTTAACGTTTTAGAAGGGTCCTAAACCCTGTTGTTAAGATTAGGGCTGCAAAACTACGAAAAAAACGTGAAGTAGCAAACTAATGACCCGCACCCTGCAGCGAGCAACGAGTAGCCCTAGGCTAGCTGCGCCAGCAGGTCGTGCTTACTCACAATGTGGTCGCCGTCCGCGGCATGTACAATGAGGGCGTTAAAGGTTGTTCCCATGGCGTGTACGCCGTCGAGTAGGCTCGAGGTGGCGGGTAGGCTAGGGAAGGGGACGCCCATGGCGGTGCGCACCAACTGCTGAATTCCGCCTTCACCTGAGGTGAGTGCGGTAATCACGTGCGACTCGGTGAGGCTGCCCACGTAGGACGTACCGTCGTGCACGGGGAGCTGGCTGATTCCGAAGCGCTTGAATTGCACGATGGCGTTATTGATCGGTTCCTCGGGGCCAATGGTCACGAGCGGACGAGCGGCGCGCCCGTGGACCGCTTCGCCGAGGGACTTCCATTCTTCGCGCAGAAATCCGCGTTCGCGCATCCAATCATCGTTATAAATTTTGCCGACGTAGCGACTTCCGTGGTCGTGAAAAAGCACCACGGTTACCGCGTCGTCGGGCAGCAGGTGCTTGAGCTGGCGCAGGCCTTGAAAGGCGGAGCCACAGGAGTAGCCGAGCAGTAAGGCTTCTTGGCGAGCCAACTCCCGGGCGGCCAAAGCGCCGTCGCGGTCGGTAACTTTTTCAAACCGATCAATGAGGCTGAAATCGACGTTTTTCGGCAGAATGTCTTCGCCGATGCCTTCGGTGATGTATCCGTAGATTTCTTTGGGGTCAAATTCGCCCGTTTCGTGGTACTTTTTAAATACCGAACCGTAGGTGTCCACGCCCCAAATTTGGATGTTTGGGTTTTTCTCTTTGAGGTACTGCGCGACGCCTGAAATGGTTCCGCCCGTGCCTACGCCCACGACAAAGTGCGTAATGCGTCCGCCGGTTTGTTCCCAAATCTCAGGACCCGTGGTTTCGTAGTGCGCTTGGCGGTTGCTAAGGTTGTCGTACTGGTTGGGGAAAAAGCTGTTGGCGATTTCGCTGTTGAGCCGGCGCGCCACCGAATAGTAGCTGTCGGGATGGTCGGGAGCTACATTGGTCGGGCACACGTAGATTTCGGCCCCCAAGGCGCGGAGCACGTCCATTTTTTCTTTGGATTGCTTGTCGCTCATGGTGCAAATAAGCCGGTAGCCTTTGACCACGGCCGCGAGCGCGAGGCCCATACCGGTGTTGCCTGAGGTGCACTCGATGATGGTTCCGCCGGGTTTTAGTCGCCCGTCCCGTTCCGCATCTTCGACCATTTTAAGCGCCATGCGGTCTTTGGTAGAGTGGCCGGGATTGAAGTACTCGACTTTGGCCAAAACTTCTCCCGGAATGTCGCGGGCTAACGTGTTCAGGCGGACCATTGGGGTGCGGCCTATGGTCTCTAAAATGTTCCCGTAAACGGGCGGAATTTCTCGGTTCATCATGGGGTGCGAAGGTAGGGCGTGGGCCGTAGGATGCCTCGCTGTTCCGAGCTAAGCTCGAGTTCGCGGTTCAGCAAGTCGGCTAGGCTTATGGCTTTGAGGGCGTGCACGGTTTCGTTGCGGACTTGCACCAAGGCGTCTTGGAGCGCGCAGGCCTGCGGCGTCGGGCATTCGGGGCAGGGTTCGTAGTAGCGGTGCGAGGCGCACGGGAGCAGGGCAATGGGCCCTTCAACCACCCGCAGAATGTCGGCGAGCGAAACTTCAGCTGGGGGCTGGGCGAGTTGGTAGCCTCCGTTGCGCCCAGGTTCGGCGTGGAGCAGCCCAGCTTCGCGCAACTCACCCAAGATTTGTTCCAAAAAGCGCCGTGGGGTCGCGCAGGCTTCGGCGAGGCGCGCGGTGGAGAAGCGCTCTTCCGGGTTCCGCGCTAAGTGCTGCAGTGCGTGCAGGGCATACACGCTTTTGCGGTTCAGCATGCGTAAATGCGGTTCAGTACCATGGCGAGGCGAACGCCGGCTTGAACCAACCGTTCCTCCAAGCGGGGGTAGTTTTGGTAGCCGTATTCGTAGCTCAGGTTTTCAATGCCCGTGGCGGGGTAGATTCCGGCCATGCGAAGGGCTTTAGACTCGTTGGCCCAGTCGAGGTAGGTTCCGCTTTGGTACTGCTTCACGCGGTCCTGGGGCGTCGTGCGAAGCACGTGCTGGCTGTATTCCGTGTACGACAACTGCTGACCGTCGATGAGGTCGCTGTCCCAAATGCGGTGTAGGTTGGTGCTCTTGCCGAAGTACTTCAGTTTTACGTCGTTTCCGCCCTTGTCGTCACCTCGCCCTACGTGCAAGGGTTGGTGAAGGTCGCCCAGTAGGTGCACGAGCATTTTGAGGGCCGCGGCCTCGCCACCGTGCTTAAACTTCTTGGTTTCGAGCTCGCGGGTGACTTCGTCGAGCTTCATTAGAATGTCACCTTGGCTCGGAGTACCCGCCTCGGCGTACGTTTGGTGGTCGCCAATGGTACAGTAGTGCCATGCGTCCCAGTGGTCGTAGGCCTTGTCGGATTTGATTTCGTCCATCCACGTCGAACACATCGCCAAGCTCTCGCCCTGCAAAATTGCCGATATCTTTTTTTCGACGCAGGGTTTTAGGTGGGCCGTGGCGACTTCGCCTACGATGCGGTGTCCGATTTGCCCCCAACCAAATGCCGATAGGGTAGTGCCCAGAATGAACAGGGCGAGGAACGGTAATTTTTGATGCATAATCAAAGGTAGCACTCCGGCGGCGCAAGCCCTACCTTCGTACTTCATGGAAGCACCCGATTTTTTTGCGCACCCCACCGCGGTAATTGACGACGGAGCACGCATTGGCGCAGGTTCCAAAATTTGGCATTTTACGCATGTAATGGCAGGGGCCGAGTTGGGTCCGCAGTGCAACCTGGGGCAAAATGTGGTAATATCACCGGGCGTTCGCCTCGGTCGCAACGTCAAGGTCCAGAATAACGTGAGCATTTACACCGGCGTCACTTGCGACGACGACGTGTTTCTCGGGCCGAGCTGCGTGTTTACCAACGTGATAAATCCGCGGTCCGCCGTGAACCGCCGCGACCAGTATGCGACGACGAATGTGGGACGCGGAGCGAGCATTGGAGCCAACGCAACCATTGTATGCGGCCACGATATCGGTGCCTTTGCGTTTATCGGAGCAGGCGCCGTCGTTACCAAAGATGTACCGCCCTATGCGTTGGTCGTCGGCAACCCCTCACGCCAAATTGGCTGGATGAGCGAATTCGGTCACCGACTAGAGTTTGACGCCCACGGAACAGCCACGTGTCCAGAGTCGGGAGCCCACTATGAGCTCCGCGACGGATTCGTTTTTAAACGTTAACAACCCCACCAAACCTATAAATGATGAATTACCCGGTATCAGCCCTGCATTCTGAAGAACTTGAACTTATTCGGGCCTCGGCTGCTGAATTCGCGGCGCAGCGAATTGCTCCGCACGTAATGGAGTGGGATGAAGCCCAGTTTTTTCCCAAGGAACTTTTTCACGAAATGGGCAAGCTCGGTTTCCTAGGTGTTTTGGTCAGCCCAGAATTCGGAGGGGCCGGAATGGGTTATGCGGAATACATCACGATCGTTGACGAAATCGCTCAAGTTTGCGGCAGTATTGGCCTCAGCGTGGCCGCACACAATTCGTTGTGCACGCAGCACATTAACCAATTCGGAACCGATGCCCAAAAGCGCCGTTGGTTGCCCAAGTTGGCAACGGGCGAGTGGATTGGCGCCTGGGGCCTTACCGAAACAGGTACCGGAAGCGACGCTGGGGGCATGAACACGACCGCCGTGCGCCGCGAAGGTGGATGGGAGCTCAACGGAAGCAAGAACTTCATTACCCACGCCATCAGCGGCGACGTTGCGGTTGTCATCGCCCGCACGGGTGAAAAAGGCGACAGCCACGGTATGACTGCTTTTGTCGTTGAAAAGGGCACGCCTGGTTTTCAGGGCGGACGCAAAGAAAACAAGCTCGGAATGCGCGCCAGCGAAACCGCGGGTTTGTTTTTTGATAGCTGCTTTGTGCCTGACGACCAGGTTCTTGGACAGGTGGGCGAAGGGTTTATTCAGTCTATGAAAATTCTCGATGGGGGCCGCATTTCGATTGCCGCGCTGAGTGTGGGCATTGCCAAAGGGGCACATCAGGCCGCCGTGCGCTACAGCCGCGAACGCGAGCAATTTGGCCAACCCATTGGCGACTTTCAGGGTATTGCGTTCAAGCTCGCCGAAATGGCGACCAAAATCTACGCTTCGGAGCTGATGACGCGCCACGCGGGCTCGCTCAAGGACCAGGGCCGCAAGGTCACCAAAGAATCAGCCATGGCTAAGCTTTTTGCGAGCGAAACCGCGGTGGAGGTTGCGACCGATGGCGTTCAAGTGCACGGAGGCTACGGATACACCAAAGATTTTCCCGCCGAGAAGTACTACCGCGACGCCAAACTGTGCACCATCGGCGAGGGAACTTCAGAAATTCAGAAGCTCGTGATTTCGCGCGACTTCAAGAAGGCCTAATCCACACACTCACCAGAACAGGGCGTTGGCGCAACCTTGCGCCACGGCTTGCAAAGTGCTTGGAACGGAACCCCTAATTGTGGTTTCTTTGTATGTTATGAGTCGAATGATACGTTTCTTGCTAGCCGCAGCCCTTCTCGTTGGCGCCGTTCAACGCGCCGAAGCCACCCACGCCTACGGTGGTGAAATCACGTGGAAGTGCCTTCCGAATGGGCAATTTAAATTTTATGTTCGTTATTACCGCGACTGTGGTCAAGGATTTGATAGTCCAGGACAGACCATTCAATTGGTTACCAACCATCCAATTGGTTCAATAACATTAGACCAGACTAACTACATTAGTTCAGCCGTGACTGGAACTGATGTTTCGCCGACGTGCTATCTAACACCATCGCCAATAACGTGTGGAGGGGTGTCCGCTGGACAAGGAGGTATTCAGGAAAAGAGGTATGAAAGCTTACCAATAACCCTATCAGGAACGCCACCTGCTGTGGGGTGGGTGTTCTCATTAACTGTAAATGCGCGTCCCACAGTATTAAGCAATATCCCGGGAAGTTCAAATTTAGTTCTAAGGGCCATAATGTATCCTTATAGTTTAAACGGGACTCAACAAAATACAAGCACTTGCTATGATTCTTCTCCAAGGTTCTTGGAGCCCCCCAAGTCGGTAATTTGCACTGGTTATGAATACACTTATGCACAATTTTCATTCGATGATGATTTGGACTCATTGTATTATGATTGGGCTCCTACTTGGGTAAATATTTCCTCAGCAACTGGAACCCCGTCAACTTATATTGCGCCGTATAGTTTTACAAATCCTCTGCCGAACGGAGGAACGCCATCTCCAATTAATGGCCAAACTGGTAACATTACAGTAACTCCTACGGTTGGAGGGTCTTTTGTTACCTGTGTCCGAGTATCCTCTTATCGATGTGGTCAGAAAATTGCAGAAGTATACCGGGACATCCCCATGGCTATTCGCAGTGATTGCGGGAACTTACCGACTGGTCAGCCAAATACGCCTCCAACCTTAGCAATTTCAAATATTCCCGGTTACCCTCCGATTACTCCGGTTGTTCAAAATGGTGACACGGCATATTATGAAGCTACTGTGTTTGCGGGTCAACAAGTCAAGTTCAACTTGGTTTCACAAGATCCTCAGTTATTGCCGAACTTCTTGCCGCAGACCATCGGATTTGTGCCGAGTGGTGGTCAATTTGGTGTCCCATTATCAAATGCTAATGCAGGATGTTTGAATCCCCCTTGTGCCACAGTGCTTCCGGTGGCGCCCCAAACGACGTTAACAAATCCGTTGAATAACGAGATTTTATTTAACTGGCAGACTTCGTGCAACCACATTGCGTATCAGGGTACACAATGCGGATCTCCGACAAATTCCTACACCTTTGCGATGCGAATGCAGGACAACTTCTGTCCAATTCCTGCCGTTTCGGTGAAGTCGGTTGTGGTCAACGTGGTTTCAACGATTCCATTGCCCCCCGATTTCTCGAATGCATGTGCCACAATAAATTCAAATGGCACCGTGGGCATCAACTGGGGTTATCCCGCCGATACGGGGATGAATTTTGACGCGTACATCATCTACCATTCAACGAGCCCGACGACGCCGTTTACCGCGATAGACACGGTGAAGAACTACAGCTCGCTGTCCTACACCGACCTGACTCCAGGACCTGGAGCAAACTACTACTACATCCGCTCGAAGGGCGGTTGTGGTTTAATTTCCGTTCCAAGCGACACGCTTCAGACCATGGGGCTTACGCTTAACTCGTTGCCTCCGACCAATTCGTATGTGGCTGACTTGAGCTGGAACACCACCCGCACCAGCTACAGCCAGCCATTTGAAATCTGGCGCCGTAGCCTCCCGTCGGGTACGTGGCAAAAGATTGACACCACGAGCAACCTGAACTTCCGCGATACGGTGAACGTGTGCGGACAAAACCTGGAATACCAAGTTCGCACCGCCACCGGCTGTGTGAGCACAAGTAAGTCAGGGTTTTATTCCGATCAAGTAAACAACGACGTCATCGTAATCGACAGCGTTTCTGTGGTTAACGGCCAGGTAGTGATTGCTTGGACTCCGGGAGCCAGCAACGACATCGTCGACTACTACTTGCTGAAACTGGGTGCCGGTGGCGTTTGGAGCCCGATCGACACCATTAAGCCGGGCACCGCGATGCCGTACGTGATCCCGGGTTCGATTGAGAGCGTTAAAGACCAGTACAAGGTGATTTCGGCGGACTCGTGCGGAAACATGAGTTCAGACTTGCTGGTGCGCGCCGCGAACAACATGGTGCTCAGCGAGAACATGGATCCGTGCGAAGGAATCATGCGCCTGCGCTGGAACACCTACAAGGGCTGGGGAACCGGCGGTGTGAAGCAGTACGAGATCTGGATGGAAGAAACGCCGACCGGCGGAGCGACCATGGTAACCCTCGTGGGCATTAAATCAGGCAACGACTCAACGTTCAGCATGCGCAATTTGAGTAGCGGTACCACGTACTGCTGGTACGTGCGCGCTATTGATACCGCCACGGTGAAAACGACCTCGTCCAACAAAGTGTGCATTACCTCTCTGGCGGTTCAGCGCTCGCGCCTGCTGTACCTCGCCAAGACGAGCGTGCGCGACGACAACGGGGTGGAACTGGTTTGCTTCATCGATAAGGATGCCGACATCGTGCACTTCGACGTGCAGCGTGCCGACGAGTTGGGTGCGCCGTTTACGTCGCTTGGCCTCCTTCCGAAGCCGATTACCGGACCCTGGGAGTACCGCTTTAAGGACTTTACGGCCAACCCCAACGACCACCGCTACGTGTACCGTTTTGTGGCGACCGACAGCTGCGGAAACATTGACACGGCCTCCAATATTGGCCGGACCATGGTGCTCGAGGTTGACGAACAAGACAACCTCACCAACTTCTTGAAGTGGAATCCGTACCGCGATTACATGGGCGGAGTGGACCGCTACGAGGTATACCGTGCCGTTCAGCCCGCCGGGGGATACCAGCTGGTGGGATCGACCCAGGACACGTTCTTCTTGGACAATACCCGCCCGCTTGGCGACTACAGTGGACTGCTGGCCTACCGCGTTGTAGCCGTGGAAGGACCAAATCCGCTTGTGTTCCGCGATGCAGATGGATCGGTATTCCGTTCAACGTCGACCACAGCTATGGCTGAATTCAAGCCGCGCGTATTTATTCCCAACAGCTTTAATCCGAAGTCTGACGTGGTAGCCAACCGCGTGTGGAAGCCTGCTCAGGTGTATGTTGCCCCCAACAGCTACAGCTTGGAGATATACGACCGCTGGGGACAGCGCGTGTTTGAAACCAGCGACGAAACCAAAGGTTGGGACGGCAAGCTGAATGGCTCATTTGCGCCATCGGGCGTCTACACCTACCAGCTGCGCTTCCGCAGCATCGAAGGTGAGCTTGTGGAGCGCCGCGGCACGCTGAATTTGCTTTACTAGGTAAATAGGTTCATAACTTATTGCGGAATCCGCCCCGGCCTCGGGGCGGATTTCGTATTTTTGCATGCAACTTAATCTAAAGTTGCTATGGCTGACTTCGGTTCCAAAATTCTCGG
>JACCDS010502170.1_pt1 | contig 97779 bp, 79 predicted proteins | sample 7446441 | NCBI WGS metagenome assembly JACCDS01 (sample SAMN15323445, study PRJNA562643) | freshwater metagenome | isolation source: river surface water | place: USA:Blue River Watershed | collected 2017-08-17
ATGCTGCCGTCGCACAATCCACCCGCGATATCGCGACCGAGCTGGTCAACCAGCTCGGCCAGAAACTCAAGGGTGCGATGGCGAACGAAGGCGCGGTCGCTGCGGTCAGCGTATGCAAGGAAGCAGCACCGGCGATCGCGAAAAACCTGTCGACCCGGCATGCGGCGCAGGTAACGCGTGTCGGCACCCGCGTGCGCAATCCGGCGATGGGCGTGCCGAACGGCTGGCAGAAAGAGGCGCTGGCGGAGTTTGAGGCGCGTCTGAACAAGGGAGACAAACCGGGTGATCTGGAATATTGGAAGGTCATCGACAACAACGACGGCAAGCGCGAGCTGCGCTATGCAAAGGCCATCGTGACTCAACCACTGTGCGTCACCTGCCACGGCAAACCCGAGGACATTCCTGCGCCGCTGCTGGAAAAGATCCGCGCCGAATATCCGGACGATCAGGCGACCGGCTACAGCGTCGGCAAACTGCGCGGCGCGGTGGTGATTACCCGCCCGATGTAAGGAAGCCGCAGTCCAGGCATCAAGGAAAGTATCTTGTCAATCAGCAATCCGGAATTTTCGCAATCTTCAGTGCTGCGCCCTGTCTCGGTATCCGGGCATGGCGGCCACGGCCCCGAATCGACCACTGCGCTGGTGCTGGCAGCAGTCGGCATCGTGTTTGGCGATATCGGCACCAGCCCGCTTTATGCGCTGAAGGAATGCTTCAGCCCCGAGCACGGGATTCCTTACTCGCAGGGCGCTGTCCTCGGCATTCTGTCGATGATCTTCTGGGCGCTGGTGCTGGTGGTGACCGTGAAGTATGTGGTCTTCGTCCTGCGCGCCGACAACAACGGCGAAGGCGGCGTGCTGTCGCTGATGGCGCTGGCGCTGCGCTCGGCGCGCTCAGACAAGCGGCGCTACTTCCTGCTGCTGATGGTGGGCGCGCTTGGCGCCTGCATGCTGCTGGGCGAATCGGTGATCACGCCGGCCATTTCGGTACTCTCTGCGGTCGAGGGCCTCGAAGTGATCGAGCCGGCATTGAAACGCTTCGTCATTCCGATCACGCTGAGTATCGTGATCGCGCTGTTCACCATTCAGCGCTATGGCACGGCGATGGTGGGCCGTTTCTTCGGCCCGGTGATGCTGCTGTGGTTCGGCTCGCTGGCTGGCTTCGGCGTGTTGTCGATCGTGCAGAATCCGTCAATCCTGTACGCCGTCAATCCCGTGTATGCGTTCGAGTTCATCGCTGAGCACACGCTGCAGGCCTATATCGTGATGGGGTCCGTGGTGCTGGTCGTCACCGGTGTCGAGGCGCTGTATCTCGACATGGGCCACTTCGGTCGGCGGCCGGTGCGTCTCGCCTGGATGCTGGTTGCGCTGCCTGCGCTGCTGATCAACTATTTCGGGCAGGGCGCCAACATGCTGTCCAACCCGGACGCCGCCGCCAACCCGCTGTTTCTGATGCTGCCCGACTGGGCGCTGTGGCCCATGATCATCCTGGCGACCGCCGCCACCGTGATCGCATCGCAGGCAGTGATCTCCGGCGCTTTCTCGCTCGCCAACCAGGGCATCCTGCTGGGCTTCCTGCCGCGCATGCAGATCCTGCACACCTCTGACACCGAGCGCGGCCAGATCTACATGCCGATGGTGAACTGGGTGCTGCTGGCGCTGGTGATCTTCACCGTGATCGAATTCAAGGAATCTGGCAATCTCGCCGCCGCTTACGGCATTTCGGTGACCACCACGATGATGATCACGACGAGCCTGCTGGCCGTCGTGATGTATCACGAATGGAAAATCAGTCCGGTGCTGGTCGGCCTGCTCACGCTGCTGTTCTTCGTGATCGATTTCTCCTTCTGGACCGCCAACGTCATCAAGGTAAAAGACGGCGGATGGTATCCGCTGATGCTGGGCGCAATCTGTTTCGTGATGCTGACCACCTGGTACCAGGGCCGCAAGCTGTTACGGGAGCGCGTGGTCAGCGACTCGATACGGCTGCCTGAGTTCGTTCAGGCGCTGCTGGCCCATCCGCCACACCGCGTCGAAGGAACGGCCGTTTTCCTGACCGCGCACATCGATTACGTGCCGGCCGCGCTGCTGCACAATCTCAAACACAATCGCGTATTGCATCAGCGCGTGCTGTTCCTCAAGCTGTCGACCTGGGATGTGCCGTATGTGCGCGATGAAGAGCGGCTCACGGTCGGCGACCTGGGCGGTAATTGCTATATGGTGCGCGCGGTGCATGGCTTCAAGGAGACGCCGGACATCAACCATGTGCTGACGCTGCTGGAGCAGCAGCACGGGCTCAAGCTGGAGCTGTCCGACACCTCATTCTTCCTGGCGCGCGACACCGTCGTACCAAGCAAGCTGCCGGGCATGGCGATCTGGCGCGAGCGGCTGTTCGGCTGGATGATGCAGAACGCCGCAAAGCCGTCCGACTTTTTCCGTATCCCGCCGAACCGCGTGGTGGAACTGGGAACGAAGATCGAGATTTGACGGCAGGCTCCAGTAGCTGTCGCCGCTACCGGTGAATTGGGTTGAACGACGATGAGTCCCGGCCAGAGCCGGGACGACTTACGACAGGCTGGCGAACGCCGCTCAATGCGCCAGCACCCGCGATAAAAACTCCTGCGCGCGCGGCACCCGCGCCGCCGGATCGCCGAAAAATGCCGCACTGGTGCAGTCTTCCAGAATGCGTCCCTGATCCATGAAGATCACCCGGTCGGCAACGCGCCGCGCAAAGCCCATCTCGTGCGTCACACACATCATGGTCATGCCCTCTTCCGCCAGCTGCACCATCACGTCCAGTACCTCGCCGACCATCTCCGGATCGAGCGCCGAAGTCGGCTCATCAAATAGCATGACCACCGGATCCATCGCCAGCGCGCGGGCAATCGCCACCCGCTGCTGCTGACCGCCAGACAGCTGCGCCGGAAATTTGTCGCGCTGCGCAGCCAGGCCGACACGCTCGAGCAGCTCGGCACCACGCGCCTGCGCTTCGGCCGCCGAACGGCCGAGCACCTTCTGCTGCGCCAGCGTCAGGTTTTGCATCACTGACAAATGCGGGAATAATTCAAAATGCTGGAACACCATGCCCACGCGCGCGCGCAACGTGGCGAGCCGGGTCTTCGGGTCGTGTACCGCAATACCGTCGACCACCAGTTCGCCTTGCTGGAAAGGCTCGAGTGCATTGACCGTCTTGATCAGCGTCGACTTGCCCGAGCCTGACGGGCCGCAGACCACCACCACCTCGCCTTTGCTGACATCGATCGAGCAATCATTCAGCACACGAAAGCTGCCATACCACTTCGACACATGCTTCATCGCTATCATTCAGCTTCCTTTCAGCGCAGGATCGCGACACGGCGCTGCAAGCGCGCTGCCAGTCGCGATAGCGCGAAACAGATCAGAAAATACACCACGGCCGCGCCCAGATACGCCTCGACCGGCCGGCCGAGGATCTTGCCGGCGACATCGAAGCCCTTGAGCATGTCATACGCACCGATCGCATAAACCAGCGAGGTATCCTGGAACAGCACGATCACCTGCGTCAGCAGCACCGGCAACATGCTGCGCAGCGCCTGCGGCAGGATCACCAGCCGCATGTTCTGCGCATAGCTCATGCCCAGCGCCATGCCGGCCTGCAGCTGACCGCGCGGAATGGACTGGATGCCCGAGCGCACGATTTCGCAAAAATACGCCGCCTCGAACGCAATGAAGGTCACGCTGGCAGACAGCTCGGCGCCGATCGGACGACCGAGCAGAAAAGGCATCAGCAAGAAGAACCACAGGATCACCATCACCAGCGGCACCGAGCGCATCGTATTCACATACACCGTTGCCGGCAGTGCGAGCAGCGGTCGGCCGGAGATGCGCATCAGCGCCAGCAGACTGCCAAGCAGCAGACCACCGATAGTGGCGACCACGGTCAGCTGCAGGCTGAACAGGAAACCACCGAGCACATAACGCTGCATCAGGTCCCAGCTAAAGAAGGAGAGATCGAGATCCATCGCTCAGCCCCCCTGCCTTGCCGGCCCGCCGACGCCCGGCACGCGCATACCCGCTTCGAGCGCTGCCAGCGCGCGATTGACCGCGAACGCTGTGACCGCATACAGCAAGGTGACCGCCAGATAGATCTCAATGCCGCGCGCAGTTTCCTCCTGCGCCTGCAGCGCAAACTGCGTCAGCTCGGCGATCGACACCGCGAATGCCACTGACGAGTTCTTCACGATGTTCATGGCCTCTGACGTCAGCGCCGGCCACATGATGCGTAGCGCCACCGGCAAGATCACCAGCCGGTAGGCCTGCATGTTCGACATGCCGAGCGCCAGCGCCGCATTGCGCTGCCCGCGCGGCAGGCTCTGGATGCCGGCGCGTACCTGCTCGGCGATACGGGCCGACGTGAACAGCCCCAGCGCCGCCGACACCAGCAGCCAGGACGGCACCGCCTTCAGCGCCGGCACAAACACCGGCGCGACGTGATACCAGAGGAATACCTGCACCAGCAGCGGGATATTGCGAAACAGTTCGACCCAGCCGGCCGCGATCGCATTCAGCCAGGGCCGCGATGGCCAGGCGCGCAGCGTACCGACAGCCACGCCGAGCAGCAGTGCCACGCCAAAGCCGAGCACCGCAACCGTGGCCGTCCAGCCCCAGGCGGACAGCAGCCACTGCAGATAACTGGTCTCGCCGCCCTGGCCAAAACAGCCGGCGATCAGGCCGGCGCCGGTGGTGCTCGTGCAGAAAATGTTCCAGTCGAGGCTCATGCAAGGGGTCCGGTAACGAGTGAGAGCGTCGCGCTCAGGTTCGGGAATGAGGTCAATCTGCCGGCCGGTCCGAGCGCAGGGCAAGGTTCGCGCGCAGCTGCGGACTCATCGGCAGGTTCAGGCTGCGGCCGCGCGGCGGAATCGGCGTCATGAACCACTTGTCGTAGATGCGTCCGAACTCGCCCGATGCCATCAGTGCGGCCAGCACACCATCCACCAGCTGCTTGAAATCGGGATCGTCCTTGCGCAGCATGCACGCATAAGGCTCGATCTGCAGGGGCTGACCGACCACCTGCCACAGCCGGGGCCGCTTGGCGTTCAGCATCTGGCCGTACAGCAGGATATCGTCCATCACGAAAGCCGCCGCGCGACCCGCGTCGACCAGCAGGAAGGAATCCGCATGATCGCGCCCCGCCACCAGCGTCATCTGCATCCTTTGCTCGAGGTCGAGCTTACGCAGCAATTTGAAACTGGTGGTGCCCGTGGTCACGGCGACCGGCTTGCCGGCCAGGTCCGCGAAGTCCTTGACCCCACTGTCACGCCTCACCAGCAATCGGGGGCCGGTGTAAAAATAATTGATCGCGAACGCCACGCTCTTGGCGCGTGCGGCGGTATTGCTCGTCGATCCGCACTCCAGATCAACCGTGCCGTTCGCCACCAGCGGAATACGGTTCTGCGATGTCACCGCCTGGTAGCGCACCTCAAGGTCGCGGCGCCCGGTGGCTCGTCGCAGCGCGTCGACCACATGCGTATATATGTCGATGCCGAAACCGATCGGCTGGTGCGGGCCGTCGAGATAGCTGAACGGCACGGACGATTCGCGATAGGCCAGCGTGAGACGGCCGGTATCGGCGATCTTTTTCAGCGTGCCCCTGAGGCGGTGGGCAGGCACAGGATCGGCTGCATCATCCCGCCCGTCTGCTGTCGCAGCAGCCGGCAGCGCGATGGACAAGGCGACCGCCAGCCCGACTGCCCGCCCGGCCACCCACGCCGCTCGCCACTGCCGTTGTACTGCCTGCTCGTCCATGGATTCTCCGTTACTCCGCCCGTCCGTTTCAGTCAGCTGCCGCATGTTCAGTCATCTGAACGCCTCAGATCCTGCGTGCCTCATACCGTCTGCGCAGGACGTCGTTGTAGCGTCGTGCCATAAAGGTCGACCGGTCTGCAAAGGTGCGCCTCGCCATCGGCGTTCTGTCAGTCGCACTGACGGCCATCTCAGTCGCCTGCGGCGACGCCCTCGCGACGCGGATCAGCGCCGCCGGTCAGGCCATCGGGCGTCACCATGATGGCGTGCAGCCCGCTGGTCAAGGGAGCGATGTTGACGCGATGCCCTTGGGTCTGCAAGTCATCACGTAGCGATTCGATCACAGTGCCGCTTTCGAGCTCGGTATCCCGGTTGCGGCTACCCATGTTCGGCAAGGCAATGGCCTGCTGGATGTCGAGCCGCCAGTCGAGCACACCGATCAGCGTCTTGGCGACGAAATTGATGATCGAGCTGCCGCCGGGCGAACCGAGCAGCAATTGCAGGCGGCCGTCGCGCATCACCACCAGCGGCGCCATCGCACTGCGTGGTCGCTTGCCCGGCTCGACCCGGTTTGCCACCGGCCTTTGCTGCGCATCGACCGGGCTCAGCGAAAAATCCGTCAGCTGATTATTCAGCAGGAAGCCACGAACAAAGATCTTGCTGCCAAACTCAGACTCGATGGTGCTGGTCATGCTGACGCCATTACCATCAGCGTCGACCGCCACCAGATGCGTGGTCGACGGCAAGTCAGGCGCCTCGCCCTGCCCGAACTGCATGCGTAGCCGTGCCGGATCGCCCGCCTGTGCGACACCCATCGAGCGGCGACTGTCGATCTGCGCACCGCGCCAGCCGAGGTAGCGCGTATCGAGCAGCGCGGCGACCGGCACCTCGACGAATGCGGGATCAGCGATGTAACGCTCGCGGTCTGCGTAGGCCAGTCGGCCCGCCTCGGCAAAGTAATGCACCGCCTCGCGCGACAGCGGCTGCATCTCACCCGGATGATGCTGCGCCAGCATGCCCAGCATCTGCAGCACGGCGACTGTGCCGGACGACGGCGGCCCGATGCCGCAGATCCGGTAATCGCGGTAATCCCCACAGGCCGGCGCACGCTCCAGCGCAAGATAGTCCTTCAGGTCCGCCACACTGAGTGCGCCCGGGCGGGCGTGCGCCCGCACTGCCGCCACGATATCGGCGGCGATCTCGCCCTCGTAAAAGGCATCCGCCCCCTGCTGCGCAACGCGCCTCAGTACCTCGGCATAAGCCGGATTCTTCAACAGGTAGCCGACCGGCGGCGGCTGATCGGCTGGATAGAAATACGCGCGCGCGGCATCCTGCGCGCGCAAGCCGCGGTTGCCGGCAATCTGCCGGTGCAGCCGCGCCGATACCGGGAAACCGCGCTCGGCCAGCGCAATCGCCGGACCGAACAAGCGCGCCCACGGCAGCCGGCCGTGCCGCTGATGCGCAAGCTCAAGAACCCGCAACAGACCGGGCGTACCGACCGACAGACCGCTGTTGACCGCCTCACCGAAGGGCAACGGCCGGCCGTCGCGCATAAATAGCTGGGCGGTGGCCGCCGTCGGCGCGGTCTCGCGACCGTCATAACTCAGCACCCTGCCGCTGGCTGCTTCAAACGCAACCAGAAACGCACCGCCACCCAGGCCCGAGGATTGCGGCTCCACCAGTCCTAGCACCAGTTGCATCGCAATCGCTGCATCGACCGCGCTGCCGCCATCGCGCAGCACCGCCCGGCCTGCGTCGGAGGCCAGCGGATTGGCGGCAACCGCCATCCAGCGCTGCGCATGTGCAAGTGACTTGGACGTACTGCCTGTCGCAGCTTCGGGGGGATCACCGGCAGTCTGTGCTGTGGCCAGCGGCAGGCAGGCAACGATCAAGGCCGCCATCAGCCCTGCGGCCAGTGGCCGCCATGGCGACGGCCTGAAGGACCGGGCTCGAAAGAGAAAGAAAGTCATGGCCCCGATGATAAGCCGGCGCCGTCAATGCGGCCATCAGCGTGATCCGTCGCGTGGCCCACCAGGTACCGGATCGATGCAACAAACAGGGCCTGATCGGTGCGCGCCCATCGTCCGGCAACGGATCCGCGCGCGAAACAAGCAGCCAGCTGATCTCCGCACGAAAAAAAACCGGGCTAGAAAGCCCGGTCGATCCAGCGAATCAGTACGCGTACTTCGCGACGGCCGCTTCGTCCCAGTCGATACCGTTGCCCGGTCGGTTGGGCACGATTGCCTGGCCATCGACGACTTCAAACGGTTCGGCGATGATCGGGTTGCCCCAGTCACGATATTCGAGCCAGTCCGCGCTCTCGCTGGCGCGCAGCAGATGCGCCGACACCTCCGGGTACAAGTGACTCGACAGCGGGTGCCCGGCCGCACCGGCAATCGCGGCAGCGCGCATCCAGCCAGTCACACCACCAATGCGCATCAGGTCCGGCATGTACAGATCGGCCGCCTCGGCGCGCACCGCGTCGAGGAAGGAGCGCGGACCATAGATGTTCTCGCCGATCGACACCGGCGTCTTCAGCTCGCGCGCCAGCTGTGCGCTCTGCGCGTAGTTGTCGAACACCACCGGCTCCTCGAACCAGTACAGGCCCTGATCATCCAGCGCATGCAGACGCCAGATCGCCTCCTGCAGTGTCTGGCCCTGGTTGAAATCGCACATCAGCTGAATGTCATTGCCGATCGCGCCGCGCACCAGCTCGAGCGCCTTCAAGTCATCGGCCAGCTTCGGACGGCCAAGACGGATCTTGATCGCGCTGAAATTGCCCTCGGCCACCAGCTCTGCGGCTTCACTGGCCAGCTTGTCCAGCGGCAGCAGCCACAGGCCATTGGTGTTGTAGGTGCGGATCTTGCCGGTCGAGCCGCCAAGCATCTCGGCCAGCGGCAGGCCGGCGGCTTTCGACAACGCGTCCCAGATGGCCATGTCGAGGCCCGCAGCGGCGATCATGCTCACGCCCTGTCGACCCAGCAAGTGCATCGTGCCGATCACGTCGCGGAACATATCCAGCGGCGCCAGCTGCCGGCCCTTGAAAGCGGCAGCCATGTCTTCAATGGCCGGGCCGATGTAGCGGATTGCATTCTTCAGGTAGGGCTCGAGATAGGCGCGACCGACGATGCCTTCCTTGGTTTTTACGTCGATCAGGATAAACGGCCACTCCGGAAACGTCCCGACCTTGGCGACGATGGGACGACGCATCGGAACCGACACTGAGCGGATGGTGACGCTTTCGAAGGTGAGTTTTTCGAGGGCTTTCATTTTTCTTCTGCCTGAGGTTACGGTAGCGCCGGAGCTTACCTCACGGACGCTGGAAATTGTTTACTTCCGCGAAAGCGGAGCTTTGCGCTTTGCGCTATGACCTGTGACCTGTGAGCTACAGGCCATCACAGTTTAACGAACCGCTGGACGCAAGCCAAAGTCGCATCCCCGTCAACGAACCCAGGATTCGAACCCACCCTGATGCCGACATGGATCCCAGCTTGCGCTGGGATGACGAATTCAGGGCTGGTCGTCCCCCACGACGTCGTTCCAGCGCAAGCTGGGACCCATCGCCGCAGACTACCGACGCTTATGCCGCATGAGACACCTGAGCCTCACCCGCCGTGTAAGTCTTCAGCCCGGCCGCCACATCGCGACGATAAGTCTCCACGGCGGCCTCCTTCACATGCCCGAAGCCGCGCACCTTCTCCGCCAGCGATGCCAGCGTCACCGCTTGCGGCAGCGTGTCAATGTTCAAGCCGTGCAACAGCGCCTGCACCAGTTCGCGATACTCGACGATCAGCTGGCGCTCCATCTTGCGCTCGGCGGTATGACCGAACAGATCAAGGCGCGTGCCGCGCAGACCCTTGAAGCGCGCCAGTAGTTTGAAGGCCCTGAACATCCAGCTGCCGTACTCGGCCTTGACCAGATGGCCTTTCGCGTCCTTCCTGGACAGCATCGGCGGCGCGAGATTGAATTTCAGCGTCAGCTCGCCGTCGAACTGCTGCTTCAGCTTCTCGATGAACTTGCCGTCGGTATACAGCCGCGCGACTTCGTACTCGTCCTTATACGCCATCAGCTTGAACAGCGACTTCGCCACGGCGCGTGCCAGCTTGTCGCCCTGTCCGAGTACGGCCTCAGCCTGTCGAACCTGATCGACCACTGCTTCGTACTGGCGCGCATAAGCCGCGTCCTGATACTCGGTCAGGAAAGCGACCCGCGTCTTCAGCAAGCCATTCAGCGTCTCTGGCATCTTCAGCACCACCGGCTGCGCCGGCACGGCGGCGCGCTCGACGGACTTCAGGTCCACCGCAGCGCGACGGCCCCAGCGGAACGCACGCTGGTTGGCCGCGATCGCGACGCCGTTCAGCTCGATCGCACGCATGAGTGCCGCTTCAGACAGCGGCAGCAAACCCTTTTGATACGCATAACCCAGCATGAACAGATTGGTCGCGATCGAGTCGCCCATCAGCGCCGTCGCAATGCGGGTGGCGTCAAGGTAGTCCGCAGCACCGCCGACCGATTCGCTGATCAGCGCCTGCACTTCATCGCCGGGGAACTGCCAGTCGGGCTGCCGCGCGAACGGGCCGGTCGGCTGTTCATGGGTGTTGATCACGGCATGGGTGCGGCCCGGACGCATCTTCGAGATGGCGTCATGTGCGCCAGCGGTCAGCATGTCGCAGCCGAGCACCAGATCCGCCTCGCCGGTGGCGATACGCTGCGCACGAATGGCGTCCGGCGTGGCCGCGATGCGCACATGCGACGTCACCGAGCCGTTCTTCTGTGACATGCCGGTCATATCCAGCACCGACACGCCCTTGCCTTCCAGATGGCCGGCCATGCCGAGCAGCGCGCCGATCGTAATCACGCCAGTGCCGCCGATGCCATTGATCAGGATGTTGTACGGCTCGTCGCAATGTGCCGCGACCGGTTCGGGCAAGGCCGCAAAGCTCTCATCCACCGACTTGTCTGCCTTGGTCTTTTTCGGCGTGCCGCCAGTGACCGTGACGAAGCTCGGGCAAAAGCCCTTGACGCATGAATAATCCTTGTTGCACGACGACTGGTCGATCACACGCTTGCGACCGAGTTCGGTTTCCAGCGGCAGGATCGACGTGCAGTTCGATTGCGCGCCGCAATCGCCGCAGCCTTCGCACACTGCATCATTGATGAACATGCGCTGCGGCGGTTCCGGGAACTCGCCCTTCTTGCGGCGGCGGCGCTTCTCGGCAGCGCATACCTGGTCATAGATCAGTACCGACAGGCCCTTCACTTCGCGCAGCTCGCGCTGCACCGCGTCCATGTCTTTACGGTCGTGCAGCGTGACGTGCGCAGGCAGCTCGGAGCGGTCGGCGTAGCGGCTCAGGTCTTCGGTCACCAGCGCGATACGCTTCACGCCTTCAGCCGCCATCTGCTGTGCAATCTGGCGCACCGAAATCGTGCCGTCGACCGGCTGGCCGCCGGTCATGGCGACGGCGTCGTTGTACAGAATCTTGTAGGTCATATTGACCTTGGCTGCGGCGGCTGCTCGGATTGCCAGATAGCCCGAATGGAAATAGGTGCCGTCACCAAGGTTCTGGAACACATGCGGTACCTTCGAGAACGCCGCCTGACCGATCCACGGCGCACCCTCGCCACCCATGTGCGTGGTCAGCTTGTTGAATTCCGGGTAGATCGCAGTCGCCATCACATGACAACCGATGCCGGCCAGCGCGAGGCTGCCCTCGGGCACGCGGGTCGAGGTGTTGTGCGGGCAGCCCGAGCAGTAGTACGGCGGACGCGGCGGCGTGTTGACCGCCTTGTTCAGCACTTGCTCCTTCGCTTCGAGGAAGGTCAGGCGCGCCTTGATCAGGTCGCTGGTATGGAAACGCGCAATACGCGCCGCGATCACGCGCGCAATCTGCGCCACTGAAAAATCAGCCTTCGAGGTCAGCAGCCAGTCGCCACGCGGCGCGACCCACTCGCCCTTCTCGTCGAACTTGCCGATCACGCGCGGACGTACATCCTCGCGCCAGTTGTAGAGTTGCTCCTTCAGCTGGTATTCAACGATCTGGCGTTTTTCTTCCACCACCAGGATCTCGTCCAGGCCCTGCGCGAAATCGCGGATGCCATCCGGCTCCAGCGGCCACGGCATCGAAACCTTGTACAGGCGGATGCCGATGTCGGCCGCCATCGCCTCATCGATGCCGAGTTCCTCGAGCGCTTCCAGTACGTCGAGATAGGACTTGCCGGAAGCAATGATGCCGAGCTTTGCTTTCGGGCTGTCGATCATCACGCGGTTCAGCTTGTTCGCGCGTGCGTACGCGATCGCCGCATAGATCTTGTAGTCCTGCATCAGCGCTTCCTGCTTGCGCGCCTGCACGCCCAGCATGTCGGTCGACAGACGCGTGTTCAGGCCACCTTCGGGCATCTTCACGTCATCGGGATAGACGATCTGCAGCCGGAACGGGTCGGCATCCACCGACGCCGTCGACTCGACCGTGTCGGCCAGCGCCTTGAAGCCGATCACACAACCGGAATAGCGCGACATCGCCCAGGCATGCAGGCCGAGATCCAGATATTCCTGCACGTTGCACGGGTAAAGCATGGGGATCATGCTGGCCGAGAACAGGTGATCCGACTGGTGTGGCAGCGTCGACGAATAGGCACCATGATCATCGCCTGCCACCAGAATCACGCCGCCATGCTCAGACGTGCCCGCATGGTTCATGTGCTTGAACACGTCACCGCAGCGGTCGACCCCCGGGCCCTTGCCGTACCACAGCGCGAACACGCCGTCATACTTGGCCGGACCGACCAGACCGACCGTCTGCGTGCCCCAGACGGCGGTCGCCGCCAGGTCTTCGTTCACGCCCGGCACGAACTTCACATGGTGCTTATCGAGGTGCTTCTCGGCCTTCCACAACGCCTCGTCCAGCATACCCAGCGGCGAACCGCGATAACCAGAAATGAAGCCCGCAGTATTCAGACCTGCCGCTTCATCGCGTAGCCGCTGCATCATCGGCAGGCGCACCAGCGCCTGAATGCCCGACAGATAGATGCGGCCGTTCACGGCGGTGTACTTGTCGTCGAGCGTGACCTCCGGGCGCACGACCGCCGAGGCACCGGCAGTCACCGAACTACCCGGGATAGCAACGGAAGTGGCGTTGGAAGTGGTGCCGGCGCGGGCATCGGCGTTGGCACCGATAGCGGTGCCCGACGTGGCGGAAGCAGGCACGGCAGTCGCCGGGCGAGTATCAGTCTGCATGAGTTGTCCCCAAATGTTGATCGGTGTGCGCTGCGTCCGTCGCTGGCCCGGTAAGGCTGCGGAAGGTCACATGACGCGGTGCCGCGGTAGCGGCGAAAGCCTGACAATACTGCAAAAAACAAAAGCCGCCACTTGCGCGGACAGCTTGGATATTCCTTATTTCTTCCGGTCGCTGGCCAGCATCACCTCATGATGGCCGGCGCCGGCGGGAATCATCGGAAAGCAATTTTCCTCTGCCGCGACATGCACGTCGAGGAAAAACGGCCCTTCACTGGCCAGGCATTCTGCGAGAGCCGCTTCCAGTTCGTCGCGCCGGCTGACAGTGCGCGCCTGCCAGCCGAAGCCGCGTGCCACCGCCACGAAATCCGGTAGCGCTTCGGTATAGCTGTGGCTGTAGCGACCGCCGTGGATCAGCTCCTGCCACTGGCGCACCATGCCCATGTAACCATTGTTGGACAGGACCACCTTCACCGGCGTGCGATGCTGCATCGCCGTCGATAACTCCTGGATGTTCATCAGGATGGACGCATCGCCGCTGACACAGACCACCGTCTTGTCCGGATGCGCCACCTGCGCACCAATGGCGGCTGGCAGTCCGTAGCCCATGGTGCCTGCGCCACCCGAGGTCAGCCAGCGCATCGGCTGCTCGAACTTCAGGTACTGCGCAGCCCACATCTGATGCTGGCCCACATCGGTCGATACCACCGCATCGCGACCTTCGAGCTGCTTTTGCAGTTCGCTGATGAGCGCCTGCGGCACGATGGCATCCGCGCGGTCGTCAAAGGCCAGCGATTCACGCGCGCGCCACTCGCCGATCTGCTGCCACCAGTCCGCCAGCCGCCCGGCTTGCGGGCGCCGCTGCGCGACACGCGCGAGTAGTTCGGCGAGCACCTCGGCGCAGTCGCCCACCAGCGGAAAATCCGCCTTGACGAGTTTGCTGACCGAGGTCGGATCAATGTCCACATGCAGGATCTTCGCCTGCGGGCAGAAGTCAGACAGCCGGCTGGTGACGCGGTCATCAAAACGCGCGCCGATGCAGATCACCAGATCGGCGTTGTGCATCGCCAGGTTGGCTTCCAGTGTGCCGTGCATGCCCAGCATGCCCAGCCACTGCGGGCGCGACGCCGGCAAGACACCCAGCCCCATCAGCGTCAGCGTGCAGGGCGCCTGGGTTTCGTCCACCAGGCGGGTAAACAACTCGCAAGCGCGGGTGCCGGAATTCACCAGCCCGCCACCGCCGTAGATGACTGGCCGCTGCGCCGTGCAGATCGCATCAGCCGCCGCATCCAGCAGGCTGGCGGGCGTGCTGCGCGCCGGCAGCGGCACCGGCGCATCGGCACAAGGCTCACTCGCCGTCACTGGCGACAGCTGAATATCCTTCGGAAAGTCGATCAACACCGGACCCGGACGTCCGCCCATGGCGGTGGCGTGCGCGGCGCGTACCGTGGCTTCCACCTGCGCGGCCTTGCGCACCTGCACATTCCATTTCGTGATCGTGCGCGAGATACCGAGTGCATCGCACTCCTGAAACGCATCGGTGCCGATCAGCGCAGTCGACACCTGACCGCTGACGCACAGCACCGGCACTGAGTCGCACATCGCGTCGAGCAAGCCGGTCGTGGTATTGCTCATGCCCGGACCCGAGGTCACAAATACCACACCCAACTTGCCGGTCGAGCGTGCGTAGCCCTGCGCCGCATGCACCGCCGCCTGTTCATGCCGGACCAGCACATGACGCAGCCGCGGCTCGGCATGCAGTGCGTCATACAGGGGCAGCACCGCCCCGCCCGGGTAACCGAACACCGTGTCGACGCCCAGCTCGAGCAGCGTACGAATCAGCACGGCCGCACCATTCGGGCAGACGTCGGTGAGGGTAACCGCAGCAGCGGGCATCGGTCGGAGATCGGCAACAGTGTTCATGCCGCCAATGTACTGATCTCCCCTCAGAAAAGGCTTCCGTTTTTTCGCTAAAAATCCGAGAATTCAGAAAATTTTTCCAAGATTTAAGGATTTTGCAGAATGGAACTCGACAAATTCGATGTGGCGATCCTCGAAGCACTGCAAAAGGATGCTCGGATCAGCCTGCAGGAACTCGGCAAACAAGTGGGGCTGACCTCGTCACCGTGCTGGAACCGGGTCAAGCGAATGGAAGAAGCCGGCGTCATTGAGGGCTATTCGGTGCGGGTGAATCCCGAAAAAATTGGCCTGACCGAAACCGTGATCCTGCATGTCACCCTGGATAACCACTCGGACGAGGCGCTGTTCCAGTTCGGACAGGCGCTCGAAGCCGTGCCGGAGGTGATGGAAGCCTTTCTGGTCTCCGGCGATTACGACTACTACATCCGCGTCGCGGTCGAGGGTACCAAGGGCTATGAACGTTTTCTCCGCGAGAAGCTGTACAAAATTCCGGGGATACGGAACAGCAAATCCAGCTTCGTGCTGCGCCGACTGAAGGAAAGTCAGGTGCCGTTGCGGCGCTCGGTTCGGGGCGAGAGCTGACACTCGCTCGCGCCGAGCAGTAGAGGAAAATGCAGACACCCCCGCGTTTGTAGAGTTTTTTGCAGATGGGTAGAGAATTTTTCGGCGGGCAGCCCAAAAAAATGCGCCCGGTAGAGCCATCGAAACGCCACGGACACCCGTTCACGACTTAGCCTGCGGCCCCGGTAGGGCAAGATGGCGCCACGCCATCAGCGCCGTGCTGTCAGACGCACTTACCGGGCAAATCGGGTCGCCCCTTACGCCAGCACGGTTGCCTGCACCGTCTCCGCCGCCACCGCAAACAAGCCGGCGCCGAGGTGATGCAAGGTGTGCAATTGCGGATGCCGCCCATCCATCATCCAGTGACCGTTGGCAAACACCCGGGGGTCCGCCTGCGCCGACACCACCTCGACGAAAAACGTGTCATACGCCTGCTCGGTATGCGGTTCGGAAATCACCTGGCATTCGAGCCAGCCGATGCAGCCCTCCACCAGCGGCAGGCCGAGCGCCGGCCCGCTGAATGACGCAATACCAAAGCGGTCGAACTTGTCCCCGGCAGGCATCGAGGCATCGCGGCCGCTGACGCTGCCAACGGTATAAGTCAGATCGGCAAGCGCGCGACAAGGGATGTTCAGCGCCAGCCTGCCGGTACGGACGATCTGTTCGCGGGTGTAGGTACTTTTGTCGATCACGACGGCAATGCGTGGCGGCGTGAATTCGACCGGCATCGACCAGGCTGCCGCCATGAGGTTGCGCCGCCCGTCCGATGCGCTACTGACCAGCACCGTCGGACCATGATTCAGCAACCGACTCGCATGGCACAATTCGACGACCGCGCGCGTTGGCGACGCGACCGTCGCAGCGTCACTGGGCATTGCAGGCGGCTTTCATCAAGCGGCTGTCCGGCGTGTCGGGCTCGACATCGATCCAGTGGCCGACCAGTGTGCTCTCGGCGATCGAATCACCCTGCCCCATTTTCTCGGTCATTTTGTGCGCGCTCAGCACACGCTTCTTTTCGCCGCGGCAGTTGTACTCAGTCGGATACAGCACCGAGCGATAAACCTTGCCTTGCTCGCTGGCCTCGGTATGCAAGTCATGCAGATCCCAGATGAAAGCAACACCGCTCATCACGACCATACGGTAGGGGTCGAAATAACGATTTTCACCGTCCGTCTTTGCATAGTGCGTCCAGCTCTGCGCGAAGCTCGACGAAGCGATCAGCAGCGCGGTCAGTCCCAGCCATCTTTTCATGTTCATTTCATTCAGCAGCTTGTCGGAGTGATGAACGATAAACCAGTACGCCAATTTTTGCTGACCTTCACCTGGCTCGGCTGATCTTCGGGCAAGACAGCGCCTCAACTTCCGGCGCACACGTCCGAAGGAAAGACTCGTACCGGCAGGGTTAGCGACGCTCAAGCACGCCGATCACGCGTCATGCACCCGCCAGGCGCGCATCGATCACTCAAAACTTCGACCATTATTGTCAATTAAATAATCGTTTTTAAATTTACATCATCCGATAGCTCGCATATGATCCGCCCTGACATTCGGTAATCAAGGGTGTCTGACAGAATGCCGCTGAAGCAGTTGCGCCGTCTCGCCGTACAGGTTGGCCTGTCTGCGGCGGCACGACTGGCCATCGACGCTCGCTCAGACGCCCTAAACACGCAGACGCCATCACTTTTCGACAGAACAAAAAAATCCGCTGCGACTGTCCATGACCGCACATAGAGAGACCGCCAAATTCACGACGAACATGTTTCTTGCCGCGTTGAATGCGGTGATGTTCGTGCTGGTTTTCTATCTTTACGTCGTTTCTGAACGCAAGATCGACGACGCGACCAACCTGCGTATCGAAACCCGCCAGTTCGCCGATGAATTACGGCAGTCCTCCGAAGCACTGACCCGTACGGCCCGCAGCTTCGTCATTACCGGCGATCGCAAATACCGCGATCATTACCGCGAAATCCTCGATGCACGCGATGGCAAGCGAGAGATGCCTGCGCATGACGACCGGCCTGACTGGGACTTGATTCGTCTGGACGACCAGCCACAGGAAGCCTTTGCCAAGCGCACCGAAGAAATGGTCGCGCTGTGGCGCAAGCATGAACTCGAACTCGAGGGATTGCATTTGCTGCAGCGCGCCAAGAAGGCTTCCGACAAGCTGGTGCAGACCGAAACCGAAGCCATGCGCTTAGTCGCCAATGCCGAACCGGTCACGGACGACATCCGCATGCAGGCCAGCATGCTGCTGCATGACGACGCCTATCTCGCCGCCAAGATGGACATCATGCGGCCCATCAATGAATTCAATGCACTGATCGACGCCCATACCCGCGCCTCGGTCGATCAGGCGATGGACAACGCGACGATATGCCGCGCCATGTTTGCCGCGCTCGGTGCGTTTTTCCTGATCCTGCTGCTGCGCAGCTACCGCAACCTGCACGCCATTCTCGGCGATACCCCGGAATCCCTGTTCGAGCGCATCGTCGAAATCGGCAAGGGCGAGTTTTCCTCCGCCTGGTCGGTCGCGCGCGGACTGGAAAACAGCGTGGCCGGCTGGCTGCTGCACACCCGCGAAAAGCTGGCCAAGATCGACGTCGAGCGACGTGATGCGCTCGAGCGCGCGCAGCATGCGATGCATCTGTACGCGGCGCTGAACCATGCGAACCAGACCATTCTGCGCAGCTCCAGCAAAGAGCAGATGCTGGCCGAGATCTGTCGCGGCGCGGTGGTCTACGGTGGGCTCAAGATGGCGTGGATCGGGCTGGTCGATCCAGCCACCAAGCGCGTCCGCCCGGTCGCCACCTTCGGCGAACACCTCGATTACGTGGCGCGCCTCGACATCAGCATTGATCCGCTGCAGCAGTCGGCGTATGGCCCGACCGGCACGGCGATACGTACCGACCGGCCGGTCTGGTGCGACGATTTCCAGCACAGTGCCGAGACCGTGCACTGGCGCCAGCCCGGCATCCGCCAGCGCTGGGGCTCATCGGCCGCGCTGCCACTGCATCACGGCGGCGAAGTGGTGGGCGCCTTCAACCTGTACAGCGGCGAAGTCGATGCCTTCGACGAAGATATTCGCGACCTGCTGGTGGAAATGGCCAGCGACATCGATTACGCACTCGATGCGTTCGAACGCGAAGCCGAACGCCAGCATGTGCTCAAGCTCGAAGAATTCCGACTATTCGTACTGGAACGCCTGACTGAAAAACTGCCGCTGTCGACGATCCTGCAGCAAAGTGCCCAGCGCATCGAGACCTTGCTGCCGGGACGGCTGTGCTCCATCCTCACGCTCGATGCCGACGCCGACCGACTGCGCGTTGCCGCCGCGCCCAGCCTGCCGGAGTTCTACAACCGCGCCATCGACGGGCTGCAGATTGGCCCGGGCATTGGCGCCTGTGGCAATACCGCGCACACCGGCAAGCCGACGATCATCGAAAACATCGCTACCGATCCGAACTGGGAAGGCTATCACGACCTCGCGCGCAGGGCTGGCGTGGCGGCCTGCTGGTCCTATCCGATTGTCACCGCGAAAAAGCAGGTGCTGGGCACCTTCGCGATCTATGCGCGCACGCCATCGGTTCCTGACCGTAATACCGAGCAGCTGATCGAAACGACGTCGCACCTGCTCGCACTGGCGGTCGACAGCAAGCGCTACGAGGACCGGATCCAGTATCTCGCCCATTTCGATTCGCTGACCTCGCTGCCGAACCGGGTACAACTGCAGGAGCAGGCGCACTACCTGCTGCCGCGTGCTGACCGGGCCGGCACCAGCGTGGCGCTGCTGTTCATCGACATCGATCGATTCATGCACGTCAATGACTCGTTCGGACATGGCGTCGGCGACAGCCTGCTCGCGCAGCTGGGCGACCGACTGCAGCATGCCGTGCGCGACGACGATACGCTGGCCCGTTTTGGCGGCGATGAGTTCGTCGTGATGCTGCCCGACACCGATGCCCACGGCGCTACCGTGGTCGCCCAGAAGCTGCTCGACGTCGTCCGGCAGCCGACCCGGATCGACCAGTTCGAAATGTCCGTCACCAGCTCGATCGGCATCGCCCTCTACCCCGGCGATGCGAAGGATTTCGACGAGCTGCTGAAGCAGGCTGACAGCGCAATGCACCGCGCCAAGCGCGACAACGGCGGCAGCTTCCGTTTCTATTCGAGCGAGATGCAGGCACTGTCGATGCGCTATCTGAAGGTCGAGGCCGCACTACGCGCCGGCCTGGAACGACGTCAGCTATTCCTGCAATATCAGCCGCAGATCGACCTGAACAACGGCAAGGTCATTGGTGCCGAGGCGCTGATGCGCTTCCATCATCCGGAGTTGGGCGTGGTCAGTCCGGACGAATTCATCAAAGTCGCTGAAGAGACCGGCCTGATCCAGTCGATCGGCGAATGGGCGCTGCGCGAGGCGGTCCGACAGACTCGCGCCTGGCTGGATGCCGGGTTGCCGCTGAAGACCATCGCAGTCAATCTGTCGGCGGTACAGTTCCATCACGAGGGTCTGGCGCAAATGATCGCCGAGGTGCTCGAACAAGCCAATCTGCCACCGGAATTCCTTGAGCTGGAGCTCACCGAGAGCACGGCGATGCGTGATCCGCAGGCTGCGATTGCGCTGATGCGCGAGCTACACGAGCGCGGCATCGGCCTGGCGATCGACGATTTCGGCACCGGCTACTCATCGCTTAGCTGCCTGAAACGCTTCCAGCTGTCGAAGCTGAAGATCGACAAGTCTTTCGTGCGCGATATCGACTCCGACCCGGACGACCGCGCCATCGTCAGCGCCGTGATCAACGTCGCACGCGAACTGGGCATTCGCACCATCGCTGAAGGTGTCGAAACCGAGGAGCAGCTGCGCTTCCTGGTCAGCTGTGGTTGCGGCGCCGTCCAGGGCTTCCTGTTCAGCAAGCCGCTGATGGCCGACGATTTCGAGGCGTACTGCCGCAGCTCGATACGCGAGCCGGCAGTGGCCACCTGACAGCCAGCAGCCTCGGCACGGCCATCGACAGCCTCACGTACGTTGTTGCGTTCGGAAGCAGCGGATGTCGATGCGACATTGACTGACTGGCGATTTGCTTCAGATCGGCGATGAAACCGGGGGCCGCGTCCCTGCGCTAGGGGATATTCAGGGGAGGTTCAACGGGTGTTCGGGTGCCGTCGCACCGCAACTCAATCCAGTGGCCGGTAGCCCAGGCGACTGGAGATCTGCTCCGCGCAATCGCGGATTTTTTTCGCGGCATCGCCATGCCAGCTCACGTCAAAACTGCCTGCGGGTCCGATGGCTGTCACGCCCAGACGCAGCGCACCGGTGTGTTCAAACACCGGCGCACAGATCGCATTAATCCCGGGGATCGGCTCGCCCTGCACGCGCGCCAGGCCACGCTTGCGTACATCAGCAAGAATGTCTTCGAGCGCCTGCATGTTCAGATCCGCCGCACCAAAATCGCCGGCCACGCCACTGCGTCGCTCCTGCTCGATCATCCGCTCGACCTGCTTGGGCGGCAGGAAAGCGGCGAACACACGACCGGTGGCGGTCGCCTGAATCGACATCACCGTGCCGGTGCGCATGTTCACGTGGATCGGGTAGCTGGATTCACTGATGTAGATGATCGTCGGCCCCTGATTGCCGAGCACGGACAAGCCGATGGTCTGATCGATCTCGGCAGCAAGCTGCGTGATGACCGGAATCGCGATCCGCACCGGATCCAGCCGCTGCAGGCTGATCAGCCCGAGCTGCAGCGCGAACGGACCGAGCTCGTAGCGCCCGGTCAGCGGGTTCTGTTCGATCAGCCCGAAGCTGCCAAAGCTGACCAGATAAGGATGCGCCTTGGCCGACGGCATGCCTGCCTTTTTTGCCAGGTCACCCAGACTCATCGGCGCCCCCTCGTCAACCAGCGCGGTCAGCAAACGACCGCCGATTTCGATCGATTGGATGCCGCGGCGGCTTTTCTCTTCTTCCATGGCGAACAGGGGGTAATGACAGTGACGGCGAATTTTACGGATGGATTTGGTAAATGTAAACGGTTCGTTATTGTTGAACTAGTTGACCAGAAACGAATCGACGAGTAATCTGCGCGGGTCGCGTCAGCCAATGACGCCCAATCCCGGCACCGGCGCAGACCCGGTATTGCATGAAGACCGACGGCCCATGCACCATGCAGAGCCTGTCTCGTTTGGCCGCTGGCGGCGTTGGCAGTCCCTTGCCGTACGGCTGTACTGTCTGCGGGACTGCCACCTTGCCATCAACCAAACGAGACAGGCTCTAAACACTTGCCTCCGCCGTCAGCCGGGACAATCACCGCAAACGCTGCTCAGAACGCTGGCCTTGAAAGGAACTGCCATGACCGAAAAAAAATTCGCCTCCCAGGGCGATCTGCAGGAAAAGAAGACCAGCTTCATCAAGCTGTCCGACCATGCCTATGCCTACACGGCCGAAGGCGATCCGAACTCGGGCGTCATCGTCGGCGATGATGCGGTGATGGTGATCGACACCACCGCCACGCCGGCGATGGCGCAGGCGCTGATCAGGCACATCCGCGAGATCACCGACCTGCCGATCAAGTACGTCACGCTGACCCACTACCATGCGGTGCGCGTGCTCGGCGCATCGGCCTACTTCAAGGAAGGCGCCGAACAGGTGATCGCATCGCGCGGCACCTACGAAATGATCGTCGAGCGCGGCGAGCAGGACATGCACTCGGAAATCGACCGTTTCCCGCGTCTGTTCGCCGGGGTCGAAACCGTGCCTGGCCTGACCTGGCCGACACTGGTGTTTGACCGCGAACTGACGGTTTTTATGGGCAAGCTCGAAGTCAAGATCATGCACGTCGGCATGGGCCATACGAAGGGCGACACCATCGTCTGGATTCCGTCGGAGAGGGTGCTGTTCTCCGGCGACCTGGTCGAATACGACGCTGCCGCCTACACCGGCGATGCGCAGCTGGAGGAATGGCCGCAAACGCTAGAGACGCTGCGCGCCATGGGCGCCGACAAGCTGGTCCCGGGCCGCGGTCCGGCGCTGCTGAATCCGGCCGAAGTCAATGCCGGACTCGACTACACGAAAGATTTCGTGAGCACGCTGCTGTCGTCCGCGAAGGAAGCCGTCGCCCAGGGTCTCGACCTGAAGGGTGCGATGAAACATACGCGCAGCAAGATGGACCACAAGTTCGGCCATGTCTTTATCTACGAGCACTGCCTGCCGTTCGACGTGACCCGGGCGGTCGATGAAGCCAGTGGCATCAAGCATCCGCGTATCTGGACCGCCGAGCGCGACAAGGAGATGTGGCACGCGCTGCAACAGTAACCAACGGACGACACGGACGAGATTCGGATGCATCAGACCTACACCTATCAGAAGTTCCCGTACACGCGACCGCCTGAGCTCGACGGCGGCGCGGTGAAGCGCCATCCGCTGGTGGTGATCGGCTGCGGCCCGGTCGGGCTGGCCGCTGCGATCGACGCGCGCCAGCACGGCATCCCGGTGCTGCTGCTGGACGATGACGATACCGTGTCGGTCGGCTCGCGCGGTCTCTGCTACGCCAAGCGCACGCTCGAGATTCTCGACCGCCTCGGCTGTGGCGATCCGGTCGTTGCCAAGGGCGTCGGCTGGGATGTCGGCCGCACCTTCTTCCGTGACGACGAAGTGTTCAACTTCAATCTGCGTCCGCAGCCCGGCTTCAAGCGCCCGGGCATGGTCAACCTGCAGCAGTACTACCTCGAGGACTACCTGGTGCGGCGCGCGCTGGATGCTGGCGTCACGATCCGCTGGAAGAACAAGGTAACGGCGGTGCAGACGCATGACGACCATGTCAGCCTGCAGGTCGAGACACCGGACGGCATCTACGCGCTCGAGGCCGACTGGCTGGTGGTTTGCGACGGCGCGCGCAGCCCGATACGCACCCTGCTCGGGCTCGATATCGAAGGCAAGGTATTCATGGACCGCTTCCTGATCGCCGACGTGATCATGAAGGCCGACTTCCCTGCCGAGCGATGGTTCTGGTTCGATCCGCCCTTCCATCCGAACCAGTCGGTGCTGCTGCATCGCGAGGCCGATGACGTCTACCGGATTGACTTCCAGCTCGGCTGGGATGTCGACCCTGACGAAGAGAAAAAGCCCGAGAAGGTCATTCCGCGTATCCAGGCCATGCTCGGCGACGACCGCGAGTTCACGCTCGAATGGGTGAGCGTCTACACCTTCCAGTGCCGGCGCATGAATGAATTCCGCCATGGCCGCTGCCTGTTCGCCGGCGACGCCGCGCATCAGGTGTCGCCATTCGGCGCGCGTGGCGCGAATTCCGGCGTGCAGGACAGCGACAACCTGGTCTGGAAACTCAAGCTGGTCATGGACGGCCGCGCGCCGCTGCGCCTGCTCGACACCTACAGCGAGGAGCGCGTCTACGGCGCCGATGAAAACATCCTCAACTCGACGCGCTCGACCGATTTCATCACGCCCAAGGGCGCGGTCAGCAAGACCTTCCGCAACGCGGTACTGGAGCTGTCGCGCGAGCTGCCGTTCGCCCGCAAGCTGGTCAATTCGGGCCGGCTGTCGGTGCCGACCTTCCTGACCAAATCGTCACTGAACACACCGGATTGCGAAAACTTCGCCGGTGACATGGTACCGGGCGCGCCGATGGATGATGCGCCGGTAAGCATCGATGGCCAGCCAGGCTGGCTGATCGATCAGGTCGGCGGCCGCTTCCAGGCACTGTACTTCTGCGACGATGCTGCGGCCATCCCGGAGGGCATGCAGCTGCAGTTACAGCGCATGAGCGAGGCAACCATTCCCGTCGAGCCGCTGGTGATCGCGCGCAGGGCCGGCCGCTGCCGGCTGAAAACCGTGGTCGACAGTGACGGCATGGCGTTCACGCGCTATGACGCGATGCCGGGCACGCTGTACCTGATTCGTCCGGACCAGCATGTGGCCGCGCGCTGGCGTGAAACCGAAGTGTCGCGCGTGGTCGCTGCCGTGGCACGGGCCACTGGCAATTTCATCGAGGAGTAAAACCGATGCCCCTGATTCTCGAACCGAATTTTCGCGAGGAAGGCAAACGCTACTTCCGCGACTTCTCGCCGGGTGACGATTTTTATCAAAGCCTGATCGACCTGCATCGCGGCCTGTCCGACGAGCAGAGCGCGCAGGTGAATGCGAAGCTGATCCTGATTCTGTCCAACCATATCGGCGACATCGCCGTGCTGCGCGAAGCGATGGCGCTGGCGCGCGCCGGCACCGCCTCAACCTGAAGCCGTACGGAGACCTCATGCTGATTCAGAACATCCACCATGTCGCGTACCGCTGCAAGGACGCGAAAGAGACCGTCGACTGGTACACCACGCACCTAGGCATGAAGTTCGTGCTGGCGATCGCCGAGAACGAAGTGCCGTCCACCAAGGCGCCGGATCCGTACATGCACATCTTCCTCGATGCGGGCAATGGAAACATCCTCGCCTTCTTCGAGCTGCCCAGCCAGCCGCCGATGGACCGCGACCGCAATACGCCGGCCTGGGTGCAGCATCTGGCGCTGAAAGTGGATTCGAAAGAAACACTGCTGGCCACCAAGGCGAAGCTCGAAGCCGCCGGCATCGAGGTGATCGGGCCGACCGACCATACGATCTTCAAGAGCATCTACTTTTTCGACCCGAACGGGCACCGGCTGGAGCTTGCCTATGACTGCGGCACGCCGGAGATGTACCAGAAGCTCGACGACGTGAAGTGGGACATGCTGGAGGAATGGAGCCGCACGAAGAAAGCGCCGGCACATGCGGCCTGGATGCACGACGGCAGCATGGCGAGCTGATTCGGCCGCAGGCATACCGGTTTTTATCGACGATGAGAACGACGGTAGAGAAGCTAAAAGATGCTGGATTCCGGCTTGCGCCGGAATGATGAATTTAAGAATGAACTGTTTTTTCAACCGTCGTCCCAGCGCAAGCTGGGACCCATCCCCGGCATAGGCACTGTGGTCGATCGACGATGGATCCCGGCTTGCGCCGGAATGACGGGTTTTAGATCTGACCACTTTTCAACCGGCGTTCTGAAGCACCCCGGCACGCAAGCCGGGGGCAGGCCGGGATTCCAGGACTTTCGCAGCAGACCGCACATTCGCAAAACCACGAACGCACTGACATGACCATCCTGAACGACACCCACTCCCCCAGCCTGCGCAGCTGGGTCGCATCGGCCAACGTCGCCGGCACTGACTTCCCCATCCAGAACCTGCCGTTCGGGATCTTCCGCCGTCAGGCAACAAATGAAGCCTTCCGTGGCGGCGTCGCCATCGGCGACCAGGTAGTCGACCTCGCGGCCGTTGCTGCGGCAAACCTGTTCAGCGACATGGCCGCCGCAGCCGCACAGGCGGCTTCGGCCAGCACACTGAATGCATTCATGGCACTCGGCCCGGCCGCATGGAGTGCGCTGCGGCTCGCGCTGTCGCGCGCGCTGCGTGAAGGCTCGCAGCAGCAGCAGGCGCTGTCCTCCTGCCTCGTCCCCATGGCCGAGGTCGACTACGCACTACCCGCGCAGATCGGCGACTATACCGACTTCTATACATCGATCCATCACGCGACCAACATCGGCAAGCTGTTCCGCCCCGATAATCCGCTGCTGCCGAACTACAAGTGGATTCCGATCGGCTATCACGGCCGCGCGTCCAGCATCGGCATCTCGGGACAGGCGTTCCGCCGGCCGCAAGGCCAGCTGATGCCGCCCGGCGCGGACAAGCCAACGCTGGGAGCGTGCAAGCGGCTCGACATCGAGCTTGAGCTAGGCATATTCATCGGCGCTGGCAATGCGTCGGGCACATCGATACCGATCACTGAGGCCGAGCAGCATGTGTTTGGCTTGTGCCTGCTGAATGACTGGTCGGCGCGCGACATTCAGGGCTGGGAATATCAGCCGCTGGGGCCCTTCCTCGCCAAAAATTTCGCGACCACGATCTCCCCCTGGATCGTCACGCTGGAAGCGCTGGCGCCGTACCGCGTGGCCTTCGAACGTCCTGCGAATGATCCGCAGCCGCTACCCTATCTCGACAGTGAAGCCAACCGCGCACAGGGCGCCTTCGACGTCCGTCTCGACGTGACGCTGCAGACAGAGAAAATGCGCGCCGCCGGCGAGCGTGGCCACGCGCTGTGCGCGACCAGCTATCGCCATGCGTACTGGACCATCGCGCAACTGGTCACGCATCACGCTGTCAATGGCTGCAACCTGCAGCCGGGCGACCTGTTCGGCAGTGGCACGCTCTCCGGCCCGACGCCGGATCAGGCCGGCGCGCTGATCGAGCTGACCGAAGGCGGCAAGAAGCCCATCACGCTGCCCAATGGCGAGCAGCGCACCTTCCTCGAGGATGGCGACGCCATCATCCTGCGCGGCTGGTGCGAGGCAGCGGGCGCGGCGCGCATTGGCTTCGGCGAATGCCGCGGGGTGGTGCTGCCGGCCGCCGACCGCTGAAGCGCCGCTCGCTATAGTCCATATTTGTTGAAATCCACTCCAAGCCCTGTCCCATGAGAGTCTTGCTGCTGGAAGACGAAACATCGCTGGCCGACGTCGTGGCGACCCGATTGCGGGCCGAGGGCATCGCGGTCGATGCGGTGGCATCCATCGCCGCCGCCGAAACTGCGCTGGCCAGTGCGACTTTCGACGTGGCGATCTTCGATCGTTCTCTGCCTGCAGCGACGCGATATCACTGCTGAAGCGTCTGCGCACGCGCGGTATACGGCTGCGGGTGCTGATCGCAACCGCGCGTGACCAGATCAGCGACCGTATCGCCGGCCTTGACGCGGGTGCTGATGACTACCTTGTCAAACCCTTCGACCTCGATGAGCTGCTGGCCAGATTGCATGCGGTACTGCGTCGCTATGCAGGCAACCCGAGCCCGGTCACGCGCATCGGCCGCTTTGAAATCAATCGCTTCGCGCACTGGCTGCGTGCCGACAACCAGTTGATCGAACTCACCGCGAAGGAATGGGCCGTCATCGACAAACTGGCTGCCCATCCGGACAGTATCGTCACGCGCGAAGCGCCCGAAACCACTTTGTACAGCTTCGACGACGAAGTCGGCAGTAATACTATTGAGGTCCATGTCAGCCGTATCCGCAAAAAAATCGGCAAGGATGCGATCGAAACCGTGCGCGGGCTGGGCTACCGCTTCACCGGGGACTGACGAATGGCGGTCCAGAGCATCAATCGCCGCCTGTACTACCGGATCGTCACAACCGTTACCGTCTTGTGGCTGCTGGTGGTGCTGGGCGTGGGCTGGGTCGTGAAGCGGGAAACCGATGAAGTGTTCGACAGTAGCCTGCAGGAGTTGGGGCAGCGGCTGCTGGCACTCTCGGCGCTGCAGATCGAACTTCATGCACAGGAAGATGAGGAGCGACTGAAACCGATCGCACATGACGAATACCTGACCTACCAGGTGTTCGATGCTGAAGGCCGGATGCGACTACGCTCACACAATGCGCCGGCCGCGCCCTTTGGCGCGCCTCGCGAGCCTGGCTTCCATGACATCCGCGGCCAGCGCTTTTCCGTCGACCTCAGTAACGATCGCCAGTATCTGATTCAGGTCACCGAGCCGCCCGAACACCGCCACGACACCTTCTTGCATGTCATTCAGTTCCTGTTGCTACCGCTGTTGCTGCTGTGGCCGCTGTGCATCGGGGTGATCTACCTGAGTGTTCGCGATGCACGCCAGTCGCTCGCGCTGGTCAGTCTGAAAATCGCAGAACGTCGCAGCGTCAACTTGCGGCCGCTGGACAAGAACAAGCTGCCGCTTGAGCTGCATCCGATCGGCGACGCCGTGAACGCGCTGATGGGCAGACTCAAGCAAGCGCTCGATGCCGAACGCAGCCTGGCCGCCAACAGCGCGCACGAGCTGCGCACACCGATTGCCAGCTCGATCAGCCAGCTGGGCCTGTACGCTCAGCCGAGCTTCCGCCTGATGCATTGCAACGCGTGAAGGCAGCGCTCGAGAAGCTGCGCGGACTGCAAACCACCGCGGTCAAACTGCTACAGCTGTCGCGTGCCGAATCCGGTGTCGCGCTGAACATGCAGCCGGTCAATCTGAAACAGATCCTCGAACTGCTCGCCAATGATCTGTGGTTTCAGAAAACGACGCCGTATGCTTTCCTGCTGCCCCCGTCTGGGTACGCGGCGACATGGACGCGATCGGCATTGCCGTCCAAAACCTGCTTGAAAACGCGGGGAAGTATGCAACGCCCGAAACCGAGGTCACTGTCGAATTGCTGGAAACCGGTGCGCTGGTGGTCCGTAACGATTGTGAGGCGATTGCGCCGACTCGATTGAGCGAACTGACACGGCGCTTCGTGCGGACCAGCCACAACCAGCCCGGTTCAGGAATCGGGCTGGCGATCGTGGCGACGATCGCCGGACACTGCAACGCGCAGCTGCAGCTCCGGTCCCCCTGCTTCCCGAACGGCCGCGGCTTCGAGGCGACGCTTGCGTTCAAGCTGTCGCAAGCAGACAGCGCGAACCCGCCACGCGAATAACAGTGAATTGTCGCAGGCGCTCACAAGAGCATGCCCGCTTCAGTCGTACAACTGCTCCACCATCAAGCTGCTCGCGACCTGTCGGCACAGCGACTGTATGCGGCGCAGGCCCTGGTCGGCCGATGCCGGATCGCCCGGCCTGCCAGTGGCTGTGCACATCACGCTGATCGCCTGGCCGCGAAAGAACACCTGATACATCTGTGTCCATGACAGTGACTGCTGGCCCGGCGTCTGCTCCGTACTCGAGCGCAGCAGCGCGGAAAAACCCGGTAGCGTCTCCAGCGAATATGCGGACGCATCGACCACTTCACCGCCATCGATGACCAGCTCGCGCACGCCGCCTTGCGCGATGAAGCGGGCGATGTCGTCCTTCGACGGCCGGAAGCCACGTGCATCGCGAATGTCCAGCTGTATCGTAGCGTTGCCGTTGCCTCCCTCGCTGACCCAGCGGCGCACGACGCCGGGACGCTCGCTGTCCCGCCCGGCCCAGGAGCGCGGCAGCTGCATTCGTAGCCGCAGGCCCTGCGCCTTGCCGCTGCCGTCAGTGCGGAAACGCTGCCGAAAGCCGTCGGCAAATTCGGCAGCCGGCTCACCGGCATAGGTGGCGGCCAGCAGGTAATCCAGGATCTCCGGGTCGACGCCCTCCCCCTGCGAGCGTCGCTGTACCTCGGCGAGGAAAGCGAGTGCCTGTTCGGCCGACTTCGGTTGCTTGATCTGCAAATCGATCACGCGATCCAGCACGTCGCGCCGAAACTTGGTGAACGACGCTGTACCGAACGCGGCACGCAGCTCGTTGGCCAGCTTGTCTTCCACATCGGGGAACGAGGCCTCGAAAGACTCGCGCGCACCAGCCACCTGCGCGGCCAGTTGTGGATGCGCTTCCGCCAGCATATCGAGCGCGACACCCTGCCCGGTAACGAAGCCGAATGCGCGGGCGATCGCATTGATCGCAGCGGGTGTGGGATTCAGCGATGCCGACTGCGCCAGCGCGGGCAGCAACAGGCACAGGGTCAAGGCCGCCATCTTGACTGCGGTCCGGAGGGCGTGCTGGAGAGGGGAAATCATCAGAGGTGGGTCGGCGGCAGGCTCTCGTCAGCCCGCCTCGCGGTCAGTGGAAAAGCCGCATAGTGTTCCCGAAATCCATCGCAGATACAAGTTGTATACCGGACGGGGACAGCTGAAAGACGGGTCAGGGACCGGCCCGTCGCCAGGCCGGCCCGTCGCAGCATCAGATGCCGGCGATCTGGCAGCCGAGATCGGCCAGCGGTACCGCCTTCTTGCCCGTCTCGACCGCGTCGGCCGAGTTCGCATTGCCCTGTTGCGCGCGCTCGGCGATGCCGTGCAGGATGGCCGCCATGCGGAACAGATTGAACGCCAGATAGAAGCGCCATGCGCTATCGTCGATCGCACCATGTTTCTGCGCGTACCACGAACGATAGGTCGCCTCGTCCGGAATGCCAAGCGACGCCAGATCGAGCCCGGCGATGCCGCGCCACAGGCTGTGCGGAATATGCCAGCTCATGCAGTGATACGCGAAATCCGACAGCGGGTCGCCCAGCGTCGACAGTTCCCAGTCGAGCACGCCGATGATGCGCGGCTCGGTCGCATGGAACACCAGGTTATCGAGGCGGAAGTCGCCGTGAATCAGCGCTGCGCGCTGCTGCTCCGGCATCGCGCCCGGCAGCCAGTCGATCAGCCGGCGCATGCTGTCGGACGGCGCGATCGTCGATTCGTTCAGCTGCTTCGACCAGCGCGTGATCTGACGCGGCAGATAGTTTTCCTTCTTGCCGTAGTCCGACAGACCGACCGCATCGACATCCACCTCATGCAGGGCCGAGATCACGCGGTTCATCTCGCGGTAGATGTCGGCACGGCCGGCGGCCGACAGCTGCGGCAGCGACTGGTCGACGAACACGCGGCCGTCGAGGAAGGACATCAGGTAGAACGGCGTGCCGACGATGGACTCGTCGTCGCACCAGGCCAGCGCCTGTGGTACTGGCACCTCGCTGCCGGCCAGCGCGCTGATGACCTTGTACTCGCGGTCGATCGCATGCGCGGACTTCAGCAGCACGCCCGGCGGCTTCTTGCGCAGCACCAGACGGTCGCTGCCGGCGCCGAGCAGCCAGGTCGGGTTCGACTGGCCGCCGGTCAGCGGCTTGATCTCGAGTTCGGACGCGCCAATGTGCCCGTGCGCGCGCAGCCAGTCGGCCAGCTTGGCCTGCGTCTCTGCGTTCACGGCGCTCATAGCGAACTCACCAGATGGCCGCGGTCCACCGCGAGGCAGCTGCCGGTCATGCCCTTGCCGGCGTCTGACGCCAGCAACAGCAGCGGGCCGTCGAGGTCGCTGATCTCGCCAAACGTGCGGGTCGGCACGCGCTGGCGCAGCTTCTGCCCCAGTTCGCTGTCGAGAAAATCCTTGTTCAGGTCCGTCACCACATAGCCCGGCAGCAGCGCATTGACGCGGATCTGATAGCGCGCCAGTTCCAGCGCCATCACCTTGGTCGCCTGCACCACCCCGGCCTTCGAGATCGCATAGGGCGCCACCGCTGCCGCGACGCGCTCACCGAGGATGGACGCGATGTTGACGATGCTGCCACCACGCTGGGCGTCGCGCAGGCGGCGTGCCGCTTCGGTCGCGACCAGGAAGCAGCCCTTCAGATTGGTGTCGATCACGCTGTCCCAGTCCTCTTCGGTCTGGTCGAGCAGCGCGCGCGTGACGGTGATGCCGGCGTTGTTGATCACGATGTCAACGGCGCCGATCTGATCGAAGCAGGCCGACACGCTGTCCTTGCTGGACACGTCCAGCGCGACCACCCCGGCCTTGCCACCAGCCTGCTCGATCTGCTCGCGCAGCGCCTGCAGCTTGTCGGTACGGCGCGCGGCCAGGATCACTTCCGCGCCGGCGCCCGACAGCAGCTGCGCGAAATGCGCGCCGAAGCCGCTCGAGGCACCCGTTACCAGCGCGCGCTTGCCATCCACGCGCAGCAGGGTTTCGATCTTGCTCGTCATGTTGCTTATGCCTTTCCTGCAGCAATCTTCTTCGCCATGCTCCAGCGATGTACTTCGCTGGGGCCGTCATATACGCGGAATGCGCGCATGTCGGTGAAGATGCGCATCACGGCGGTCTCGTTGGTCACGCCCATGCCACCCATGATCTGCACACAGCGGTCGACCACGCGCCATTCAGCTTCCGAGCAAACCACTTTCGCGCGGCTCGATTCAAAGGCGCCTCGCTGGCCCTGGTCGAGCAGCCATGCGGTATGCCAGATGTGCAGGCGTGCCGTCATCAGGTCCATGTCGTTGTCGGCGATCTGGAAGCCGACACCTTCATGTTCGACCAGCGGCTTGCCGAAGGCTTCGCGACGGCGCACATAGTCGAGCGCGATCTCATGAGCGCGACGTGCCTGGCCGAGCCAGCGCATGCAGTGCGTCAGGCGCGCCGGCGCCAGGCGCACCTGCGCATAGCGGAAGCCCTTGCCGATTTCACCGAGCACGTCGGCGGCGGGAATACGTACGTTAGTGAAACGCACCACGCCGTGGCCGCCGGAGAAGCAGCGATCCATCGCGTCGAGGTTGCGCACGATCTCAATGCCCTCGCGGTCCATATCGGACAGGAACATCGTCGCCGTGCCGTCTTCCATGCTCGCCATGATGATCGCGTAGCTGGAACCCTCGGCGCCCGTGATCAGCCACTTCAGGCCATTGATCACATAATCGTCGCCGTCGCGCACGGCCTTGGTTTTCAGCATGCTCGGGTCGGCGCCGGCGCCGGGTGCCGGTTCGGTCATGCAGAAGCAGGAGCGGATCTTGCCTTCCACCTGCGGACGCAGCCAGCGTTCCTTCTGCTCATGTGTGGCCACCTCTTCCATCAGGTGGATGTTGCCTTCGTCGGGCGCGTGAATATTCAGCGCGGTCGGGCCCAGCCAGGAATAGCCGGCCTCTTCAAATACCACCGCCTTCTCGATGTGGGACAGACCCAGGCCGCCCATCTCGCGCGACGCATGCGGAGTCAGCAGGCCGGCAGCGCGCGCGCGCGCAATCAGTTCGTCACGCAACTCCTTGTGCGGGCCGTGGCTGTCCTGCCGCGGGTCGTTCTCGAGCGGGATCACCTGCTCGGCGATGAAGGTGCGGACGCGCTCGCGCAGCGCCTCGAGTTCGGGGGTCAGAGCAAAATCCATGTCGTCTTGCCTTTCTTAGTCGTTGCTTCAGTTGCCGCCTCATGGTCGCCTGGGGCGACTTTTCGTTGCGGCTCAGTTCCAGCGTAATCCCAGCTCAGTTGCCGCTGTCGCGCCATGCGCGCTCGGCTTCTTCCCAGGCGCCCAGCGGCTGCAGGTCCGGCACCCAGGCCAGCCCGGATTTGCCGTCGGAGGATTTTGCCTCCGGGGTAACCCGTACGTCGAGCAAGGCCGGCAGGTTTTTCATCGCTTCGTCAATCGCCGCGCCCAGATCTTCGGCACGCTCGACCACCACGCCATGCATGCCAAAGGCGCGTGCCATCGCCGCATAGTCGGACACCTGCAGCTTCGTGCCAACCACCTTGCCGTGCGTGTCCTGCTGGTCATGCACTTCGATCTGCCAGGCGCCGTTGTTCGCCACCACGATCAGCGGCGTCGCGCCGTGGCGCACGGCGGTATCGATTTCCATCGCATTGAAACCGAATGCGCCGTCGCCGGTCGCCACCAGCACCTGACGGTCCGGATACGCGAGGCTGGCCGCATTGCCGAAAGCGGTACCGATGCCGATGCAGCCGAGCGAGCCCGGATCCAGATAACGACTGCTGGACAGGCCGACGCGCGCGAAGCTCAGGAAATCGCCACCGTCAGCGACCACAATGGCATCGTCTTTCAGGCGCTGCTGAAGCTCATGCAGCACGCGGTTAGGATGGATACGGCCCGCGCTGTCGGAAGCGGCGTTTGCCATCGACACTTTCAGCTTGGCCGCACGTTCTTCATGCTGCTGGCGCAGGCCCTGCGCCCAGTCGCGGTCCGTCGCCGGCTGACGCGAACCAGCTTTCGCCAGCATGGCTTCGATCGCCGCCGCTGGTGTCGCCAGCAGTTCGGCATCGCCACGACGGTTGTCGCGGATTTCGGTCGGCGTGTCAGAGATACGCAGGAAGCGCGCGCTCTTGAATACGGCCGGTGAGCCATAGGCCAGCTGGAAGTCCAGCTTGCGGCCGATGGTGATGACGAGGTCAGCCTGGCCCATCACCGCGCCGCGCATCGCGCCGATCACGGACGGATGGGCGTCGGAAATCAGGCCGCGCGTCTCGCCGGTATCCAGATAGACGGCGCCGGTGGCACGCAGCAGACGGTCCAGTTCGGGGCCGGCGCTGCGCGCGCCACGGCCGCTGATCACCAGCGGACGACGCGCGCTCCACAGCAGCTCGACGGCGGCATCGACCGCCGCCGCATCCGGCTGTGTGACCAGCCGCGGCTTGCTGCGGAAATGTTCTTCCATCTGAATGACTGCCGGCACCGTGCCGCGCTGCGTGTCGACCGGGAAGTCGATGTAGACCGGGCCCGGGTCACCGCCTTCGCCGAGTGCGCGCGCGACCGCTTCGTCCACTTCCTGCAATACCAGCGCAGGCTCGCGCACCGTGCGCGCATAGCGGGTGATCGGCTTGACCATCTCGATGTGCGGCATGTCCTGCAACGCGCCACGGTTTTCCTGCGCGCGCGGCGGACCGCCGGACAGCACCAGCACCGAAGCGCGTGAGGTATGCGCATTGGCGATGCCGGTCATGGCGTTCGTCATGCCGGGGCCGGCGGTGACCAGTGCGACGCCGAGGCCACCGGTCAGTTCGCTGTGCGCATGCGCCATGTAGACAGCGGCGCGCTCATCACGCACGTCGATGATGCGGATGCCGACGGCATCGCACTGCATCCAGATCGGCATGATGTGGCCGCCACACAGCGCGAACACGCGATCGACGCCACGCGCTTTCAGGAAGCGCGCGATGACGCCGGCGGCCATGTCGGAATGTAGTGCCGGTGGGATCAACATGATTTCTCCTCGTCCTTGTACTCGTTCGTGTGCTTGTTCCAGGCGCGCGTCAGTGCGCGACCTTCTTCTGTTTTTTCTGCGAGCGCAGATCGATCACGCCCGGCTGGGTACGCGGATCCACACCCGGCGGGAAGATGTGGATCTTCTGCACCTTGGCCGACGTACCCATCGGCAGGCTGTCAACGAACAGCACCCAGGCCGGCGCCTTGAAATAAGCCATGCGCTCATACGACCAGTCGAACAGATCCTGCGCCAGCGCTGCCCTGGCTTCATCGGTCGAGATATCGACGCCTTCGCGCACCACCACGCAGGCCATCACTTCTTCCTCGCGCACTTCATCGGGCGCGGCGAGCACGGCGACCTGCTTGGCTTTCGGATGCGCATTCAGGCAAGCCTCGATCTCGGCGGCGGCGATGTTCTCGCCGGCGCGGCGAATGATGTTCTTCTTGCGGTCCATGAAGAAGAACATGCCCGAGGCATCGCGCACGGCGGCGTCACCGGTATGGAACCAGCCGCCTTTCCAGGCTTCGTCGGTGGCGGCGTCATTTTTCAGATAGCCGGAGAAGAAGCCCTTGCGCGGCGCTTCCGCGCTGTGACGAATCACCAGCTCGCCCGGCGTGTCGGCTGGCAACTCATTACCGTTCTCGTCGATGATCATCGCCTCGACCCACGGATTCGGACGGCCGAAAGCGCGTGTATGGATCTGGCGCGGCTCATGGTTGTCGGAGATCAGGCGACCGGCTTCCGTCATCGACCACATCTCGACCACGGGCAGGTTGAAGCGCTTCTCGAACAACTCGTGCAGGCTGGGCTCGACACCCGCGCACAGCGCAAAACGTACCGTGTGCTGCGTCTCTTCCGGGCATTCGGGAATCTTCAGCAGGATGTTCGGAATCACGCCCTGGAACTGCACGACGGTGGCGCGGCTGGCGACCAGGTCTTTCCACCAGGTGCTGGCGTGGAAGCGGTCCGGGAAGATCAGGCAGCCCCCCGACATCAGCATGGCTGGCATCGAGATCGACAGGCAGTTCGCATGATGCAGCGGCAGCGGGTTGTACATGCGCTCGACGCCTTCCTGCATGGTCAGTGCGCCGCCCAGGTCCAGATAGCAGGAGCCGAAGGTATGGAAGTACTCGTTGGTCAGGATGCAGCCCTTCGGCTTGCCGGTGGTGCCGGACGTGTACAGCAGCGCGGCCTCGGTCGCGTGGTCGGGCGTAGCCGGCAGCGCCGGCGTGCGCGGGGACGGCACCGTCGCCGGGAACTGGTCGAACGACACGCGGCTGCAGGCGCCGCCGAGCATCTTCACCACCGCATCGAGATCGTCCGCGCGCTTGTCGATGCCGACGATCAGGCTGGACTCGGAATGCTCGACCACATAGTGAATCTCTTCGACGCGATAGTCCGGGTTGATCGGCACGACCGACACGCCGAGGGCGTTCAGCGCAAAGTAATGGAACACGAATTCCGGCCGCTGATCAAAGAGGATCGCCACGCGGTGCCCAACACCGTAGCCGGCCTGCGCGTAGATCGCCTTCATCTTCTCGACCTGCGCGGCGGTCTCGCGGTAGCTGATCTCCCATCCGTCCGGATGGTAGGCCCGGCCCGCCATCGGAGGCACCGAGTACGCGGCGTTGTCGGGGAAGCGCTGCACGGCCTTCTGCAGCGACTGGTAAAGGGTTCCGTAGTGGCTTGCGTCCATCATGGTCGTCTCTTTCTGATTGCGTGTGCCGGCGGCCATGCCGCCGGCACTTCCTTGCTTTGGTTAAAACGTTATGGCGATTGTTACGTTCTTACTTGTTCACGACATGGGCCGGCAGACGCAGCACCATCAGGCCGCCCACCGCAGCGAGCGCGGAGAACAGATACAGGCTGCTGTTCGGCGTGCCGGTCAGGTCGGTCAGCCAGCCGACCAGCGAGGTGCTGGCCATGCCGGCGATGTTGCCCAGCGAATTCACCAGCGCGATACCGGCTGCGGCCGCTGCGCCAGTGAGGAAGGACGACGGCAAGCTCCAGAACGACGCCTGCGAGGTCGATGCGCCGGCGCCGCACAGCACCAGTCCGAACATGGCCGGCACAATGGCCAGGCCCGGGGTGGCCGAAACGGCGAGGCCAACTGCCGTCACAAAGCAAGGGATCGCGGTATGCCAGCGGCGCTCGCGACGATGGTCGGCGCTGACGTTGCACAGAACCATGGAGAAGATCGCAGCGACATACGGAATCGTGGTCAGCCAGCCGATCTGCAGCGGGTCATTGATGCCCAGCTGTTTAATCAGGGTCGGCATCCAGAAACTCGTCACATAGATCGAGCTGGCGATACAGAAATACGCCACGCCGAGCCACCATACGCGGCCGCTCTTCATCGCATCCATCACGCTGGTGTGCTCCGAAGATTGTGCGGCTTCGGCGGCGATGTCCTTGCGGATGACCTCTTTCTCCGGCTCGGTCAGCCAGCGCGCATTGTCGACACGGTTATCCAGGAAGGCGAGGACGAAGAAGCCGAGAATGATCGAAGGAATGGTCTCGATGATGAACAACCATTGCCAGCCGCGCAGGCCGCTCACGTCGCCCATGGTGGCGAGGATCCAGCCAGACAGCGGGCCGCCAATGATGTTCGAAATCGGAATCGCCGCGAGGAACAGCGCGATGATCCGGCCGCGCCAGGCCGCCGGGAACCAGTAAGTCAGATAGAGCAGCACGCCGGGAATGAAGCCGGCCTCGGCCACGCCGAGCAGGAAGCGCAGCACGTAGAACTGCATCGGTGTCTTCACGAAGGCCATCATCGCGCCGATCAGACCCCAGCTGATCATGATGCGGGCGATCCATAGCTTCGCGCCGACCTTGTGCATCAGGATATTGCTCGGCACTTCGAAGATCACATAGCCGAGGAAGAAAATACCGGCGCCAAGACCGTAGACGGTATTGCTGAACGACAGATCGTTCAGCATCTGCAGCTTGGCAAAGCCCACGTTGACACGGTCCAGATAGGCCGCGAGATAACAGATGCACAGGAAAGGCACCAGCCGCCATGCGACCTTGCGGTAGACGGCCTGCTGCTGCGTGTTCGCGGCAGCGCCGGCCGCCGCGGTGGTGTTGATTGCCATTCGGTCTCCTCCTATCGGATGCGCTCTGTCGTGTGGTCGCGCTTCCGTCTTGTCATCGAATTCGTGCGGATCGCGGGCGTTCGCCTCTTGTCATCCGCCGCCCCGGCCTGCCTATGCGGCAGACCTTGTGGTTTCCCGCCTCTTCAGCACTTCGTCCAAATTTCCGAGCACGCCGACGGCGGCATGCTCGATGTGTTCTTTCGCGAGACGTTCCGCCTCAGCGGCATTGCCCTCCGCGACTGCCTGCAGGATCGCCTCGTGCTGATCCCAGATCTCGGCGGGCGTGGTGGCGGTCATCAGGACCGCGCCCATCACGCAGCGCAGATAGCTCCAATGAGAAGCCGCGGTTTCGGCGATTCGCGGATTACCCGACAGCTCATAGAGGAAGTGATGGAAAGCCATGTCGGCGGCGATCATCTCGGAAATCGAATCACCCAGAATGGTTGCGCGTCCGCGCTCGATAAAGGCGGCGCCCTCGGCGCGCGCCCGCTGGCTGCCGCGCTCGGCAGCCTTGCGACTGGCCAGCGCATCCAGGCTGGCACGGATCTCGTACAGATCACGCACTTTCGAAGCCTCAAGGGGCACCACCATCAGGCCGCGTCCGGGCGCGCTCATCAGCACGCCCTCGTTGCGCAGCAGGAGCAGCGCCTGCCGGACAGGCTGCCGCGATACGCCGAGCGTCTCCGCGACCTCCTCCTGCACGAGACGCGCATCTCCGCCATAACGGCCGGATTCGATCTGCGAGAGGATCGCTTCGTAAACCTGCTCGACCAGTGTCAATTGCGGGCGCAGTATCTGCATTGTCTCGGGCGGGCCGACGGGCGGCCACGTGTAATTTTAATAACGGTTCTGGATTTTGGATCCGGGATCCCGGATTCTGGATCCAGGATCCGAAAACCAGCGTAGGTTAGGATTGCGCCGTCGACGTGTCAACGGCTGAGGGTTTTTGATTCAAGAAGGTGGTCTTCAGCGACTGGCTCACCGGCGTGGCCGGCCATACCGGCTCGCACGCCATAGGCCTGCCCGCCCCGCAGCCGCGACGGAGGTGAGCTGCTCCAAAGGGGTACGGCCGCCCTTGCCCGGAGGCTGTGCTCAGCTCGATGGCAAGTCTTTGTGCAACGCAAAAAGCTTTTTCATACCCTCGCAGACGCGGGTCTCGCGCTCGAAAGCGATCAGCAGCGAACAGAACAGGTCGTCGTGACTGACCGGCCGGTCACGATGGCGCTGCGCGACATCGAATGGATAGTCAAAGTTTTCGCCGAACCACAACACCGCCGGCACATGGGTCTGCGCGTCCGGCGCAAATGCATAGGGCGCACCGTGCAGGTACATATGGCGCTCCCCGAGCGACTCGCCGTGGTCGCTGACATACAGCATCGCGGTCTCGTGAGAACGGTCATACGGCTTGAGGAAATCGATCACGCGCGAAAGAAAATGATCGGTGTACAGAATCGTGTTGTCGTACGCATTATCGAGCTCGGCCTTGGAACAGGCCTGCAACTCGCCGCTCCGACAGACCGGCTTGAACTTTTCGAAAGCGGCCGGATAGCGCTTGTAGTATTCGGGCCCGTGGCTGCCCATCTGGTGCAGCACGATCAGGATGTCATGCCCCTGATTTTCGCGAATGAAGTCCTGTAGTCCGTCGAGCATGCCGACATCACGGCACTCCGGGTCGCAAACGGGATTGCGCTGCGGCGAGCGGAAATTTTCATAGCGGACCCGCTCGGCCACGCCCTTCGAGTCGGAATTATTGTCGCGCCACAGGATGCGCACCCCGCTGCGCGCGAGCACATCGAGCACATTGTCATGGCTTTTGGCCTCGTCAGCGCTGTAATGCGCTCGGCCGAGCGCGGAAAACATGCATGGCACTGACACCGCCGTCGCGGTGCCGCAGGAAGTCGCGTTTGTAAAGCTGAGCACGCGCTGACGGCGTAATTCCGGGTTGGTATCGCGCGCATAGCCATTCAGCGCGAACCGGTCGGCGCGTGCGGTTTCTCCGATCACCAGAATGATCAACTCCTTCGCGTGGTCCTGACGGTCGCCAATCTCCCTCACATCGGCCGCGACCGTCTGGTGCACTAACGGCGCTTTCGGGAACCAGTGCTCATTGGCATAGCGAGCCACCGAATACGTGAAGTACAGCGGACTCACATACAGCCGCACCTGCTTGTGCTCGCGGATGAAGGACGCATAGCTGGCTGTCATCGGCGCCACCACCAGCACGCAAATACCCAGGGAACCGGCCAGCAGAAGCAGACGCGTCTTCAGTGCCTTCCAGAACGCAACGGGTCGCAGGTCGGCGCGCAGCACCAGCCAGGCCGGCACGATGCCCAGCAGGAGCGTGCGCCACACCAGCGACGGCGTCACCAGCCCCCAGAATTCGGCCGGGTTGGTCTGGATCGCGTTGTCGAGCATGTCGACATCGATCACCACGCCGTACTGGGCCATGTAGTAGCCCGCCTGTGAAGCAGCCAGCATGAAGAAGGCGAGTATCCAGCGAGTCAGCCGGCCGTGGCAGATCAGCAGGAAGAACATTACGGTGGCGACCGCGAACAGCGTAATCACCGAAGCGCTGAACAGCAGCCCGCCCGACTGCCTGCCATAGACCTCGAGCAACTTCGCGATGAACACGGTGCTCGATGAAAAAAAGAGGAACAGCGCCGAAAGGACGATACGTCCGTCGTGTGTTTCCCAGACCTTCTTCAAGCTCACGATGAATGACATAGCGGTGAGATAAGTGACAGCGGGCCGGAACCCTGGTGCTCAGACACGGCGTATTCGCGGCAAGAGAGAATATCGGCGCACCGCTATGCGGATTGCCGACGGGCAGCGGGCGCTATTGTACTGCTGCGAGGGAGCTCGTTGGGGGAAGCGGCTTGGCTGCCACAAGCGTCTTGGGTTGAGCGGGAATGGGTCCCGGCTTTCGCCGGGACGACGTGCGTGGGGTGTTCGCCCTTAAAACAGCCGTGCCGACGATAGCCAGCATGGGCCCCGGCTTTCGCCAATACGACGTGCGTGGGGTTGTTCGCCCTTAAAACAGCCGTGCCGACGATAGCCAGCATGGGTTCCGGCTTCCACCGGGACGTGGTGAGTGGACCGGCTGTCGTCGGGACGACGTGATGGAAGCGTCCACCGTCAAAACCGTCATCCCGGCGTAAGCCGGGATCCATCCCCGATCAACCCGGAACGCCAGCCAGCGCGTGCCCCGCTTGATTCGACATCACTTCCGGTCAAACCACACCGTCTGGATGTTCATGAACTCATGCACGCCGTAGTCGCTCAGCTCACGCCCGTAGCCGCTCTTCTTGATGCCACCGATCGGTACGCGCGGGTCTGATGCCGAGAAGCCATTGACGAATACGCCGCCGGTCTCCATCCGCCGCGCCAGCCGCTTCGCCAGTTCGCGATTGGTCGTCCACAGCGCGCCGGACAAGCCGAATTCGCTGTCATTGGCAAGTGCCAGTGCGTGCTCGACGTCGTTCGCCTCGATCAGTGCCGCCACCGGACCGAAGGTCTCCTGCGCAAACGCCGGCATGCCCGGTTTCACGCCCGTCAGCACGGTCGGCTGAAAGTAGTTGCCCGGACCGTCCACCGGTGCACCGCCGAGCAGCACTGTCGCGCCCGCCGCCACCGTGCCCTCGACCTGACGATGCAGCTCATCCCGCAGATCGGCACGCGCCATCGGCCCGATGTAGGTGCTTTCGTCCAGCGGATCACCCATTTTCAGCGCCCGCACTGCCGCGACAAAACGCTCGGTGAATTCAGCGGCGATCGGCTTCTCCAGAATGATGCGCTTGGCCGCAATGCAGATCTGCCCGGTGTTCTGGAAGCGTCCGACCACGGCCGCCGCGACCGCGCGTTCGAGATCGGCATCGGCCAGCACGATGAACGGATCCGCACCGCCCAGCTCAAGCACACTCTTTTTGAGCGCCGCACCCGCCTGCGCCGCAATCGCCGAACCAGCACGCACGCTGCCGGTGACCGCGACCGCTGCCACGCGCGGATCCGCAATCGCCTTCGACACCTGGTCGTTGTCGATGTTGACCACACTGAACGCGCCCTTCGGCAGACCCGCGTCCAGCATCACCCGTTCAGTCAGGTAGGCGCAACCCATCACGTTCGGCGCGTGCTTCAACAGGTAGACGTTACCGCCCAGCAGAATCGAGATCGCACCGCGCATCGACTGCCAGTACGGGAAATTCCACGGCATCACCGCCAGGATCGTGCCGAGCGGATGGTAGGACACATAGGCGTCCGGGCCGATCGAGGTCGGCCGGTCGTCGAGGATGGACGCACCGTTGGCCGCATACCAGTCGCACAGCACTGCGCACTTCTCGACCTCAGCCCTGGCTTGCGTCACCGGCTTGCCCATCTCGCGTGCGGCCATCTCGCCCAGCTCGCGGATATCCCGACGCAGGATCTGCGCGATCCGCGCAAAGGCTGCCAGCCGCTCGGCCACCGGAGTGGCCGACCATGCGCGGAAAGCGGCTTGCGCGGTATTGAGCGCGCGCTCGAGCGCCGCATTGTCATCATAGGGATAGCGGGCGAAGACTTCGCCATTGGCAGGGTTCATCGATACCGAGCCGGATATGAAAGCGTTCATGGGATGCTCCGTTGAATTCGTTGGGTGGACAGGAATGACCGCGACAGCGCTCAGCCAGCCCGCTTCTGCAGCAGGGCGATCAGCTCCGGGACGAACGCGTTCGCCGCGCCCTGCCCGACTGCGTCGTCGAACGTGGTCTGTACCGCATCGGCGATACGGTGGACCGCGCCGCTGTCGGTGGCCATGGTGGTGAAGTAGCCGAGATCTTTCAGCGCATTGCTCATCGCGAACTTCAGGCCGGTCGGATCACCGCTCAGCAGGAAAGGACGCAGTCGTTCGAGTGCCGCGCCGCCGCCACCGCCTTTGGCCAGCACGTCAACAAACACGTCCGGCGCAATGCCGTCGCCGAGCGCACAGGCCGCCGCTTCGGCAATCAGCGCCGCGCAGCCGAGCGATACGTAGTTGTGCAGCAGTTTCATCCGGTGGCCCGCGCCTATGGCGCCCACATGCGCGATGTTCTCGGCGAAGCACTTCAATACCGGCAGGCAGAATTCGAACACGTCCTTGTCGCCGCCGACCAGCAGGTTCAGCCGGCCCTCGGCGGCTTCCTTCGGCGTGCGCGTCATCGGCGAGTCGATGAAACGGCCACCCGCGGCCAGCACCGCATCGGCGAGCTTCACGGTGGACGACGGCACTGCCGTCGAGCAGTCAACCACGGCCGCACCTTTGGGCAAGCCGGCCAGCACGCCATCGTCGCCCAGCAGCACCGCCTCGACCTGCGGCGAGCCGGTCACGCACAGGATCACCAGTTCCGCATCAGCCGCCACCGCCTTTGGTGTGGTCGCCGTCGTCGCGCCGGCCGCCAGCAAGGCGTCCAGCGGCTGGTTACCCGCGTGCTCGAGCACGGTCAGTGAATGGCCATGCTTGACCAGATTGCTTGCGATGCCATGGCCCATCAGGCCAATGCCGATCATTCCGATTTTCATTTGTCTTACTGTCCCTGGTGGATTGGGGGAAAAGCCGTTCGCGGGATCTGCCGCTTACAGCGCTGCTTCAATGGCACGACCGAGGTCGGTCGTGCCGGCCTTGCCGCCGATGTCCGGCGTGCGCGGGCCGCCATTGGCCGGATCCAGCACCGTCTCGATCGCACGCAGGATCGCGTCGTGCGCTTCGCGGTAGCCCAGAAAATCCAGCATCATCGCGCCGCACCAGATCTGGCCGATCGGGTTGGCGATGTTCTTGCCGGCGATGTCCGGCGCCGAGCCGTGTACCGGCTCGAACAGCGAAGGAAACTTGCGCTCCGGGTTCAGGTTCGCGCTTGGCGCAATACCGATGGTACCGGTGCAGGCCGGGCCGAGGTCGGACAGGATGTCGCCAAACAGGTTCGAGGCGACCACCACGTCGAAGAACTCGGGCCGCTGCACGAAGTGCGCGGTCAGGATATCGATATGGAATTTGTCGAGTTTCAGGTCGGGATAGCCCTTGGCCATCTCGACGACGCGCTCGTCCCAGTACGGCATGGTGATTGAGATGCCGTTCGACTTGGTCGCGCTGGTCAGATGTTTCTTCGGTCGCGACTGGGCAAGCTCGAACGCAAACTTCAGCACGCGATCGACGCCGATGCGCGACATCACCGTGTTTTGCATCACGATCTCGCGCTCGGTACCGTCATACATCCGGCCGCCGATGCTCGAGTATTCGCCCTCGGTGTTCTCGCGCACGATATACATGTCGATCTCGCCGGGAACGCGCGGGCTGCCGTCACGGCGCACCACCGGCGCGACGATGCCCGGCATCAGCCGCGCCGGACGCAGGTTGATGTACTGATCGAACTCGCGACGAAATAGCAGTAGCGAGCCCCACAGCGACACATGATCGGGAATCTTGTCAGGCCAGCCGACCGCGCCGAAGAAGATCGCGTCATGCGAACCAATCTGCTGCTTCCAGTCGTCGGGCAGCATCTTGCCGTGCTTCTCGCAATAATCCCAGCTGGAGAAGTCGAAGTGATCGAACTGCAGGTCGATGCCGAACTTGCGCGCTGCCGCGTCCAGCACGCGCAGGCCCTCGGGAACAACTTCCTTGCCGATGCCGTCGCCGGGAATGACAGCGATGCGTTTTGTCATGGTGTGTACCTGAAAAGATTACAAGAATCAGAAGCCGGAAATGGTCACTTTGCCGAAGTGCGCGCCGCTTTCAATGTGCTTGAACGCGGCCTGCGTATCGTCGAGCGCGTAGACGCTGTCGATCACCGGCTTGATGCGGTTCTGCTCGATCGCGCGATTCATCTGCTCGAAGCGCGTCTTCGAGCCCACCGCAATGCCCTGCACGCGGATCAGCGGGCCGAACAGCTGGCGCAGCGAGATGGTTGCTTCCGGTCCCGCCACAAAACCGACTACGCCGACGAAGCCGCCAAAGACCGTGGCCGCCAGCGACTTCGACAGCGTCGCACCGGCTGTCTCGACGACGATGTCGACACCGCGACCGCCGGTAATTTCCTTCGCTGCGAGTTCCCAGTCCGGGTTGCTGCGGTAGTTGATCGTCTCGTCCGCGCCGAGTGCCTTGGCGCGCACCAGCTTGTCGTCGCTCGACGAGGTGATGATGACCTTCGCGCCCGCCGCCTTCGCAAACTGCAACGCAAATAGCGAAACGCCGCCGGTGCCCTGCAAGAGCACGGTATCGCCCGGTTTCACGCCGCCCTCTTGCAGCGTCGACCAGGCGGTCAGCGCGGCGATGGGCAGCGTTGCCACCTCGATATCCGACAGGGAAGGCGGCGGCGCCACGGCATCGATGGCTGGCACGGTGATGTACTGCTGCAGTACGCCGGCCAGCGGCGCGCCGAGTGTCTGACGGGTGCGCTGCTGCACGGTCGGCAGGCCGTCATGCCAGCCCTGCGTGTAGATCGGCGCGACGCGGTCGCCGACCTGCCATTCGGTGACACCCTCACCAAGTGCGACCACGGTGCCGCAAGCGTCGGACGCCGGCACCAGGGGCAGCGGCAGGCCCGGAATGTACTTGCCGCTCAGGACGGCGAGGTCACGATAATTCAGGCTGGCCGCCGAGATCTTTATCAGGATGTCACCACGTCGCGGTGCGGGCACGTCGAGCTCGATCGGCGCGATCGCGTCAAGCGAAAACGCACTCGCCGCCATGGCCTTCATTGTCGGAGGAATCGTTGTCATGTATCTGGATGCGCAGTGTTTGTCGGGGAGGATCGTCGCCGCGCCTGCCGGCGCAGACCAGGAGAACTCGTCGCGCAAAAGTCGCTCGGTACGCGCTGGCACGAGCGACAACATGCGCCCTCGCCGACAGCGACAGGTGCGCATGTTCACATAGCTGCCGCGCGGCGCAAAGATGTCGCCGGCGGTATTTCCTTTGTAATTGCGAAAGCCGGCCTTACCTGACGGCGGCGACTGCGTCTTCCGGAGGCAGGTAGCCGAAGCGTGCGAACACACCGCGCGCATCGGCGCCGCTCACGAAAGCAGCGAATGCTTGCGCGACGGGATTGGTCTCGCCATGCCGGGTCATCACGAAGGCCTGGGCGATCGGCTTGTAAAATTCGGCCGGTATGGTGGAAAAACTGCCAATGCCCGCGAATTCGCTGCGGTGAAGCACGGAGCGGGTGACGATGCCGGCGCTGGCACTGCCATTCTTCACGAAGCGCGCCACATCGACCACGCTGTCACCGGTGACCAGTTTGGACTGCAGCGCCGGCCACAGCCGGGCTTCGCGCAGTGCCTGCTCGGCACGCTGACCAAAAGGACTGGTGTGCTTGGACGGAATGGCGACCACGTGCACCCTGCGCTCGACCAGCAGATCAAGCGTCGGTGTCGCGCCGGGAAGCCGGGTCCACAGCAGTAGTTCATTGCGCGCATAGACTATCGGTGCGCCGATGCCCAGGCCTTCGTCGACCAGACGGGCCGGGTAACTGACGTTGGCCGCAAAAAACAGATCGATAGGCACGCCCCGCTTGATATCCGCATACAGCGCGCGCGACGTGCCCGCCGTCAGCGTAATTTCCGCGTCACCGGCCTGGCTGCGGAAGTCGGCCACCAGCTGCTGCATCGCCGGCTGCAGCTCCACTGACACGCCGATCAGCAGGCGGCCACCGGCCTGGGCGGAAGCGGTAATGGCGAAGGCAAGGAGCAGGAACAGCAGGCGAAACAGTCGGAGAATCATGGTATCTCGGGTGACGGCAAGCCGTGGATGGCTACCGGAAAGGCCCGGATTATAGCCCCCCGGCCGTTCCCAGACTCATCTTCAGCGCTACCGACTGGCCATCGCCGCTCACCTTGGCCGCTGCGCCGACATTCAGACGGCTGGCAGTCAAGCCGCCGCTTGCCAGCAAATAGTCGCGGACGGCCTGAGCGCGGGACTGCGCCAGCGCGGACAATTCGGCGTCGCCAATTTTTACCGTCGACCTGAGCCGCTCCAGCTGCGCCGCAATCTTCGGCAAGTCCTCCGGCCGGGTCTTGCGGAAATAGTCCTTCACGCTGTCCACCAGCTTCAGGCCGCGCTTTTCGCCTGAGCGGTCCTTCAGCAGGTTCTCGATCGCGGTCTGCACCTTCACGCTGGACAAATCGAGCGGACCGACCGGCTCGCCCGGGGCGAGTTTCATGCCGAGCTCGGCGGCGACATCGCGGCGAGTCGCCAGCTCCTGCAGTGCCGCCTTGTCGGCCGCCGGATCGAATGCGGGCGCGAGCTGCAGTGTCAGCGCCGGCCGCTTGGCCAGCGCACCGGCCACCGACTTCAGCTTTTCCTGCTCCGGCGGCAACAGCACGGCGGAACCGGGGTCAAAGCTGATCGCCTCCAGCTTGTCGGCGCTGATGCCGAGCAGCTTGCCGATCGCTCGGAACGGCGCAGTGACGACCTTTTCGAGCACATTGAAAATCGCCTTCCAGACGATCTTGCCGTAACTGAACTGCGGGTCGTCGAGGCTGCCCGTGATCGGCAGGTCAATGTCGATCACGCCGTCGCTGTCCTCCAGCAGAGCGATCGCGAGATCCAGCGGCAGGCTCATCGCATCGCGACTGTCTACGCGCTCACCCAGCTTGAGCTTGTTGATGACAACCTTGTTCTCGCCGACCAGCTGCCGTTGCTTGAGCTTGTATTCAAGGTCGACCGTGAGCTTGCCGGAATCGATCTTGCGCCCGGCGAACTTGCCCGAATACGGCGTCAGCCGATTCATTTCGAGGTTGCGGAAAGCGACTTTCAGGTCGGTGAACTCGGTGGCGCGCATCGGCTGGATCGAGCCACGCACGCGCGCCGAACCATAGTCGTCGACCTTACCGTCCAGCTCGACTTGCGCGACACCGGCGGCATCGCTCGACAACCCATTGATCACGCCGCCGAGATAATGAATGTGCGTGCCGAATTGCGGCCGCAGCGACAGGTCGGCAAACTCGAGGTCGCCGTCGCTGACGCGGATGCGCTCGATCGTGAATGGAAAGCCGGTGGCACCGGCTGGCGAGGCTTTATCGGCCTTGACCGCAGTCGACACGACGGGCGTCGACGGAGTGGCCGCGCTGGTTGCAGCGCTGGTGGCCACATTCGGCGGCGTGCGCAGCAGCTGCTGCAGGTTGATCGTCTTGTCTTCATTGATGATGAGGCGGGCCGTCGGATGCACGATGCGTAGCTCACCCATATGCAGCCGGTTCGGCGCCAGCGATACGCTCAGCGAGTCGCTCGACAGCGCATCCCAGCTCAGGAAAGCACTGCCGTCGCTCTCTTTCGCGACCGCCAGCCCGCCGATGTCAAAGCCGCCATCAAAGCGCGCGCTGAATTCCCTCGCCATGCCGAATTTCAGCCGACCCTGTATCGCCGCCTGTCCGCCGGTCAGGTTCACCATCGCGAATTGCGACACATAGGGTGAATAAGGCTTCAGCTGCAGGCCGCCGAGTTTGAGCTGCATCTCGCCGCGCAACGGTACCGCCGACAACTTGCCACGCACGTCGAGCTGTCCTCCCTGACGAATCGGCAGCCTTGCATTCAGAGCGATCGGCTTGCGCGGGTCGAGCGACAGGTCGCGTGCATCGACCGAGGCATCCTGCAGATCGACAGCGACCGGCTGCAACAGGCTCCGGTCTTCAAAATGTACCGTAGCCTTGTCCAGCCTCAGGTGGGCCAGCGCGACGCGCCAGTCCGCTGTGCCGGCCGCCGGGCTGGACGTCGGGCGGGCGCGTGGCGCGCCGCTCGGCGGGCTCACGGGCTTCGCTGTAGCTGACTTTGATGCTGACGTTGAGGTCGGCGCAGCGCTTGCCGCTGCCGCCGTGGCGGGTTGCAGCAGCGCCTGCCAGTTGAGTGATTTGTCGGCATTCATCACCACCTGCGTCTGCAGGCCGGACAAACTCAACTCGGCGGCGTTGACGCGGCGCGCATTCAGATCCAGCTCGCCACCGGACAGCGCCACGCGCGCCAGCCGCGCCACTGGGGACGACTGCTGACTCGCGCGCTGTGCGGTCGGCTGATACGGTGACCCTGGCGCCTGCAGGCTGAGCGACTCAAGTACCGCCGCAAGCTGCCCAACGCGCAAGCCTTCGCCCTCGTCCGCCAGCCGCAGGCTGACATTGATGCGATCGACGGCCGCCCGCAGCGGACGTACGAACGAGCGGTCTTCTGCTTCGAGCTTCCAGTCCTCCAGACGGATCTCGGCGATCTCGTAGCGGAAAGGCCGGGTGCGCGCCGACGCGGTAGCTGACCGGGGGACGGTGGACATGTCGGTGGTCGTGTCGGTTGCAGATGTCTTGTCCGCTGGCGCGGTCGCTACCCGCTTTGTGTCGGCATCCACTGCGACATCGGGCTTGCTGGCCGACTGTATTTCAGCCTTGGCGGGTAGTGCCTGCTGCCAGTCGAGCAGCCCATCGCGGTAGCGCGTCGCCCGGACCGTGCCCTGATGCAGCCGCACCACTCCGACGGCCAGCCGCTGCTGCGCGAGGTCGGCCGCAATCCTGTCCACATCAACACGCTCGAGCGTCAGCAGCGTCCGCCCGTCGTGCTGCAAGCGCAGGTCCGTCGCCGCGACGTCAAAGGGATGCAGCTGCAGTTGCACGCCGCCGTCCAGCTTCAGGTCGATCGCCGGGATCGTGGTGCCGGCGCTTTGCAACGCGAGGCTGGTGCGTGGATTCAGTGCGCCGCTCAAGCCGGCCAGCGTGACTGCAATCTCCTTCAGCCGCAGATGCGGATACGGTGCCTTCTTGCCGGCGACGATCGCGAAATCGTAGCCAAAGCGCAGGCCGAGCTCGCCGCTGTTGAGCGTCAGCGGCAAGTCAGTTTGCCGGGCCAGACTCAGCAGACTGGCAAGCTTCAGTCCCTGCAATTCCACCGAACCCGCCGATGCGACCGGGTTGACGCCCAGATTGCCCTTCCAGCGCAGTTTGCCGCCAAGTCCTGCCAGATCGGCAGCTACCAGGTAATCGCCACGGTCTTCCGGCAGCGTGGAGAACTGCCCCAGTTCGAGCGCCAGCGGCGCCAGGGCCGTTCGAAACGGTTGCGCGCGATTCAGCTCCGCATATTGCACGCGACCTTTGTCGATCTTCAGCTGGTCAATCACGACGCGCGGCATCGTGCTGGAAGGCTTGCTGTCCTTGTTCAGCAGGGCCATCAGGTCGGCCCAGTTGAGCCTGCCGTCCTTGCCTGTCTCGACGCTCACCTCGGGACCGCTGACGCGTATCGCGCGCAAGTGCCATGCGAAACGGAACAGGCTGTCCGCCTGCAAATCGACGTACAGATGGTCAAAACCCGCCAGCGACCCGCCGTCGGCACGACTCAGGCGGAATTTTTCGACATTCAGTTCCAGGCTCAGCGGATCGAACCGGACCGCGCCGACCTCGATACGGCTGTCGAGCAGCTTCTCACCGACCCACGGCAGCACACGCTGCGCCAACGGGTTCACCGCCAGATATGCGAACAGCAGGTAAGTAATGACGAGTCCAAGCGCCGCGAGGAAGGGAATGCCGGTCAGTACCGCTGTTATCTTTTTGTTCATTTCCTGCTCCTCTTGCACGCCAGCCGCCTGCAGGCCGGAATCGCCAGGTCAACGATGTGGGTGCTGATTTATATCTTTATTGTTAATGTAAGCTTATGCCAGAACTGGATTTCAATGAAACAACAGGCGCGCGGTGCGGCATAATCCGCGGCTGCAGACTTGGCAAGGAATCACGTCCGTCGAGGTAGCCGCAAGGCTGCAGATGGATCCTTTGGACACTCACCGACTGACGCCGCTCGCCTCTATGAGAACCGCCCGCCGATACGGATCGCTTCGTCAATTCGCGCTGTGCGCGCTCGCCTGGCTGCTGGTGCAGCCGACGGTCGCACTGGCCGATTGCCTCGGTCATCAGGCGGCGCCGAAGACACATCGCGTCGACGTGGTGCCGCAATTGCCACCGGCGACGCTGTTCAGTCGCTGGGCGCCGCTGCTGGATGAGCTCGGCAAGGCCACCGGCATGTGCTTCGAATTGCGGATCGCCACATCGATTCCCGCCTTCGAGCAGGAGTTGCTGGCCGGCCGGCCGGATTTCGCGTTCGTGAATCCCTATCATCTGGTAATGGCGCGCCGCGTGCAGTCGTATGTCCCTCTGGTCAGGGATGGCAAGTCCCCACTCAGCGGTGTGCTGGTTGTGCCGAAAGATGGCGGCATCAGCGAACTGCACCAACTCGACAAGAAAAAAGTCGCCTTCCCCGCACCGAATGCCTTCGCCGCATCGCTGCTGATACGCGCCGAGCTGGCCGACAAAGGCATACGCATCACGCCGGTCTATATCAAGACCCACGCGAACGTGTTCCGCGCGGTCGCGCTCGGCGATGTGCCTGCCGGTGGCGCGGTCAACAATACGCTGGAACGGGAGCCGGAAGACCTGCGCGCGCGCCTGCGCGTGCTCTACGAGACGGCCAGCTTCGCTCCCCACCCTTTCGTCTCGCACACGCGCGTGCCGCAAGCGCAGCGCGACAAGCTGGTACGCGCCTTTATGCAGCTGGCCACCACCGGCGCCGGGCAGAAGCTGCTCGATGGCGTACAGATGCCGAAACCGGTGATCGCGGATTACGCACACGATTACGCACGACTGGAAAAGCTGCAGCTGGAGAAGTTCGTGGTGGTCTCGGATGACTGACTCACGGCTGCCCAAGCGCATGCCTGCCGTCTCGCGGCGGCAGCTGTGGACGTCACTGATCGGCGCGGGGCTGGCGCTGGTCATTGGCAGCCTTGCGCTGGTGGTCTGGTTTACCCGGCAGGCGGACGATATTCATCGTGCCAGCCAGGAGCGCTCGGCGCGACTGGTTGCCTCCGGGCTTGCGAACGCGATTTACAGCGACCTGATCACGCGTGACTACGGCGCAATCGAGTCGCGCATGGTGCAAGCGATGTCCAGCGAGAACCTGGTGTCGGTCATGCTGCTGTCCCCAGCCGGCAAGCTGCTCGGCCATATCCGGCGCGACCCGGATAACCTGCAGCCGACGGCCGTCTATGACGACGCCAAAGTGCCGATCCCCGCAGATCTGTCGCACATGCGTTTCGTCGGCGGTCTCATCGAGCACTGGAGCGAAATCGGACAGCCGAAACGGTTGGGGTTGCTGCGAGTACAGCTTCGCTTGTCCTCCTATGATTCGGCGCTGATGGACCTGCAAAGCCAGATCACCTGGATCCTGATGGGCACCGGCATAGGCCTGATGCTGATCCTTGGTCTGATGCTGCGCCAGACTTACCTGCTGTTCGAGGCGAGGGAAAGCGGGCTGCTACAGATACAGCGGCAACTGACGACGGTGGCCTACCGCGACGCGCTGACGGGCCTGCCGAACCGGCATCAGTTGCGCGAGCAGCTCGGCCGGATGATTCGCGACTGCGATGAACAGAACAGCGGTTTTGCGGTCTGCTTTGTCGACCTCGATGAGTTTAAGGCCATCAATGACCGCTTCGGTCATGACGCTGGCGATCAGTTGCTGGTGCAGGTCGCGCAGCGGCTGGAAAACAGCCTGCGCCAGACGGATATTGCGTTCCGCCTGGGCGGCGATGAATTCGTGATCCTGCTCTCGAACATCAAGCGGATTGATCAGGCCAAACATATCCTTGAGCGCATCATGGCTACCGCACGCCAACCGGGCCGCTGGAAAAACCAGGAACTGTATTACGGCATCAGCATGGGCGTGGCGCTCTATCCGTCGGATGCCACTACGCCGGAAGACCTGATCAATTATGCGGACCGGGCCATGTATGCCGCGAAGCGTTCTGGCAAATCACGCTGGACGCTGGCTTCCGGTCAGGAAAACACATTTGTCTAACACTGCCCGCCGCCGGCGCGCTGCCCGCCACGATCACCGTCATCAAGCATGAAACTTGCCGCGCAAAGAATTTCCCTGATCTACCTGATTCTCGCGGTCGCGTGGATCTGGGGTTCGGACTGGCTCGTCGACATCTGGGTCGACGCGGGTCTTCCGGCCAATGTGCAGTCGTGGAAAGGCACGGTATTCGTGCTGCTGACCGCTGCCATGCTGTACCTGCTGGTGAGGCGCGAAACGCGCAGGCAACTGCGACTCACCACCGAACTGACCGACCGGGAACAGCTACTGTCGACCTTCGTGCGCCATGTGCCGGCAACCGTCGCGCTGGTCGATCGCGACATGCGCTATCTGGTGGCCAGCCAGCGCTGGCTCAGCGATTTCGGACTCGATGCCAGCCGCATGATCGGCCACTTGCATCGGGACGTTTTCCCGGAGGGCACCGAAAAATGGGAAACCGCCCACCGCCATGCACTCGATGGCGAAGTGACTCGCTCGGAAGACGACCGGCTGATCCGCAGCGACGGCCAGGTGCAATGGCTGCGCTGGGAATTCCGCCCATGCAATGTCGTCGCCGGGCGCGTCGAGACGGTCGCGATCTTTATCGAGGACATCACGCAGTTCAAGCGCGATCAGGATCGCCTGCGTACGGCCGAAGAACGCTGGCGCTACGCCATTGACAGCAGCGAGCTCGGTCTGTGGGACTGGCACGTACCGACCGGTACTGTGTTCTTCTCGAACACGTGGAAGTCGATGCTCGGCTATGAATCCGCGGAAGTCGGTAACGGACTGGGCGAGTGGGAAACCCGCGTGCATCCGGAAGACATGTCGTCCGTGCTGGCCGATGTCGGCCACATGCTGGCCGGCGAGGTCGCCTTTTACAGCAACGAGCACCGTATGCGATGCAAGGACGGCAGCTACAAATGGATCCTCGACCGCGGCAAGGTAATCGACCGCGACGACGCTGGCAACGCGGTACGCGTAATTGGTACGCACACCGACCTGACCCAGCTGCGCGCGCGCGACGCCGAGCTGAAGCTGCATGCGAACCTGTTCATGCACAGCCTTGAAGGCATCATGATCTGCGACGCCGACGTACGCATCATGGCGGTGAATGCGTCATTCACCGAAATCACTGGCTACACACAGGGAGAGGTTCAGGGACAACGACCGTCAGTCATCTCGTCGGGCCGGCACGATCTGAGCTTCTATCGCGAGATGTGGCGGCAGGTCAACGTGCTTGGCCGCTGGCAAGGCGAAGTGTGGAACCGGCGCAAGGACGGCACCCCGTTCCTCGAATGGCTGACCATCAACGTCGACCGCGCCGACGACGGCAGCGTGCGTCATTACTACGCAATTTTCAGCGATATCACAGAGCACCGGGCGACCGAGCAGCGGCTGATCCACCTGACCCATCACGACGCACTGACGGATCTGCCGAACCGGCTGCTGCTGCGCGACCGCCTGGCGCTGGCACTGGACGAAGCGCAGCGCCACCGGGCCGTGCTGGCGGTGCTGTATGTCGACCTCGACCGCTTCCGGAACATCAATGAATCACTCGGCCACACCGTCGGCGACCAGTTGCTGATCGAAGCTGCCCGGCGGCTGAAACAGGCGGTCGGCGATAGCGGCACCGTGTCACGTCACGGCGGTGATGAATTCACGGTACTGCTTCCCGAAGCGGACGCCGATGCGGCCGCGCACACGGCGCAGATGCTGCTCGCCACGCTCGCACAGCCCATCAGCGTCGACAGCCAGCAACTGGTGGTATCGGCATCGATAGGCATTGCCACCTACCCGACCGACGGACATGACGTCGACGCCCTGCTGCAAGCCAGTGACATTGCGATGTATCGTGCCAAGCAGGACGGCGGCAACCTGTTCCGCTTCCACTCGGCAGAAATTCAGCAACAGATCAGCAAGACGCTGCAGACCGAGAATGCCATGCATCGCGCGTTGCGCAATGAAGAATTTGAGCTGTTCTATCAGCCGCAGATCGAGCTCGCGAGTGGCCGCACGATCGGTTGCGAAGCGCTGCTGCGCTGGCGTGATCCGGTCGTCGGTATGCGCTCGCCGGAGGAGTTCGTGCCGGTAGCCGAGGAAAGCGGGCTGATCCTGCCACTCGGCGCCTGGGTGATGAAAGCGGCGGCCGCGCAATGCAAGGCCTGGCATGATGCCGGCTGGACGCATCTGGTCGTCGCAGTCAACGTGTCGGCGCTGCAGTTCCGGCAAGAACGCTTCGTCGACCAGGTGGCGCAAGTACTGGCCAGCAGCGGACTGCCGGCGCAGGCGCTGGAAATCGAGCTGACCGAAAGCGCCGTCGCCGACGATCCCGAGCGGACGATCGCGCTGATCCAGTCCCTGCACGACCTTGGCGTGCGTTTGTCCATCGATGATTTCGGCACCGGTTACTCATCGCTGTCTTACCTGAAGCGCTTCAACATCGACAAACTCAAAATCGACCAGAGCTTCGTGCGCGACCTGATGAGCGACTCCGACAGTGCGTCGATCGTGCAGGCGGTGATCTCGATGTCGGCCAACCTCGGTCTGACCGCGATCGCCGAAGGCGTCGAAACAGCAGCACAAGCGGCCTGGTTGCAAGCGCGCGGCTGCAGCGAAGCCCAGGGCTACCTGTTTGCGCGACCGATGGATGCCAACGCGCTGCGCCACTGGCTGGCGCAACCACCGGTGACCCTGCCCGATCAGCCCGCCGTAGCTCATTCCTGAATCCTGGCTTCGCTGGCGACCACGGCCAGCACGGTCATTTGATACACTATCATGGTATTTAATTAGACAAAAAGTATCACTTCCGAAGATATGGAAAGCAGCACTGCCACAGTCGCGCCCACGACGCGATTCGTCAGGCGCCAGGGCTGCAGCTAACCGAATTTACATGTCAGCGCTTGTTGACCGCGAGCGCTTCTGGCCGGCGCCCCGCGCGACGTCGTCGCTCCTCAGGATCAGCAGGTTTTTTGATACCTTTATTGCCGCCTGAAAATTTATAATGTATCGTCTTCCGCTTGCAATAACTATTCTCCGGAGACCCTGATGCCTGAACCGCTCGTCGACCTGCTGCACGCCGCCCGGCACCAGACGCCGTCCGCATGACAGCCTCGCTCGCCCCCGAAGCCATCGTCGCCGTGGTGGGCACCGGCGCGATGGGTGCTGGCATCGCGCAGGTCGCGGCCGCCGCGGGTCATACCGTCAAGCTGTACGACGCGCGCGAAGGCGCGGCTGCCAGCGCCGTCGCTGGCCTGTGCGCGCAGTTCGGCAAGCTTGCCGATAAAGGCCGCATGAGCGCCGATGCGGCGAAGGCGGCCAGCGAGCGGCTCGTCGCCGTGAATGAACTCTCTGCACTGGCTGGCACGGCGCTGGTGGTTGAGGCCATTGTCGAGAAACTGGACGCCAAGCAGCAACTGTTCGCCGCACTCGAGGACATCGTCGGCGATGACTGCCTCTTCGGCACGAATACCTCGTCCATATCGATCACGGCGATCGGCTCGACGCTGCGGCGGCCGGAGCGGCTGGCCGGCCTGCACTTCTTCAATCCGGCGCCGCTGATGGCGCTGGTCGAAATCGTCAGCGGCCTCGCGACCGACCGCATTGTTGCCGATACCCTGTTCGCCACAGCCCAGGCCTGGGGCAAGGTGCCGGTGCATGCGAAGTCCACACCGGGCTTCATCGTCAACCGTGTGGCCCGCCCTTTTTACGCCGAAGCGCTGCGACTGGCGCAGGAAGGCGCCGCAGATTACGCAACCATCGACGCCGTGATGCGCGAGGCCGGCGGCTTTCGCATGGGACCGTTTCAGTTGATGGACATGATCGGTCACGATGTGAATTTCGCCGTGACCCGGTCGGTCTGGAGCGCGTTCTATCACGACCAGCGTTTTCTGCCATCGCTGCTGCAGCAGGAACTGGTCGACGGCGGCTTCCTCGGCAAGAAAAGCGGCCGTGGCTTCTATGACTATCGCGAAGGCGCACTCGCCGTCCAGCCAGCCGCCGAGCCGCCGCAGCGGCTGCCGGCATCACTGTGCCTCTACGGCGACTCCGCCGCGGCGCGCGCGCTGGCGCAGCGTCTGTCAGCGGCCAGTGTCGCATTCACGACCGCGCACATGGACGAACTCAGGAGCGCACCGGGCAACAGTGTTGCCACCGGCCAGGCCAGCGGCCCCACCGCCAACCCGATACACGGGTCCGTCAGCGTCAGCAATAACGACGGCCGGATTGCCACCGCCGGCGATGCGGTGCTCTACGTGACCGACGGCCGCAGCGCGACACGCCGCGCGGCCGAACTCGGTATCGCCAACCTGGTGCTCATCGATCTCGCGCTAGATTACGGCAGCGCGAGCCGGATCGCGCTGGCCGCAGCCGATGCGTGCACGGACGATGCAGTCCGCGATGCGACCGCCCTGCTGCAGGCCGCCGGTCTGCAGGTATCGCGCTTCGCTGACGTGCCGGGACTGGCCGTGATGCGGACCGTCGCCATGCTGGCCAATGAAGCCGCTGACGCGGTCAATCAGGGCGTGTGCAGCGCCACTGCGGCCGATGCGGCGATGAAGCTGGGCGTGAATTATCCGCAAGGTCCGCTGTCGTGGGCTGATGCGATTGGCATCGCCGGGGTGCATGCGGTGCTGACGCATCTCGGTCAATCCTATGGCGAAGATCGCTACCGGATCTCGCCGCTGCTGCAACAGGCTTACTACTCGGGCAGGAAAATCCATGGCGGACATTGACAAAGGTCTCACGCCCACGCCGACCAGTCCGTCGGCGCTGGCGGCTGCGACTGCCGGCGCAATGTGGGCGCGCGATCGTACCGCGCAGGCACTCGGCATGAGCATCGTGCACATCGACGCCGGCTGCGCGACACTGGCGATGCCGGTGCGCAGCGACATGGTCAACGGCCACCATATCTGCCACGGCGGCATGATCTTCACACTAGCCGACACGGCGTTCGCCTACGCCTGCAATAGCTATAACCAGAATACCGTCGCATCGGCAGCGCAGATCGATTTCATCGCGCCGGCACGCGAGGGCGAGACGCTGCAGGCCGAGGCGATCGAGCGTTCGGCCGGAGGACGTACGGGTGTCTATGACGTCAGCGTCCGTACCAGCGAGGGCCGGCTGATTGCGCTATTTCGCGGCAAGAGTGCGCGCATCGCCGGCGAGGTCATTCAAGGGCTCGAAGAAGCACCAGTGAAATAACAGACTGCCCGACACGATCACGCCAGCCGCTTCATGTCGGGCAGGCGCAAGAGGAGACCAAGCATGCTCGTAAAGAAGCCCGCAGCCGCAGAACTCGAGCCCATCGAAACCGCGAGCCGGGACGAAATCGCAGCGCTGCAACTACAGCGGCTGCAATGGACGCTGCGCCATACCTGGGACAAGGTGCCGGCGTTCCGCCAGAAATGCACGGCGCTCGGCGTGCATCCGGACGACATGAAGCAGTTATCGGATCTGGCGAAATTTCCCTTCATGACCAAGACCGACCTGCGCGAGAACTATCCGTTCGGCCTGTTCGCGGTGCCGCGTGAAAAACTGGCGCGACTGCATGCGTCATCCGGCACCACCGGCAAGCCGGTGGTGGCTGGCTATACGCTTAGCGACCTGGACCACTGGGCGCAGCTGGTCGCGCGTTCGCTGCGCGCCGCCGGTCTGCGCGCTGGCCACATGGTGCACAACGCGTACGGCTACGGCATGTTCACCGGCGGACTCGGCGCGCACTATGGCATCGAGCGCGCCGGCTGCTGCGTGGTACCGATGTCGGGCGGCCAGACCGAGAAGCAGGTTCAGCAAATCCTCGACTTCCGGCCGGATGCCATCATGGTCACGCCGTCGTATTCTCTGGTGATTGCCGAGGAGTTCGAGCGGCTCGGCGTGTCGCCGCAGGAGATTTCTCTGCAGGTCGGCATCTTCGGCGCCGAACCCTGGGGCCAGGGCATGCGCGCCGAGATCGAGAAAAAGCTCGGTATCGAGGCGATCGACATCTACGGACTGACCGAAGTGATGGGTCCGGGCGTGGCCAGCGAATGCATCGAGACCAAGGACGGTCCGGTGGTCTGGGAGGATCATTTTTATCCGGAGATCATCGATCCCGTCACCGGCGAAGTGAAGGCGGATGGCGAGGAAGGCGAACTGGTGTTCACCTCGCTGACCAAGGAGGCTTTCCCGGTGATCCGCTTCCGCACGCGCGACCTGACGCGCCTGCTGCCACCGACGGCACGTTCGTTCCGCCGCATCGGGAAGATCACCGGCCGCTCCGACGACATGCTGATCATTCGCGGCGTGAACGTATTCCCGACGCAGATCGAAGAACAGATCCTGCGCGACCCCAGGCTCGGCGGCACCTATCAGCTGGTGCTCACGCGCGACGGCCATCTCGACACGATGGAAGTGCGCTGCGAGCTGCAGCGCGAATTCAGCGGCATGGACAACGCCGGGCGCGCCGTCGTCGCGACAGAACTCGCGCATCGCATCAAGACCAATGCCGGCATCTCGACCACGATCACGCTGCTCGACGTGGACACGATTCCGCGCACGCTGGTCGGCAAGGCCAAGCGCGTCATCGACGAACGACCCCGCAGCGACTGAATACTGACCCGCCAGACAGCATCCCGCAAGGAGGACCCTATGTACACCCAATCATTCACCGTCGGTGACGGCAAGCAGAGCAAACCGGTGCCGATGGTCGCCGGTACCGAGGATACGGCGAAGCTCGCCGCTTTCGATGCATGCATCGACGCCGATGGCCGCATCGAGCCGCAGGACTGGATGCCCGACGCCTATCGCAAGACACTGGTGCGGCAGATCAGCCAGCATGCGCACAGCGAAATCGTTGGCATGCTCCCCGAAGGCAACTGGATCTCGCGCGCGCCCAGCCTGAAACGCAAGGCCATCCTGATCGCGAAAGTACAGGACGAAGGCGGCCACGGCCTCTACCTGTATTCGGCGGCCGAGACGCTTGGCGTATCGCGTGACAAGCTGCTCGACGACCTGCACAGCGGTCGCGCGAAATACAGCTCCATCTTCAACTACCCCACCCTGAACTGGGCGGATGTTGGCGTGATCGGCTGGCTGGTCGATGGCGCCGCGATCATGAACCAGATACCGCTGTGCCGCTGCTCGTACGGCCCGTATGCGCGCGCGATGGTGCGCGTCTGCAAGGAAGAATCCTTTCACCAGCGTCAGGGCTACGAAGCCTTGCTGGTGATGATGAAAGGCACCGATGAACAGCGCGCAATGGTGCAGGACGCGGTCAATCGCTGGTGGTGGAAGTGCCTCGCGATGTTTGGCCCGCCGGATGCCGACAGTCCCAACAGTGTGCAAGGCATGCGCTGGGGCATCAAGCGCATCTCGAATGACGACCTGCGGCAAAAGTTCATCGACGCCACCGTGCCGCAGGCGCAGGTGCTGGGCGTCACCCTGCCCGACCCGGACCTGAAGTGGAACGCGCAGCGCGGCCATTACGATTACGGCCGCATCGACTGGGATGAATTCTGGAACACCGTCAACGGCAATGGCCCGTGCAACAAGGAACGTCTGGCGACGCGAGTCAAGGCCCACGATGACGGGCAGTGGGTGCGTGAAGCCGCGCTCGCCTACGCGCGCAAGCAGCAGGCACGCGCAACCAGGGAGGCGGCATGAGCAGCGCATTGAAAGAATGGCCGTTGTGGGAAGTGTTCATACGGTCGAAACAGGGCCTCGAGCACAAGCATTGCGGCAGCCTGCATGCGGCCGATGCGTCGCAGGCGCTGCAGATGGCGCGCGACGTCTACACGCGCCGGCAGGAAGGCGTCAGCATCTGGGTGGTGCGCTCGGCAGACATCGTCGCCAGCAGCCCCGATGCCAAGGGTGAATTGTTCGATCCGGCCGGCGACAAGATCTACCGTCACCCGACCTTCTACGAGATTCCCGACGACGTGGGGCATATGTGATGGACAAGACAACGGCCATGCCTGCCACCACAGCCACTGCCGATTCGCTCGACGGAACTGATACATCGGCGCGCCAGAGCGTCCTCGACTATGTGCTGCACCTGGCCGACAACGCCCTGGTACTCGGCCAGCGCAACGCCGAGTGGTGCGGCCACGGTCCGATTCTCGAGGAAGATATCGCGATGTCGAATGTCAGCCTCGACCTGATCGGCCAGGCACGGCTGCTGTACCAGCTGGCCGCGCGCCTGCAAGGCGGCGACGCGACCGAGGACAAGCTCGCCTATTTCCGCGACGTGCCCGACTTCCGCAACTACACGCTGCTGGAGCTGCCGCATCATGCGGCACTGGTCGGTTATGCGCAGGAGCGCCTCGACTTCGGCACGACCATTGTGCGCAATTTCCTGTACAGCGCGCTGATGGTGCTGGTGTGGGATGCACTGCGGCAGTCGACGAATGCAGATCTGGCGGCGATCGCCGAAAAGTCGGTGAAGGAGGTGCGCTACCACCTGCAGCACAGCCGCGACTGGCTGGTGCGCCTTGGTGACGGCAGCGATGAATCTCACCAGCGCATGCAGGCCGCACTCGACCATCTGTACGGCTACACCCGTGAATTCTGGACTGCCAGCCCGACGCAGGTGGAAGCCGCGCGGCTGAAGATCGGTGTCGATGTCAGTACGCTGAAGCCGGACTGGGAAGTCATTGTCGACGACGGACTCGCCGAAGCCACGCTGGCGAAGCCTGCGACCGCGGGCTATGTCCCCGAGGGCTCGCGCGGCATTCACTCCGAGCACCTCGGCTACCTGCTCGCCGAGATGCAAAGCCTGGCGCGCGCGCATCCGAACGCCAGCTGGTAGACGCGATGATGACCTGCGAGCTCGAGCGCGTCTGGTCCGCGCTGGATGAACTGTCCGACCCGGAAATTCCGGTGCTGACGCTGCGCGACCTCGGTATCCTGCGCGATGTACGTCCCATTGCCGATGGCCAGATCGAAGTTGTGATCACGCCGACCTACAGCGGCTGCCCAGCGATCAGCCAGATCGAGGACGACATACGCGCAACGCTCGACAAGCACGGCATCGCCGCGCAAGTGGTCACGCAACTGTCGCCGGCCTGGACCACCGACTGGATGAGCGAATCCGGCAAGGAAAAGCTCCGCCAGTACGGCATCGCGCCGCCGCACCATCGGCCGGCCGACACGCAGATCGTGCGTTTCCTCGGCCACGCACCCACGCCCGAGATCGTGCCCTGTCCGCGCTGCGGCTCGTCGCACACCGTCGAGACCGCCCGCTTTGCGTCGACCGCCTGCAAGGCGCTGTACAAGTGCCTCGATTGCAGAGAACCCTTCGATTATTTCAAGCCGTATTGAGCAGAACGGAGCACATCCCGATGTCCGCCCCCCGCTTTTATCCTTTGCGCGTCAAGCGCGTGAATCCGGAGGCCGCCGGCGCGATCGCGGTCACCTTCGCGATTCCCGATGAACAGCGTGCCCTGTTTGACTTCCAGCCCGGCCAGTTCCTGACGCTGCGCCGGCAGCTGGAGGGCACCGAGGTGCGCCGTAATTATTCCATCAGCTGCGCCCGCAGCCGCCTGACATCCGGCGAGCTGGAAATCGGCATTCGTCCGGTCGAAGGCGGGCTGTTCTCGAACTGGGCGGCAGAACACCTGAAGGCGGGCGATACGCTGGATGTGATGCCGCCGGACGGCCGCTTCACAGTCAAGAAGCCGCGCGCGATTCATCGCGTGGGCTTTGCGGCCGGTTCGGGCATTACGCCCATTTTGTCGATTGCGGCATCGACGCTGGAAGAACAGCCGCACAGCAAGTTCACGCTCGTCTATGGCAATCGCCGCATGTCCAGCGTGATGTTCAATGAGGCACTGCAGGACCTGAAAGACCGCTATCCGGACCGGCTCACGCTGATTCATGTGCTGTCGCGACAGGCGCAGGAAGTTGATTTGCTGCAGGGACGTATCGATGGCGACAAGGTCAGGCAGATCATCGCGGCGCTGCTGCCGGTAAAGAGCATGGACGAGGTGTTCATCTGCGGGCCGGAAGCGATGATCGTGTCTACCGAGAAGGCGCTGATCGAGGCCGGCGTAGCGGCCGACCGCGTGCACACCGAGCGTTTCACATCAGGGCCGGCGGTCGCCGCCAAGGTGCAGGCTGACACGGACGCGCAAGCGCCTGCCCGACCGGGCCGCAAGGAGGTCGCGGTAACCGTGATCCTGGATGGCAAGGAGCATGAACTGACGATGAGCGCGGACGAACATCTGCTCGACGCCGCGCTGGAGGCGGGACTCGACCTGCCCTATTCGTGCAAAGCCGGCGTCTGCTGCACCTGCCGCGCGAAGGTGCTCGAAGGCGATACCGTGATGGACAAGAACTTCACGCTGGAGGCGCAGGAGATGGCGCAGGGTTATGTGCTGTCCTGCCAGGCGAGGCCCTTGTCGAAGAATGTACGCGTGAGTTACGACGAGCGATGAGCGGAAAAGATCCCGGGCTGTCCAACGTGGGTATGCGCGGGGATCACCATCAAACAGGGCCGAGAGTTAATCCGCGATGGGTTCCAGCTTGCGCTGGAACGACGGTTGAAAAGTGTTCCGCCCTAAAAAGCTGGAACGACGGTTGAAAAGCCGTCCACTCTTCAAATCGTCATCCCGGCGCAAGCCGGGATCCATCGTCGATCGACCTCAGCGCTTATTCGTCAATCGACCCCAGCGACTATGTCGGGGATGGGCTCCAGCGTGTGCTGGCGTGAGGCACGGGTTTTCGCCCGCCCTCCCCTTACTCCCCCACCGGATCAAACTCCGGAAACCGCTCAGGCAGCCCGGCATCCTTCGCCGGCAGGGTCTCGTCAGCCAGCCGGAAATGCCGGTCGAGATGCCGTCCGGACGAGGTCTCCAGGCGCCGGTAAAGTTCCTTGCACAGCAGCCGCGCCTGATGCCCAGGCCAGCCCGGCGGCAGCAAGACTTCGGGCAGTTCAGGGTCGCGCAGCAGCAGCCGCCGGTAATCATGGATCAGCAGGATGCGCAGCAGGAAGGCGCGCTCGTCGTCGTTGCCCGGGGGCTCTGCCCTTACCTGCTCCAGGATGGGTCGGTACAGCGAGACAAAACCCGCATAACCGTCCGCCAGCCCGCCAAGATCCCAGGCGCGCGCGACGAGGTCGGCATCCGACGCTGCCAGCGATGAATGGAAATCGGCCGCTATCAGCGGCTTCAGCGCCTGCAGCACATCGGCCATCCCGTCGGCGGAAAGCATGTCGAGCACATCCGCCAGGTTGGCACTCGGGTGAATGAAACAGTTGCCGCCGACCAGTCCGAATCCCTTCCAGGACAGCGTGCGCCGCAATGCCTCACGCAACTTCGCGTCCAGCTCGCTGGCTACCAGTATCAGACGCCAGCGTCGGTCCCATAGCGGCGAGCGCGACGCATAGATGTGGCGCGATGCCTCCTCGAACTGGCGTCGGCCCGGTGGCGTCAGCAGGTAATTCGAGCGCCGCCCCACCGCCTCGGCGGCCAGCCAGCCATCTTTGACGAGCCGGAATACCGAGGTGCGTACCAGCCGTTCGTTGAGGTCCAGCGGCTCGAGCAGCCGTATCAGGCTGCCGAGCCAGATGCGGCCGCCGCGCGGCAGTACGGTATCGCCAAACACCGTCATGATCAGCGATGCGGCCTGCACGCGACGCAGCCGCCGGAACGCGTCGATGCGTTCGGCAAGCAGATCGGTGTCGCGACGGGGTGGGTTCATGGCGCGGGATTCTAGCGGATCCGGGTCCACTTTCATGCACCGACGAGGTGCCTGCCGATGATCAGCTGCTGAATCTGTGTCGTGCCCTCATACAGGCGCAGCAGCCGCACATCGCGATAAAAGCGTTCGACCTTGTAGTCGTTCATGTAACCCGCGCCGCCATGCACCTGCACGCCACGGTCGGCGACGCGGCCGACCATTTCGGTGGCGAACATCTTCGCGCACGAGGCCTGCATGCTGAGCTCGGGATCGCGCACGCCGGACTGCCGGCCGTCGTAGCGGCGTGCGGCCGCCTGCACCAGCGACCAGCCAGCCAGCAGCTCGGCCTGGCTATCGGCCAGCATCGCCTGGACCAGCTGGAAATCGCCGATACGCTGGCCAAACTGCCTGCGCTGCCGCGCATAGTCGACGCTCTCTTGCAGAATGCGCTGCGCCATGCCGCAGGCCAGCGCGGCGATATGCAGGCGACCGCGGTCGAGCACCTTCATGGCGGTCTTGAAACCCTGTCCGGGGACGCCGCCGATAATGGCTGATGCCGGCACGCGCACCTGGTCCAGATGCAGGTCGCAGGTCAGCGTGCCGCGCTGGCCCATTTTCTTATCGGGCTTGCCAAGCGAAATGCCCTGCGCATTGGCCGGCACGATGAACGCCGAGATACCGGCGGCGCCCGGGCCGCCGGTGCGCGCCATCAGCGTGAACGCGCCGGCGCGCGGCGCATTCGTGATGTAGCGCTTGCCGCCGCTGATCAGGTAGTCGTCACCATCGCGCTCGCCGCGCGTGGTGATCGATGCCGCATCCGAGCCGGCATCCGGCTCGGTCAGCGCAAACGACACGATCAGCTCGCCGCTGGCAATACGCGGCAGATAGTCGGCTTTCTGCGCTTCGGTACCGTCGATAAGGATGCCCTGCGAGCCAATGCCGATATTCGTGCCCACCACCGAACGGAATGCGAACGCGGTCTGCCCGAGCTCGTACGCCACTTCGCACTCCTGCGCCATCGACAGGCCGATGCCACCGTATTGCTCCGGAATTGACAGCCCGAACAGACCAAGCTCGCGCATGTCGTCAACAATATCGGCGGGTACCTCGTCGTCGGCTTCAACCTGGTCTTCGGCCGGCACCAGTCGCTCGCGAACAAATCTTTGGACGCTGGCAATCAGCAGAGAAAAGCTTTCCTGGTCCAGGCTCATGAGTATCTCTCTCGGGAGGGATGGCGCGCCACAAGCGATACCGAAGTGTCGCTGCGGCGAATATTTTTGTGTCGTGTGATTGTAGCGCTGTCGGCGCCGCCAATGCGTTCGTGACCAGCGAGACGTCGATAGGTCGATAGGTCGACACCGGCCTCAGCCGCATCGACGACGTCGTTGATACGCCAGACCGCAGGTTAGAATCCATTCCATCCCTGCCCTCGCAGATTGCCGATATGCTGATGACCCTGGCCTTCGGGCTGAACATGCTGCTTGTGATCGCCACGATCCTGCTGCACTACGAAGTGCTGTCTTATCTCGATCAGAGGCTGCCCAAGCTGGCCAATGTATCGCCCCGGCTGCGCGTGCTCGTCGGCGTGGGCATCATCTTCATCAGCCATGTCATGGAGATCTGGCTGTTCGGCCTCGGCTATTTCGGCACGCTGCATATTAGCGGCATGGGTGCCATACAGGGTGAAACGCAGGCCCTGTTCATGGATTGCGTCTACCTGTCCTTCATCACCTACACCACCGTCGGTTACGGGGATGTGTTCGTGAACGGTTATATTCGCTACCTGACGGGCGTCGAAGCACTGACCGGACTGATCCTGATCACCTGGTCCGCCTCTTTCCTGTTCCTTGAGATGCAAAAGTACTGGTCGGACCGCGGCCGTTCGCGCTGAGTGTTGGCCTGAAGGCTCAGCACGATCTCGGCGGCTGCGCAGCATGATCCTGCGGGGGCACGGTACAAGCCACTGCGCTGTCCGGGATGCCGGCGCCACCGCAGTTTAAAAAATAATGATGATGGGGAGACACCGATGCAACAAGCCAGTTTGCAGGACCCGCAGCACGCCTTTGAAGAAGCCACCTACCGCAAAATCGCGTGGCGATTGATGCCCTTGCTGCTGGTCTGCTATGTGATCGCCTACCTGGATCGCGTGAACGTGGGCTTCGCCAAATTGCAGATGCTGGAAGACCTCGGCTTCTCCGAGGCTGTGTATGGTCTCGGTGCCGGTATCTTCTTCATCGGCTATTTCTTTTTTGAGGTGCCCAGCAACATCATCTTGCACAAGGTCGGCGCGCGCCTCTGGATCGGCCGCATCATGATCACCTGGGGGCTGATCTCGGCAGCGATGATGTTCGTCGACACGCCAGCCATGTTCTATGTGATGCGCTTCATGCTCGGCGTGGCCGAAGCCGGCTTCTTCCCGGGCATCATCCTCTACCTGACTTACTGGTATCCGTCGCATCGTCGGGGGCGCATGACGGCGCTGTTCATGACCGGCATTGCGCTGTCCGGCGTGATCGGCGGCCCGTTGTCCGGCGCGATCATGAAATATTTCGACGGCCTGAACCAGTGGAGCGGCTGGCAATGGATGTTCCTGCTCGAAGGACTGCCGGCAGCGTTCATGGGGCTGGTGGTGATCGTGCTGCTGGACGACCGGGTCGCCACCGCCAAATGGCTCACCGAGGAAGAACGCGCGCTGGTGGCCCGCAATATCGCGGCTGACGCCGAACACAAGGAAGAAGAATCCGTCTTCAAGGTGATGTCCTCCGGCCGCGTGTGGTTGTGCGCGGCGATTTACTTCTGCTCGGTGATGGGCACTTATGGCGTGTCCTTCTGGCTGCCGAGCATCATCAAGTCGATGGGCTACAGCGATACGCTGGACGTCGGCATGATCTCGGCGATTCCGTACGGTGTATCGGTCGCCGTGATGCTGCTCGTGGCCAGGAGCGCGGACCGCCACCGTGAACGCCGCTGGCATGTCGCGATTCCCGCGCTGCTGGGCAGCCTCGGGCTGGCGCTGTCGGTGGTCTACGCGAAAGAACCCGTGCTGGCGATCGCCGCGCTGACGCTCGGCCTGTCCTGCATCCTGACCACGCTGCCGCTGTTCTGGAGCCTGCCGACCTCTTTCCTGGCCGGTACCGGCGCGGCCGCCGGCATCGCGCTGATCAATTCGCTCGGCAACCTTTCCGGCTTCGTCAGCCCGTATGCGGTCGGTCTGCTGAAGGAGGCGACTGGCTCCACGGATGCCGGTGTCTACCTGCTGGCCGCTGGCATGGTGGTCGGCGCGCTGTTGACGCTGTCGATACCGGCGCGGCTGGTCAACCGCTGAGATGATGCGGACGAATCCCTGTCGAAACACGGTAGCGGGGATTCGTCCGGACGACGCCAGACCGAGCGTCTGACGGACCATACTGACTCTCTCCGTTCTGATCGCGTGGACATGATGCTGCCTGCCCAATCCGATGCCCCCTTCGAGCAACGCAATCATGATTGCTTTTGCATCAGCCTGGATGCGTCGGCGTTGACCGACGCGCTGGATGCCGAACTGGACAATCCCCGCCTGTCGGCACTGGTACGCGAGCGCAATCCGCTGATCTTTTCTGCGCAGCCTGTCTTTGTCGGACCGGAGCACCTGCAGCGCATGGCCGCGGTGGTGCGGGCGGTAGAGGCTGTCGTGGCATTGCCAGCCTACCGGGAACAGGCGCTCGCCGCGGCACCGGCCCTGGCTCGCGTGAACCGTGAGGCGAAGGGCGTCTTGTATGGCTACGACTTTCATCTGAATCAAGGCCGCCTCGGCCTGATCGAGATCAATACCAACGCCGGTGGTGCCATGCTCAACGCCGTGCTGGCGCGTGCGCAGCGCAGCTGCTGCGCGGCCGTCGACCCGATGGTACCGACGCGTGCCGACGCTGAGCGGTTCGAACAAAGGCTGGTGGCGATGTTCCGGCACGAATGGGCGATGAGCTGTCCTGACCGGCCGCTGTCCAGCGTGGCGATCGTCGATGAAGCGCCGCAGGGTCAGTATCTATTTACCGAATTTCTGCTGTTCCAGCGGCTTTTCGAGCGCGCCGGCATCCGCGCCGTGATTGCCGATCCTAGCGAACTCAGCCTGCGCGATGGCCGTCTCTGGCATCACGAACTCGCGATCGATCTCGTCTACAACCGACTCACCGATTTTTATCTGGACGATCCGCGCAATCAGCTGGTGCGAAACGCGTGGCTGGACAAAGCCATCGTGCTCACACCGCATCCGCAGGCGCATGCGCTGTTTGCCGACAAGCGCCGGCTGGCGGTGTTCAGCGATGACGCGCAGCTGCGTGCTCTGGGGGTACCTGACACGATCCGGCAAATCCTGCTGGACCATGTGCCACGCACTGAGATTGTCCGGCCGGATCAGGCAGCACGGCTGTGGTCGGAACGACGGCAATGGTTTTTCAAGCCCGTCGCCGGGTATGGCAGCCGTGCCGCCTATCGCGGCGACAAACTGACCCGGCGGGTGTGGAACGAGATACTCGCCGGTGACTATGTCGCGCAGACACTCGTACCCGCTGGCGAAAGACTGATCGAGAACGCCCACGTGCCGCAAGCGATGAAATACGACTTGCGCGCCTATGCCTATGCAGGCGACGTGCAATGGGTGGCAGCACGAATGTATCAGGGCCAGACCACCAACTTCCGCACGCCGGGCGGCGGCTTTGCGGCGGTGTTCAGCATGGTCGATGCAAGCGGACAGCCGCGGCAGCCGGCAGCCGTTCCGCACTCGGCGGTGGAGTCAGACGATCCGCAGTGACAGGCGGCAGCGTTGGCTGCCGCCCACATCGCAGTTATTTCTTGAACTCGACAATAATCGCTTCCACGTCGTCCCCGGACGGCAGATGCTCATGCTCGGACGGCGGGCGAACGAACGCATCGCCTTTTTTCAGCTTCGGACCTTCCTTGACCGATCCGTCCGCCATTTTGTAGCTGAGCGGCTTGCCCGCCTTGAGCACATAGGCGGCAATGTGCGGATGGGAATGCATCGGGCAGCTCTCCCCCTTTTTCTGCACGAAATGCAGGACGCGCGCCTTGTCGTCCTCCGCTAGGACGTGAAAGTTCTTCGGACAAACAGAAACGGCATCGGCGGCCGATGCCGAGAGGCTCACCAGCGACAGTGCTGCCAACAGCAGGGCTTTGTTCGTATGCATTGTTAGCTCCTGTAGGAAAGAATGAGACACAAATGACCCATGCAGCCTGGTCGCCGGCGGCAGCTGAAACTTGCCCCCTGCCGGGGTCGAGCCATGCCACGCGACGATAGTAAAAAGAAAGTTGTTTATTTGCAACCTAGGGGCAACTTAACCGAAATAGCGGAATTTTAGATGTAAATAAAGCAACTTAAGTAAAGATTAGTCGCAGACGATGCGCTGGCCGTTTTCAGCAGACGTCGTCGCCCGTCAGACGCAGGTTGGCCAGCGGTTCGGGACGATGCAACACATAGCCCTGCACATAATCGACGCCTATGTCGCGCAGCACCTGCAGATCACGCTCGCACTCGACGCGTTCAGCGATGGTCACGAGATTCATCTGCTGACTGACGCGCTGTATCGCATCGACCATTGCGCGGCAAATCGGATCTGACGCCACATGTTCGATGAATGAGCCATCGATCTTCACTGTGCTGACCGGCAGTTTGCGCAGATAGTCAAAAGAGCTCAGGCCCGCGCCGAAGTCATCGAGCGCGAAGCGACAGCCGATCGCCGCAAGCCGCTCGATGAAATTCACCGCCTGCGAGAAATTCGCGATCGCGACTGTCTCGGTAATCTCGAAAGACACCAGCGTTCCGGGTACGCGATGCTGTTCAAACGACCGCAACAGGAAGTCGAGAAAGGCTGGATCATTGATCGACGCTCCCGACAGATTGACCGCGAAATCATGCGTGCCTGCCAGCCGGGGCGCCAGAGGCGACAGCAGTTTCAGCAGGGTATCCACGACCCATTCGTCGATACGCACCATCATCCGGTAGCGCTCCGCGACCGGCAGGAACAGGCCGGGCATGACCAGCGAGCCATCTTCCGCGCGCATGCGCAGCAGTACTTCGAAACATTCCCGGCCGTCGGCTGCGAGATCGATGCGGCCGATGCGCTGCGCGTACAGCTGCAGAGAGTCCTGCGATAACGCGCGATTGAGCTTGCCCAGCCAGTCTTTTTGCTCATGCAGCTGACGCTGATGCTGATTGTCGCGATGGAAGACTTGCACCTGATTGCGCCCCAGGCTCTTGGCCCAGCCGCAAGCTGAGTCCGCCGCGGACACTGCGTCGCTGAACTCATCGCAATAGCGGTCGAGCGCCGCCACGCCGACCGACACGCCCAGACGAAAAAACTGCGACTGCCAGCCAAAGCGAAAGGAAGCGACCGCAGCCACGATGACTTCGGCCGCGTGTTCGCCATCCTCGAGCGAACAGTGGCGCAACAGGATGCCAAACTCATCGCCACCGAGGCGTGCCAGCACATCGGAGTCACGAATTTTCGTGCGTAGCAACTGGCCCAGCTGTCGCAGTAACTCATCGCCGGCGCTATGTCCGCAGGTATCGTTGATGATCTTGAAGCCATCCAGATCGAGAAACAGCAGCACATGCGTACGCCCGCCGGCGTGCACCCCGTCCAGCGCCTGCTTGGCCAGACGCTCGAACTCAGTCCGGTTCGGCACACCGGTGAGCATGTCGTGCGTCGCCTGGTAAGTCAGCCGCCGGTGCAGCAGCCGCGCGTCCGTCACATCGCGCAGCACCACCACGGCGCCACTGAATTTCCCGTCCATTGCCCGGATATTCGACACGCTGCCCTCGACGAAGCGCGCTTCCCCGTCAGACATCGGCAGCCGGCCGGCCAGCTGTCGCGGCTCGTCCGGCTCGTCCAGCGCCACCCGCACCGGATGGTCCGGCACATCACTGCCATCGTGTGACAGCGGCAGCACCGACTCGATCGGCAGGCCGAGTGCCGATAACCGGGAAACCCCGGTCAGCGCCTCGGCCACCTGATTCATGTAGCTAAGCGCTCCTTGAACGTCGACCACCAGCACGCCTTCGCCGACCGACTCCAGCGTCACCCTTGCCCGCTCCTTCTCGTTGAACAGCGCCTGCGCACTGTCCTCGGCGGCCTTGCGGGCGCGCAGCAGCTCCAGTTCATAGCGGCGGCGCTCGGTGGCGCGGAACATCGTCACCAGCATCAGCGGACGATCCTCCGGACAATCCTCGCACTGCACCCCGCTGGCAATCAGCGGCAGCTCGAGGCCATGGCAGCCATTGAGCTCCAGCGCGACTTCGCGCCACTCGCCGTGCAGTCGCAGGATGGGCTCAAGCTGGGTATCGAAGAAGAGCCGGCGCCCGCGGCTCATCAGTTCACGAAAATTTTTTCCGACGAGTTCGTCCGCACGATAGTCCAGCCATTGGCAGACGGCGGGATTCGCATGGACGATCACGCGCTCTTCGTCGAGCAGGAGCAGCCCGACCAGGGCCTTGGACCGCACCTGCTCGACCAGCCAGCTGTCCAGGCCGGCGGCCATGAAATCGCCGGAAATGTCCAAGATCAGAGCCAGTCTTTGATGGCAGCGATCGTCTCACCGGGATCCGACATGTGCGGACAATGCCCGGTCGCATTCAGCACGCTCAGGGTGCTGCCGGGGAGATGCTGGCGAAGGTAATCACCGACACCCATCGGCACCAGGGAGTCCGACGAACATTGCACGATCAGCGAGGGTACCGTCAGTCCAGCCAGATCGCCGCGCGAATCGGACAGGAAAGTGACGCGTGCAAACTGCCGCGCAATCGCCGGATCGGTACGGCAGAAATTTTCGGTCAGCTCGCCGGCCAGTTCTGGACGCTCCGGATTACCCATGATGACCGGCGTAATCATGCTCGACCAGCCAAAGAAATTGCTGTCCATCGCGGCCAGCAGTTCTTCGATGTCCTTGCGTTCGAAGCCGCCCGGATAATCGCCGTCGTTCAGGTAGCACGGCGAGGGTCCGACCAGCACCAGCCGCGAGAACAGTGCCGGCTCGCGCACCGCGGCCAGCACCGCGATCATGGCGCTGACCGAGTGGCCGACCACGACCGGCTGGCGTAGTCCGAGTTCGCGCACCAGCGCGATCAGGTCATCCGCATAGCCTTGCAGGCTGGCGTACTTCTGCTCGTCATACTGAGACAGGTCAGACCCGCCGGCACCGACGTGATCGAACAGCACGATCCGATAATCCTCCTCGAAGGCCGGCGTCACATGTCGCCAGACATTCTGGTCGCAGCCGAAGCCATGCATGAATACGAGATCTTTTGCGCCACTCCCGAGCAAGGAAACGTTGTGTTTGGTGTGAATGGACATCGTTGTTGAAATAAAAAGTTTGGCCGCGAGCGCGTAACACGGGTTATAACGGCAGTGTCCGATAAAAATTGAATACTCTAAAAAGATACTGCCTGATTTTCACACGACGGGTACACGCCCGTAGCGAGGTATCGGCGCGGTCATCGGCCCGGTCTGTGGATGCAGGCCAATAAACTTGCCAGCGATGATGGCATTTTGCTGCGCTCGATCGCATGTGCGAACAGATACGGCAATACCACATTGGCAAGCTCGGCATGAGCACGATATAAGCCATCGCCATCGGCGCAGGATTTTCCAAAATTCTATTTAATTCCAATTAATGAAATTAAATAGGCACGATGCCTGCATCGTTGTGCTTTTGTGCTAACTGAAAATCCACTCCGGATTCACATTCCTTTTGGCAACGCGCGATCGAACGCATATACTCGGCCGCTGATAAAACATATTTGGCATAGGAAAGTGCCTAATTGAAAACGCGACAACCCAGGCACTGGTTTGACACAGTTGCACACCGCCAGTGCCGGTTCCGGCAGGCGCCATCGTCGTCAGACCTTGCCCCTGTGTCGTCAGCGTGACAAAAAAAAGAGAACACTGCGCGTGAACCCACATCCTCCAGACGATCTGATCTTTGCTGCTGAAGATGCTGCCGATGACCCGCTGGCGCAGGATCTGACGCCGTGGAAAGTCATGATCGTCGATGACGAGCCAGCGATCCATGACGTGACCAAGCTTGCGCTGAGAGGCGTGAAGTTTGCCAACCGGCCACTGCAGTTCATCGACTGTTACACCGGCGCGGAAGCCTGCCGAACGATCGAAGCCAATCCGGATGTCGCGCTGATCCTGCTCGATGTGGTGATGGAAACTGATTATGCCGGTCTCGACGTCGCAAAGCATGTGCGCGAAACAGTCGGCAACGAGAAAGTACGCATCGTGCTGCGCACCGGACAGCCAGGACAGGCACCGGAACGCGAAGTCATCACCACGTATGACATCAATGATTACAAGGAAAAGACTGAGCTCACTGCCAGCAAGCTGTTCACCGTGATCTATGCGTCGCTGCGTGCCTACCGCGACATCAGTACGATCGAGGCCAGCAAGCTCGGGCTGGCGCAGGTGATCGAGGCATCGGCGAACATTTTCCAGCTATCGGCTCTGGACCGCTTCTCACAGGGCGTGCTGGAACAGCTGGCGGCACTCTTCCGGGCCGACCCGGGTGCGATCTACCTGAAGTCGCATGCCGCGCTGGACGCGCTCGCCATCACCTACAGCGAAAACGAATGGCATGTGGTCGCCGGCACCGGCGCCTATTACGGCTTTGCCGGCAAAGATACCTCGCTGGCGGTAGTGTCCGCGCACGATGGCCTGCTCGCCGAGGTATTGCGGCTGCGGCGATCGGTTCACCGGCAGCGCTCCTATGCCGCCTATTTCGAGGACCGCCTCGGTAATGTCAGCGTGTTGCTGCTCGATGGGGTCAACTCGGTCACGCCAATCGAATCCGTGCTGATCCAGTTGTTTATGCGGAATGTATCGATCGCGTTCGAGAACATCAACCTACACTCCGACCTGGAAGAAACACAGCGCGAGATCGTCTGCCTGCTCGGCGAGTCGGTCGAGCGCCGCTCGCGCGAGACGGGCAACCATGTGCGTCGCGTCGCTGCCATTTCGGAACTGCTGGCACTGGCCTACGGACTCAGCGCCGAGGAAGCGCAAATATTGAAGTACGCATCGCCGCTGCATGACCTGGGCAAGATCGCGATCCCAGATGCAATCCTAAACAAGCCGGGCGCGCACACGCCGGAGGAAACGGTCATCATGCGGCAACACGCGGAAATCGGCTACCAGATGCTGATATCGTCCAAACGCAAGGTGTTGCAGGCCGCCGCGATCGTCGCGCATGAGCATCATGAGCGCTGGGACGGCACTGGCTATCCGCAGGGTAAAGCCGGCAAGGACATTCATGCGTACGGACGGATCACCGCCGTCGCCGATGTATTCGACGCGCTGCTGAACGACCGTTGCTACAAGAAAGCCTGGCCGCTCGAGAAAGTGCTCGACCTGTTCCGACAAGAACGAGGCAAGCATTTTGATCCGGACCTGGTCGACCTGCTGTTCGAGAGACTTGCGGAAATCGAGCAGATTCGGCAGCGCTACCGCGACGTGATTCATTGATCATCATGCGGCAGCGCGCTGCCGCATCGAATGAAGGAGAAGAAGGTATGCCGCAGGCATCTATCAAGGAAATCCTGGCAAAGTTCCTGATCGACGAAGACGATCTCGAGCGCATTCGTGCGGTCGCCCCGCTGCTCAAGCGCGAACTGAACGACCACGTCGAGGCATTCTATGACTGGATGATGCATCACCAGGAATACCAGGTGTATTTCGCGTCGAATCCCAAACGTCTGGAGCGGGTCAAGCTGCTGCAACTCAGCCACTGGACCAGCTTCCTCGATGCCCGCCTCGACGAGAACTGGTTTGCTTCGCGCAAGCACGTCGGCGCAGTCCATGCACATATCGACCTGCCGAACGATATTTACTTTGCCGGCATGTCGATGTCAGGCAAATCGCTGGTCGACCGTCTGCGTCGCGCGAAAGACGTGATACCGCAGGCCGATGACACCGCCGACTCGATCACCAAGCTGATCTTCCTGGATGCCTATGTCGTCATCGATGAGATCACGCGCATACAGCGCGAGAAAATTTCATCGGGCGCGAAGGCCCTGATGGAAATATCTACGCCGGTCACCCCGATCTGGGAAGGCATCCTGCTGCTGCCGCTGCTCGGCGTGCTGGACTCAGTCCGCGCACAGGACATCATGGACAAGACCCTGAACAAGATTGCCGAGACGCGCGCGAAGGTGTTCGTGATGGACATCAGCGGCGTCGGCGCGATGGATACCGCGGTCGCCAACCAGCTGATCAAGATTACCAAGGCCACGCAGCTGATGGGCTGCGAGACCATCGTGTCCGGACTGTCGCCGTCGATCGCCCGCACACTGGTGGAACTCGGCGTGAACGTCGGCGAGGTTCGCACGACGGCAACCCTGCGCGACTCGTTCGAGCTGGCCTTGCGTGCCGTCGATGTCGACCCGACCAAACTGACGCGCAAATCCTCCTGAGTGGAGCGCGGGCGAGCCATCATGGAGTCGATGCAGGGGGCAGTGACGGGCACGCGGGTCAGGGACAACTTGGTCGTGACCTTGCCGACCGATCTGTCCGGCGACACGCTGGCGCAGGTGCGCGACGTCACGCTGCATCAGGTCCACAACGACCGGCCGTCGGCTGTGATACTCGAATGCTCCGCCGTCAGCTACATGGACACGCATGAGTTCGACGAATTGCGCGCCATTTCCGATGTGGTTGCCGTGCTCGGCGCACGTACCTGTTTCGCGGGACTACGGCCCGGCATCGTTAAGCATCTTGTGCTGTCGGACGTGAACCTGGATGGGGTCCGGGCGTTTCTGGGCCTGAATGAAGCGCTGGACCATCTGGCGCGCGAGACACGGCACGGCGAGCATGACTGACAACGGAGACCGTTCGCTCGCTTTCGCTGTCAAGGATCAGGCTGACCTGACACTGGCATTGATCAAGACGAGCGAGTCAGGCCTGCTCGACCTCGCAACAGACCTCGATCAGAGCCTGATCAAGACAATCATCTCCGAACTCGGCACGAATATCATCAAGTACGCACGGCGCGGCATGATACGGCTGCGGCGCGTCGATAGCACCGACGCGGTCGATATCCATATCGAGGCGGATGACAAGGGGCCCGGCATTGCCGATATCGGGCTGGCGCTGCAAGACCGCTATACCACCGGAAGCTCGCTCGGCCTCGGGCTGCCCAGCGTGAAGCGCATGTCCGACGAATTTTCCATCACGTCCGCGCCCGGCCAGGGAACTCGGGTCAGTGTGCAAAAACGCATCCAGGGTGCGCCGCGCGCGCAGAACCCGATGGACAGGTTGTCCGCGATGATCAGCACGAAGTCAGCCATCACCGCGCCGATTCCATCACTGCGCAGTCCGCTGTTCGAGATTGCCTGCCATGTCCGCCCGGCCCCCGGCGAGCTGGTATCCGGCGACGTGGCTGGGCTGTTCGAGTTGCGGGGCGGTGTACTGCTGGCCCTGGCCGATGTCAGCGGCCATGGCGAGAAGGCGAATGAACTGGCCAACGACATTCGCGGATTCCTGGCGAGGAATGCCGGCTCGGACTTGCGGCAGATCATGAGCAAGCTGCACGACAAGCTGCGTGGCACGCAGGGTGCGGCGGTCGGGCTGCTGTACATCGATACGCGTCAGGCGACCGCCAGCTTCTGCGCGGTCGGGAACACCGGTGCCTGCCGGGTGGCGGGCGAAGCCTGGCGGCCTATCTCGAAGGACGGCGTGCTGGGACAACGGCTGCCGACGCTGACAGACCAGCAGACCAGTCTGTCGAATGGGGATGTCATTCTGATGTGGACTGACGGCGTATCAGAACTGGCCGGCCGCAAGTATGCGGCGAAGAATGCTTATCAGCCTGCAGGACAACTCGCCCGTGAACTGGTCACCCAGCTGGGACGGCCTTTCGATGATGCCAGCTGTATCATTTTCAAATGGATCGCCTAGATTACCTCGCGACGATGTCGCTGGAGCGGCCGGAAGCGGTTTACCAGGCACGCGCGAAACTTTTTGAGACGGCATTGCGCCTGACCAGCAACCCGGATCTGTCCGGGCAGCTGGCCGGGGAATTCTCGGACATCGGACGCAAGCTCCTTGACAGCACTGTGGCGCCACGCGCCCGCTTCCTGGTTGGGCATGATGGCCCTGAGCGGCTGTTCACCGTCGAGTTCTGCTTCGATGAATGGCTGATCGATGTCAGTGAGTCGGTCGTTTGTGGCCAGGTACTGCATGCGCTGCCCGGCCCGACCGGCTGGGTCATAACGCGTACCTACCGCTGGCGACCGACGGCGGGTAGCGATCTTGACCGGGATGCGATCCTGCGCATCCTGACGACCAAGACACGGCAGGAACTGTTCGATGATCTCAATGCAAAAAATAGTCAGTTACAGGTGGAGATCGAGGAACGCAAGGCGGCCGAGGAAGCCGCGCTGCAGGCGCAGCGCGACCTGATCGCCAAGGAAAAACTGGCATCGCTCGGTGGTCTGGTCGCCGGCATTGCGCACGAGATCAATACGCCGGTCGGTATCGGCGTGACGGCGGCGTCGCATCTGAGTGAGTCGATCCGGGAATTCATGCACCTGTATCAGAGCGGTAGCATGCGCCGCTCTGATCTCGAGGCTTTCCTGAAATCCGCGCAGGAATCGAACCTCATGGTCGAGGAAAACCTGCAGCGTGCATCCCGGCTGATCCGCAGCTTCAAGGAAGTGGCCGTCGACCAGACAGCGGATGACGAGCGCGAGTTCATGCTGCGCGATTACGCGGAACAGGTAGTCACCAGCCTGAGCCCCAAACTACGTCATCGGGCGATCGGTATTTCCCTGGAAGGCATCGATCCCGTGCTATGCCTGAGAACGGCGCCGGGCCCCATGTCGCAGATCCTGACCAACCTGATCATGAATTCGCTGATTCATGGATTCGAACAGGAGCAGGCAGGCCAGATCACCCTGTCAGCCATTCGAAGAGGCGACACACTCGAACTGACGTATGCCGACGACGGCAAAGGCATCTCGCGCGATCACCTGACCAAGATTTTCGAACCGTTCTTTACCACCAAGCGCTCGCATGGCGGCAGCGGACTGGGCATGCACCTGGTCTACAACATCGTCACCAAAAAATATTCAGGAACGATCCGCTGCGACAGCGAAGTGGGTCACGGGGTGACGTTCCGGATGACGTTTCCGGGGCTTTTTGACGACCGGACGGCGACTCAATCACGGTGAGCGCCAAAGACATCCTTCATTCCATCATTTCATCCCTCAGACGGTCATCCCACAGCAGCTCCGTCATGCGCAGATGAATTGCCGAGCTGGCCGACCGGTACCGGCGCTCAAGCGATGTCAATGCCAGCGCTCAGCGCTCGATCTTCCCGTGGCTTCATTGAATTCAGTGTCGTTAATCGACATTGACAATTGTTTGCGCTAGTCTTCCCGGCGTCGCATGCAGGAAGCTGCGGTCAGCCACAAGCTGTCCGGCAAAAAAATAATCCCACATATCGAATGGAGACGACGGTCATGCTGCTCAAGGACAAAGTTGCGATCATCACTGGCGGTGCAGGTATCAATGGCCTGGGTTTCGCCACCGCCCGCCTGATGGCCGCCGAGGGCGCCCGAGTGGTGATCCTGGACCTGGAGCGTGCCGACCCGGCCGGTGCTGCGGCCCGCCTTGGCGAAGGCCATCTTGGCCTGGTCGCCGACGTGACCGACAAGGCCGCCTGCGAAGCGGCGGCGGCGGCGGTCGTCAAGACCTTCGGCCGCATCGATGTCCTCGTAAATAATGCCGGCATCACCCAGCCAGTGAAGACGCTGGAGATCACCGGCGCCGACTATGACCGCATCCTCGATGTCAGCCTGCGCGGCACACTGTACATGTCTCAGGCGGCGCTGCCGACCATGCGCCAGCAAAAGTCGGGCTCCATCGTCTGCATTTCTTCAGTATCGGCGCAGCGCGGTGGCGGGATCTTCGGTGGCCCGCATTATTCGGCGGCCAAGGCCGGCGTGCTGGGCCTGGCGCGCGCGATGGCGCGCGAATTCGGCGTCGAAGGCATTCGTGTCAACTGCATCACACCGGGGCTGATCGAGACCGACATCACGCAAGGCAAGCTCAGTCCCGAGCGCAAGAAGGAGATCGAGGACAGCATACCGCTGGCCCGGCTGGGCCGCGCCAGCGACGTGGCCGGCGCCTGCGTTTTTCTCGGCAGCGAGCTGTCAGCCTACTGCACCGGTATCACGCTCGACGTGAACGGCGGCATGCTGATTCACTGAAGCCGGATCCGGTTCCCGTCCCTCCCGCACAGCCAACACAAACAAGCATGGCCGATTCGAAGCCCAATCCTACCCGCCGCCATCTGGTGGCCGGCGCACTGGCGCTGCCGCTGTTCTCCATCATCAGTCGCCGCGCACAGGCCGCCGAATTTGAACTCAAGTATGCAACCGGCCAGGATCCGACTCATCCGGTTAACCTGCGTGCGAAGCAGGCACTCGACCGCATCCGCGAGGCGACGTCGGGCCGCGTCAGCATCAAGCTGTTTCCCGCGAATCAGCTGGGCAGCGATACCGATCTGCTGTCGCAGGTCCGCAATGGCTCGATTGATTTCCTCAATCTGTCGTCACTGATCCTGGCCACCTTCGTGCCGGTATCGGGCATCAGCAGCGTCGGCTTCGCATTCAGGAACTATGACGACGTATGGAAAGCCATGGACGGCGAACTGGGCAATCACATCCGGGCCGAAATCGAGAAGACTTCGATCTTCACCGTCTCGAAAATCTGGGACAACGGCTTCCGGCATATCACCTCATCCGGCCGCGAGATCCGCTCGCCTGCTGACCTGAAGGGCTTCAAGATGCGCGTGCCGCCCGCGCCGCCGCTGACCTCGCTGTTCAAGGCGCTCGACGCCGCGCCCTCGCCGATCAACTTCAACGAGGTGTACACCGCGCTGCAGGCCCGGGTGGTGGAAGGTCAGGAAAATCCACTGGCGATCACCGCGACCGCCCGCCTCTACGAAGTGCAGAAAAGCTGCAGCCTGACCGGCCATGTCTGGGACGGCTACTGGGTGCTCGGCAACAAGCGCTCGATCCGACGGCTGCCCGCCGAACTGCAGCAGGTGATCCAGCGCGAGCTCGACAAGGCCGCCACCGAGCAGCGCGCCGACGTCGCCCGGCTGAACGCGATGCTGACGACGGACCTGAAAGCCAAAGGCATCAAGATGCTGGATGTGCCGCAGGACGACTTCCGGAAAAAACTCGCGTCTACCCGCTTCTACAGCGAGTGGCAGGCCAAGTACGGTCCGACGGCATGGGGGCTGCTCGAAAAGGTCTCCGGAAAACTCGCCTGATCGCGTCCCGCCCCTTAATGTGGACTGTGACTGACGACCTACCGGCAAGTCAGTCACCGAGGGCGCGTCGTTTTGACAAAGGTACCCATGGACTTCACCACTGACGCCGTCGCCTCGGTCGGGGACGACCGAAACAGCGGGCTCGACAAACTGCACCGCGCGCTCGGCACGCTCGTCGAAGTGCCGGCTGCGTTGCTGGTCCTGGCGGAGGTCGTGATCCTGCTGATGAGCGTCATCAGCCGCTACCTGCTGCACGAACCGCTGGTCTGGTCCGATGAGCTGGCGTCCATCCTGTTCCTGTGGCTGGCCATGCTGGGATCCATCATTGCGTTTCAGCGCGGCGCGCATATGCGCATGACGGCTGTCGTCGACAAGCTCGGGCCCCGGACACGCGCGCTGCTCGATCGGGTGGCGGTCGCCGCAGCGATCGCTTTCCTGAGCTTTGTCATCTACCCGGCCTGCGAGTTTGCAATGGACGAGATTTTCGTCACTACGCCGGCGATGGAGCTGACCAACGCCTGGCGCGCCGCCGCACTGCCGGTCGGCCTCGGCCTGATGCTGCTGACGGGCTTGCTGCACCTCCTGCGCACGGGGACGCTGCGCGATAGCCTGCTGGCCTTGGGCATGGTGACGCTCTTCATTGGCGGTCTGTCAATGGCCGACCCGCTCTTTCGATCGCTGGGCAACTGGAACCTGTTGCTGTTTTTCGTAGGCGGTGTCGGCACGCTGGTCTTGCTGGGTCTGCCGATTGCGTTCGCTTTCGGGCTGGCGACGCTCGGCTATATTGTGCTGACCACCAGCACGCCGACAGTCGTCCTGGTCGGTCGCATGGACGAGGGCATGAGTCATCTGGTACTGCTGGCAGTGCCGCTGTTCGTGCTGCTGGGCCTGCTGATCGAAATGACCGGCATCGCGCGGGCGATGCTGAATTTCCTGGCGAATCTGCTCGGCCATGTGCGCGGCGGACTGTCGTATGTGCTGATCGGCGCGATGTATCTGGTGTCGGGCATCTCGGGCTCCAAGGCGGCCGACATGGCAGCCGTGGCGCCGGCACTGTTCCCGGAAATGCGCAAGCGCGGGGCCAGGCCGGGCGAGCTGGTGGCACTGCTGTCTGCGACCGGCGCGCAGACCGAGACGATTCCGCCATCGCTGGTGCTGATCACGATAGGCTCGGCGACCGGTGTCTCCATTGCCGCGCTGTTTACCGGTGGTCTGCTGCCGGGCGTGGTGGTGGGCGTCACGCTGGCCGCGCTGGTCGGGTGGCGCTGCCGCGGCGATAGCCTGGCCGATGTGAAGCGCGCCAGTGGCCGCGAGATCGCACAGTCTTTCGTCATCGCCCTCCCCGCACTGGCGCTGCCGGTGGTGATTCGCGCTGCTGTGGTCGAGGGCGTGGCCACCGCGACCGAGGTATCGACCATCGGCATTGTTTATTCGGTACTGATCGGACTGCTGGTCTATCGACGATTTGAATGGCGTCGCATTTATCCGATGCTGGTCAGCACGGCATCGCTGTCGGGCGCGATCCTGTTCATCATTGGCGCGGCGACCGGCATGGCCTGGGCACTGACGCAGTCCGGCTTCTCGACAGCACTGGCCGACGCAATGACGACGCTGCCCGGCGGTGCGTTCACCTTCATGTCGGTGTCGATCGTCGCTTTCATCATTCTAGGGTCGGTGCTGGAGGGCATACCCGCCATCGTGCTGCTTGGCCCCCTGTTGTTTCCGATTGCGCGCGCCGTGGGCATCCATGAGGTGCATTACGCGATGGTGGTCACGCTGGCGATGGGTATCGGCCTGTTCGCGCCACCGTTTGGCGTCGGCTATTACGCGGCCTGCGCGATCAGCCGCATCCATCCGAACGAAGGCATGCAACCCATCGTCGGCTATTTGCTGGCGTTGTTCATCGGCGTGCTGGTGGTCGCGGCGATCCCCTGGATCTCGACCGGATTTCTGTGAATGAAGATCACCCTGCTGTCACCGTTTTTTTCTGGAGAATGTGATGTCTGATCTGTCGACGCTTCAAAAGAGCGCCTACCGCATCCGCCGCTACGCATTGCGGATGGGCGAAGTACAGGGCCAGGGCTATATCGGCCAGGCGCTGGGCTGGGCCGATGTACTCGCGGTCGCGTACGGCCATGCGATGACGCTGCGTGCCGGCGAACCCGAATGGGAAGGCCGCGACCGTTTCCTGCTGTCGCACGGCCATTATGCGATCGCGCATTATGCTGCACTGATCGAGGCTGGCGTCCTCGACGAAAGCGAACTCGAGACCTACGGCAGCGATGACAGCCAGCTGCCGATGTCGGGCATGGCCACGTACACACGTGGCATGGAGATCTCTGGTGGCTCGCTCGGACAGGGTCTGGCTATTGGCGTCGGTATGGCGCTGGGGCTGAAGTACAAGAAGAACCCGGCCTTCGTGTACAACTCGATGTCTGACGGCGAACTCGATGAAGGCTCGACCTGGGAGGCCGCGATGGGTGCCGCCCATCATCGGCTCGACAACCTGATCTGCCTGGTCGACATCAACAACCAGCAGGCTGATGGTCCGTCGACCCAGGTGCTCGGATTCGAGCCATTGGCCGACAAATGGGCTGCGTTCGGCTGGCATGTGCAGCGCGTGGATGGCAACGACCTGCCGGCTGTCGTGCAGGCCTTCGATACTGCGCGACATCTCACCGAGCCGAGACCGCGGGTGATCCTGTTTGACACGCTGATGGGCAAGGGCGTGCCTTTCCTGGAAAAGCGCGAGAAGAATCACTTCATCCGTGTCGATCCGCCTGAATGGGCGCAGGCGCTCGCCCTACTCGACCAGTCCCAACCGCAAGGAGCCAGCGCATGAACGCCCCGGTCGCTGACAAAAAACCCCGCCTGACCACCTCGGCGATGATTGCTTCGATCGCCTCCGACGGCCAGCGCGTGACAGCGGCGCCGTTCGGCAAGGCGCTGGTGGCATACGCGGAGCATCATCCCGACGTCGTCGGCCTGACCGCCGACCTCGCCAAGTACACCGACCTGCATCTGTTCGCGCAGGCCTATCCCGAGCGCTTCTATCAAATGGGTATGGCCGAACAGCTGCTAATGGCCGCGGCCGGCGGCATGGCGAAAGAAGGACTGACGCCGTTCGCCACCACCTATGCCGCGTTCGGCACGCGCCGCGCGTTCGACTTCATTCATCAGGTCATCGCGGAAGAAAACCTGAACGTCAAAATCTGCTGCGCCCTGCCCGGCCTGACCACCGGCTACGGCCCCAGCCACGCGGCGATCGAAGACATCGCGATGATGCGCGGCATACCGGGTCTGACGATTGTGGATCCCTGTGACGCACTGGATATCGAGCAGGCAGTCCCGCAGATCGCAGAGCACAAGGGTCCGGTCTACATGCGACTCTTGCGCGGCAATGTGCCGTTGGTGCTTGATGAGGTTGACGGCTATACCTTCGAACTCGGCAAGGCGAAACTGCTGCGGGACGGCACCGACGTGCTGATCATCTCGAGCGGCCTGCTGACGATGCGCGCGCTCGAAGCCGCACAGACGCTGGCGGCCGACCAGGTGGATGTCGCGGTGCTGCATTGCCCGACCATCAAGCCGCTGGATGAACAGACCATCATTAACGCGGTACGCAGCAGGTCACGACTGGTCGTGGTTGCAGAAAACCATTCGGTCGTCGGCGGGCTCGGCGAGGCGGTGGCCAGCACCTTGCTGCGACATCGGGTGAGCCCTGCCGGCTTCGAACTCGCCGGCCTGCCGGACGCCTTCCCGGAGGCCGGTGCCCTGCCGACGCTGCACGACCGCTACGGCATCAGCCGGGATGCGCTGGCGGCACGCATCAGGGGGGGGCTGAAGTGAACCAACAGGGAGCACGCATGCAAATCAGTTTCATCGGCGTGGGCGCAATTGGTCTGCCAATGGCCCTGCGAATTCAGCAGGCCGGACACAAGGTCACCGGCATCGACGTCGTGGACAGCGTGATTGCCCACGCGAAGGCGAGCGGTATTGATACGGTTTCCACACCGTCCGACGCCCCGCCCGCGGATGCGGTAGTGGTGATGGTCGCCACGCCGGAGCATCTGGCCGCGCTGGTCAGCCGGCTCGCCGCCGTGCCGCCCGGGCAGCTGTGGATCATCATGTCCACGGTCGGGCCGCAGTCGGTGCGCGAGCAGGGCGAGGTCCTGCAGCGGCTGGGCGCGCGCGTCGTGGACGCACCGGTGACCGGCGGCGTAGCCCGCGCAACGACGGGCGAGCTCGTGATTTTTACGTCCGGCGCGGCAGAAGATGTGGAAGCGGCCCGTCCCGTGCTGGAGACCATGGGCGCCGTGCGCATCACTGGCACGCGGACAGGCGACGGACAAAGCATCAAGTTGGTTAACCAGCACCTGTGCTCAGTTCACCTGGCAGCGGCAGCCGAAGCGCTCAGCCTGGCACGCTCATTGGGGCTCGATCCGACCGCCGTGCTGTCGCTGGTAGAGAAAGGCGCCGCCGGATCCTGGATCTTGTCGGATCGCGGTCCGCGCATGGTGCAGGGAACGGAGGTGGAGGTGACCAGCACGATCAACATCTTCGTGAAGGACAGCGGACTGGTAGCAAACGCAGGCGCGTCTTGCGGCGCGCAACTGCCGCTGCTGGAAATCGCGCATCAGCGCTTCTGCCAGGCGGCGAAGATGGGGCTGGGCTTGCGGGATGATAGCCGGGTGATCGAGACCTGGCTGTAGTTGAGCAGCGACCCGACCGGACGCCCTGTCACAGATCCGGTCAGCCTGGCTACTTCGGCATGTCCTGCAGGAAGAAGCGCGCCGTCATTTCTTTGGTAATGTCCAGAGCGCGCTTCAGGCTCATTTCAATATGCTCGGTCAGGGATTGAAGCGCGGCGTCCTTGTCGCGCCGGGCAATCTGCTCGATGATCCGCGCATGCGAATTGAATGCGCGTTCATTCCAGTCGGACTGTTCTACGTCGATGTGACGCGCGACGTGAATGCGGCGGGCGACCTGTTCAAGGAACGCTGACAATTCGCGATTGTGGGACAAGGCCACCAGCTGGCTGTGAAATTCTTCATCGGCCAGCAGCATTTCCTCGGGACTCATCTCTCTGGCGCGGGTCATGATTCCGGTCCAGTAGTCCCGGACCGCAGCAATTTCCTCATCGCTGGCGCGATCTATGGCGAGAAACACGGCACGTCTTTCCAGCGCCACCCGTACCTGATAGAGGTCGAACACTTCCTCGACGCGAATCGGTTTCCGGAAAAACCCCTTGTTCATCACAAACTGCAGAAATCCTTCCGACTCCAGCCGATTGAGTGCCTCGCGCAGCGGCGCGCGGCTTACCCCGAGTTCGCGACCAAGCTCCTGCTCATTCACGCGTTCGCCGGGGCGCAGGTCATAGCGCATGGCGCGGTCGCGCAGCTCCAGATACAGCCGGATCACACTGCTTTCGTCACGCGTCTGCCGCGCGGCTCGAGCGCCGGCCGGGGCTGTCGCACGAGGACGCCTGCCGAGCGCCTCGGGAACATTCTTTTTGGCAGAACGAGTGGTTTTCATGTGCGGGGACGCTCAAAACTGCGCAGTTTACCCGTTTAGCCCCTGGCACCGGCCCCCTGCACCGGAGTTTCCGTAGTGAATTGACGAACTATGACAAAGTGTCTACAGTCGTGTCGGCACTATAACAATCAAGGGCAACTGGCGGCAAGCCGCAGTACACCACGGTGCCATAGGCTTGCAGGCACAGGTCCGATTTTCTGAGGAGGAGCTGATGTCAATAGATTCGCACCTTGACTCGAAGAGTCGCAGAGAAGCACTCGAGAAAATACTCAAGGGATCCCTCGCAGCAGGATCTCTCGGCGTTATGCCGACGGCAAAAGCGGACGGCCCGGGATTTACCGACACGGAGCGCGACCTGCTCGAGGCCCTAGCGTACACGCTCTTCCCCCATCCCTCGCTCGAGCGATCCCATTACGCAGCGGTGTCGATCGCCCTTCAGGGCGCACTCTCGGCAGATGCCGGGAAGCTGGCCAACGCGCGCGATACCCTGGCCAGACTGGCGCAGGACGGATTTCTGGCGGCCTCTCAGCCGGTGCGAGAGAGCCTGTTGCGATCAGTAGAAAAAACAGAGTTCTTCGGCGTGGCGTATGGCACGACGCTCAACACGCTGTATTCGGACAAGGCGGTCTGGGCCAAGTTTGGCTACGAAGGCTCGGCAGTTGAGCACGGCGGCTATATCAACCGTGGCTTCAACAACATCAGCTGGCTACCCAACCGCAAGTAACCGGAGACTCGCAATGGCAACGAGATTTGCACACAACGACAATTCTGTAGTGGTAGTCATCGGCTCGGGTGCGGGTGGCGGCACGCTCTCGCATGACCTGTCCAAGCGTGGCATCAATGTGGTCTGCCTGGAGGCGGGACCGCGGCTGGAGGCGCATACCTTCGTCAACGACTACAACACCATGTTCATGCGCTTGTCGTGGCTCGACAAGCGTATCGGCGAAGGCGAACTTCTGGCCGGCCTTCCCGCCTGGATCTGCAAGGTGGTGGGCGGCACCAGCGTCCACTGGAACGCCGTCGCACTGCGCTTTCGCCAGCAGGATTTCCAGGCCAAGACTCTGTTCGGCCAGATGGACGGGGCCAACCTTGCGGACTGGCCGATCAGTTACGCGGAACTCGATCCTTATTACGCGATGGCAGAGCGACGCATGGGTGTGACGGGCACGCACGGCAACCCGCCCTTGCCGCAGAACAATGCCGGACTGGTGATGGAATACGGCGCACGCAAGCTCGGCTTCAAACAGATCGGCGCGAGCCGCATGGCGATCAATTCCATCGACAGGGATGGCAGGCCGGCATGCAAGCAGATCGGTTTTTGCGACACCGGCTGTGTGATTGGCGCGAAGTGGTCTACGCTGTATGTCGATGTGCCCAAGGCAGAAAAGACCGGCCATTTCGAGCTGCGTCCCGAGTGCATGGCACTGAAGCTGAATCATGACGCGAGCGGTCGCGTGGTCAGTGTCACGTATGTGGACAAGGACAAGCAGATCCACGAGCAAAAATGTCGTGCGGTAGCGGTCGCCGGCAATGCCATCGAGACGCCGCGCCTGCTGCTGAACTCGGCGTCGTCGATGTTCCCGAACGGGATGGCGAACTCGTCAGGTCAGGTAGGAAAGAATTACATGACCCATGTGTCCGCCGGCATCTACGCGTTCATGCCGGGCGAAGTCTACGGCGACCGGGGCACGCAGATGAACGGCATCATCAGCGATATGGAAGCCCACAACGAGAAGCGAGGTTTCGCGGGCGGATATCACCTTGAGCGTCTTCCCGTATTCGGTTTCCCGTGGTTCCCCTCCTTCCTCAAACCCGGTGCATGGGGCCAGGAATATGCGGGCTGGATCGAGCAGTATCGGAATGCGGTCAACATGTGGGTATGCGGCGAGGACTTGCCGCAGCAGGCCAACGGCGTCACGCTGCATGGCAGTGAAAAAGACCAGCATGGCCTGCCAGTGCCGGTGGTGCGTTACAACTCCCATGCGAACGACAAGGCCATGCAACAGCATGCGATCAAGACGGCGACCGATGTATGGAATGCCGCCGGCGCCAAAAAAGTGTTTGAACGTGGTCCGTGGCCGGCATCGCACAACATGGGCACGGCACGCATGAGCGCCAAGGCGGCGGATGGCGTAGTGAACAAGTTCGGGCGAGCGCATGACATTCCCAACCTGTTCATTTCTGACGGAAGCCAGTTCACCACCAGCTCGGCGAATAACCCGACGCTAACGATTGTCGCGCTTGCCATTCGTCAGGCACAGCATATTGCCGGACTCATGTCGCGCAAGGAGCTCTAGCCGCCAGAAGACTCCCATGTCTCTTCTGTGTTCTCGAGCGGAGATGTTACGGGCGACGACCAGTCGCCCGTTTTTTTGGTGGTTTTGATAGCCGCCAGGAGGGAGCGCCATGATCTGACGGAAGACTTCCGTGTGGATGGAATACAGCAAAATCGAAATAAATTTGACAGCTTTCTGCAAGATTTGCGTGGCAACATGTCCCGCAGTTGACGGTTTCCAAGGCGGTTCCCATGCGTTTCCTGTTGCACTCTTCTCCTGCCCGCTTCCTGCATTCCCTGCCCTTCGTGCTGCTGGTCTTCCTGCTGGCGCTCTACAGCAGCCTGCGCTTCGTGCTGCTCGCCTACACCGGCACGGCGCAATTGCCGTTGGCGGAGTGGCCACTGGTGCTAGCCAAGGGGCTATGGTTCGATCTGGTCGTGGCATCGGTGCTACTTGCGCCGGTCATGGTCTATGAGGCTTTACTGCCCAGCCGCTGGCATGCCGCCGCACTGCATCGCGCGCTCCGCGCCATCTGGCTGTGCGCGTCGGTCGCGCTGCTGCTGTTCGGCGCAGTCTCGGAGTTCACCTTCTGGATGGAGTTTTCCAACCGACTCAATTTCATCGCGCTCGATTACCTGATCTATACGAACGAGGTGATCGGCAACATCCGCGAATCCTATCCGGTGGGTGCGATCCTTTCCGTGATCGGCTTGGCTGCAGCGCTGATCAGCTGGACGCTTTTGCAATGGATGCGACGTGCTCCTGTGGCGATGCTGAATCTGCGCCAGCGTGCCGCACTGCTGGTGGCGGCGTTCGCGCTGCCGGCAACGCTGCTATCGGTTGCCAGTGTCGAGCAAATGGAAAGCGGCCGGAATGCCTATGCCGACGAATTGTCCGGCAATGGTCTATTCACGCTGGCGGCAGCCGCACGTCGCAATGAACTGGACTACATGAAGTTCTACCGGACGCTGCCACCCGACACGGTCGCAACGACGCTCGCCGGAATGGGTATCGCGCACCTGCCGACACTGGAAATGCGACGACTCAGCTTTATGGCGGACAGTGCCGCCCCGTCGCATCATTTCACGCGCACACCCAGGAACCTGGTGCTGGTGTCGGTGGAAAGCCTGTCGGCCTCCTTTGTCGGCAGCTATGGTTCGACCGAGAACCTGACACCCAATCTGGATGCGCTGGCGCGCGACGGGCTGCGCTTCGCACAGGTCTATGCCACAGGCACCCGCACGGTGCGCGGGCTGGAGGCGCTGTCGCTGGGCACCCCACCCGTGCCGGGACAGGCGATCGTGCGCCGCCCTGGCAACGAACATCTGGCGACACTGGGCGAAGTACTGGAACACCAGGGTGTCGACAGCTATTTCTTCTATGGCGGCTACGGCTACTTCGACAACATGAACGCCTATTTCAGTGCGAACGATTACCGCGTGATCGACCGTACTGACATTCCCTCAGACCGCATCGTCTTCGAGAATGTGTGGGGCGTTGCCGACGAGGTACTGTTCGACGCTGTGATTGATGCCATGGATCGTCGCGCCGGATCAGCGAAACCATTCTTTGCGCATGTGATGACGACCAGTAATCACCGTCCGTATACCTATCCGGATGGTCGCATCGATATTCCGTCACCGGGTGGACGCCGGGGCGCCGTCAAATACAGCGATTATGCGATCGGCAAATTCATCCAGGATGCGAAGACGAAGCCATGGTTCAAGGACACACTGTTCGTCTTCGTCGCGGATCATTGCGCGTCGGTCGCCGGGAAATCCCGGCTGCCTGTCAAGCACTACCGAATACCATTGATCATGTACTCGCCCGGCAACCTGAAGGCCGGCATCTATGCGCCGATGATCAGCCAGATCGATATCGTGCCCAGTCTGATCGAGGCATTAGGCCGGAACGGCGACGACCTGTTTTTCGGACGCTCGGTATTTGAAGACGATGCGCCACCGGAACGCGCATTCATCAGCAACTATCAGGAATTGGGCTACCTGAAGCGCAACAAGCTGACGGTACTGTTGCCGAAGCGGCGCGTACAGGCGTTCGATATCGATCCCGAGACTCTGGAAGCCACACCGGCGGCCATCGATCCGGATCTGCTGACGGAAGCGATAGCGTATTACCAGAGCGCTTCCGTCGACTTCAAACAAGGGATGCTGAAGGCGCCGTTTTATGGCAAGCCATGATCGTGACCCGATTCGTCATCACGGCGCAACTTCGACCGGAAGATCATGATTGCGTCCCCATTCATCCCACGAGCCATCGTAAACCTGCCAGTCCTTGCCGCCGATTTCCTCCAGGGCCAGAGCGAGGATGCAGGCGGTCAGACCTGAGCCGCAGCTCAGAGTCACTGGCTGACCCGGCGTATAACCGGCGGCGCTGAATTTCTCCCTGAGGACAGCAGCTGGCAGCAGCTTGCGGCTGGCAGAGTCGAGTAAATCCCCCCAGTACAGACAACGACTTCCCGGAATGTGTCCCGGTCGGGCGCCGGGATAGCGGTCCACCTCGGTACCAGCCCATCGGCCCTGCGTGCGGGCATCGAGAATGTGCGCCCGGTTTTTTGACCGCGCCAGCACATCTGCCCAGTGCGTCAACAAGTCACGCTGGCCGACCACCGTGAACGTGCTCGGCGTCATATGTGCAGGTTCCGCGGTGACTGGCAGCCCGGCCGTCTTCCACGAAACCATGCCGCCATCCAGCACCGATACCCTGTCATGTCCGAACTGTCGAAACAGCCACCAGACGCGTGCGGCGCTGTAGAGGCCGAGCGTGTCATAGGCGATCACATGGCTGTGATTGCTGATACCCAGCTTGCCTACTTCTTCAGCGAAACGCCGGGCCGACGGAATTTTACGCGGACGTGGATGGTCAGGATCCGCAATCACGTCCATGTCAAAAAATCGCGCTCCCGGGATATGTTCCGACAGATATTCCGCGCGGGCGTTTCGGCCAGTGTCTGGCAGGTGGACCGTGGCGTCCACGACCACGATGTCGGGATCGGAGAGATGCGCAGCCAGCCAATCGTGGCTGACGAGATTCTGAGCGACGGACATGGTTTGCTTCCTTGTATCGGTTTAAAAATCAGATTTTTATTCGACCGGCGATGTATACCACGCTGCCGGAACGGTAGACAGCCCGTGTCAGAGGCAAACATTAACGCTTCAGGCGGCATGCAGGGTCCCACGGGAATCCCGGAACTGGCCGCAGCACCGAGTTCTGTCGCCACTATCTATGCATCCGGAGTTACCGCCGCCGTAATCCCAGCACCATCACCGTGCCGACCACAATCAAGGCACCGACGATTTGAACCGGCGCTATCGCCTGCCCCAACATCAGCCAGGCGAGGCCCAGCGCAAACACCGGCTCGACATTCATGATCGCTGAATTGCCCACCACGCCCAGCCGCGGCAGCAGGCTGAACATCAGCGTGAAGGCCGTGCCATAAAAGACCGTCAGCCCTGCGAGTCCCCACCAGCCGATCGCGCCGGCCGGCAGCGCCCAGCCGCCCGTAAAGACAGCCAGCAGCGACATGAGTAACGTGACCGTCCCCAAGGTAATGACGGTTCGTACCCGGCCATCGATATCACCCGCCTCATGCTGGGTGACCACCATGGCCAGACTAAACGTGGCCGCTGCCATCACGGCAAAGGCGACTCCGGCACCGATCTGCTGCCAGTGAGCAGGCGCGCCCAGACCCGAAGCCGCCCCAAAAACATCCAGCGCCAGAGCCAGACCCAGCAACATCACGGGCATGGCTCGCAGGACGAAGGCCTCCGCTCGATGCCGGTAAATGACACGCGCCCAGAGCGCGATCCACAGCGGATATGTATTGAAAGCCAGCAGGGCGAGAGCGACTGGCAGCCGGGCGACGGCCGAGTACAGGCAGTAACTCTGAATAGCGACCAGTGCACCGACGGCCGGCAATACGATCCGGTGACGCGCACGGAATCGCGGTTTGATACGCTGACTGACCAATAACAGCGCGATGACCGTGGCTGTCACGCCGCTACGGAAGATCACCGCCGTCATCACGCTGACCGAGTCGTTAAAAGCGAAACGCGCCGCGACATGATTGGCGCCCATCATCGCAGCGATAAGCAATAAGGTAAGAAAGGCGGTGCTGGAGAGGCGCGTAGTCATGAAGAACGATCAATAAGCAGGGACGCGAGGCATTCTTTCACATTTCAGCGCGCGGCCATCGAATCCGGGGATCCATTAGAATTCATTTCAACTGATCAGAAAATGAAATGAGGCTCCATGAGTGACCATGCGCACCACGATGATGATGATCATGACCATGATCATGGATCGCATCTCAGCGAAGTCCAGCGCCGGGTACGCGCCCTCGAAACCATACTCACCGAAAAGGGCTATCTCGATCCGGCAGCAGTCGATCAAATCGTCGAACATTTCGAAACCCGGGTTGGACCGCACATCGGCGCGCAGCTTGTGGCACGTGCGTGGGTCGATCAGGGATTCAAGGCCCGCTTGCTCGAGGATGCCACGCGTGCCATCGTCGACAGCGGTATCGTCGAGAAGATCGGCGAGCATCTGATCGCCGTGGAGAACACGCCGGATGTTCACCACATGGTGGTGTGCACCTTGTGCTCCTGCTACCCGTGGGATGTGCTGGGACTGCCGCCGGTCTGGTACAAATCCGCGCCCTACCGGTCCCGGGTGGTCCGCGAGCCGCGCAGTGTGCTGGCTGACTTCGGGGTCACCCTGCCTGCCTCAACCACGGTTCGCGTGTGGGACTCGACTGCGGAAACCCGCTATCTGGTCGTCCCGCAGCGTCCGGCAGGTACGGAAGGATGGTCCGAAGCACAGCTGGCCGCGCTGGTCACCCGCGATAGCATGATTGGCACCGGGCTGGCGCTTCCTCCCGCAGCGGAGCAATGATCATGAACGGCATTCACGACATGGGGGGCATGCACGGCTTCGGGAAAATCCTCCCCGAGGTCGACGAAGCTGTTTTTCATGGCGACTGGGAAGGCCGGGTCCTTGGGCTGCAGCGCGCCCTGCTCTACACACGTGCCTTCAACATCGACATGTTCCGCGATGCGCAAGAAAAGCTCCCTGCCGAGGTTTACCTGCGCGCGTCATATTACGAGCGGTGGTTGCTCGCATTAACCCAATGTGCAGTGAAAAAAGGACTGGTCAGCCCCGATGAGCTGGATGCCGGCCATGCGATGCGATCCGGACCGGCGCTCGAGCGCGTGATGACAAGCGGCGACGCACCAGCAGGTTTCATCCGCGCACCGTTCGGCCGCGCCATCACGCGCGAAGCGCGCTTTCGCAAGGGTGACCAGGTGCGCACGATAAATGAGCATCCCGAGGGCCATACCCGCCTTCCCCGCTACGCACGCGACAAGGTCGGGACTGTGGCTGCCGTGGTGGGTTTCCATGTGTATCCGGATAGCGTTGTCGCCGGTCGCGGTGAGGATCCGCAATGGCTGTATACCGTGGAATTCACCGGCCGCGAACTGTGGGGGCAGATGGCCGACCCGTCACTGATCGTGTCTGTGGAAGCCTTCGAACCCTATCTGGAAGCGCTCTGAAATGACACTGAAACCAGAATCTAAGACCGGCCTTCCGGAGGCACTGGCAGGCCTAGCCTCAAGCCAGCAGAACCCGACCTTCAATGAACCCTGGGAAGCACAAGCCTTCGCCATGACGGTCGCACTGCAACGTAGCGGCTTATTCAGCTGGAACGAATGGGCCGAGACGCTGGGCGAACAGATCAAGCTGGCACAAGCGAACGGCGATCCCGACTTGGGGACGACGTATTACCACCACTGGTTGGCGGCCATCGAAAAATTGGTACAGGAAAAAGGTATTGCAGATCAAAGTAGCCTGAGGCGATATCAAGAGGCCTGGCACCACGCAGCACACCGGACACCACATGGCCAACCGATCGAATTAACAGCGCAGGATTTCGACGAGCGCCATGAGCAGCACTTGCCCGAATCACGGTAAGGCGATTGCTTGTCGTTTCTGTTATCCGATGACCTGCTCGAGCTCGGTCATGCTTGTGTCTGACGTGAATGGGGGAAGCCGGCATCGCGGCATCGTTTTACCAAAGGCGTGATGGCCTGGCGAAACGCAGCAGCTTGCCGGTGTGCCGGTCGAAGTCGAACAGGTAACCGGTACGGCTATCGTTCACACACCTGCTTGCCCATGCCAGCCCTCCAGTCCGCAATAAAGAAGATTGCGCGTAGCGGGTAAATTCCGCGAGCCGCTGTGGCGCTTGCCGTTTGTCATTCTGGCGCAGTGACAATCTCCGCGCGATAGCCCGCCCCACCAGTTACTACCGGGCTGCGGCATCCTCCCAACTGCTATGAAAGCAAGCGAAGCCACTTTTTTCAGTGGCTTCTCTCTTCCTGCCAACAAGTCATGTATTGCAGCGAACTGGGTAAGCAATCAATTTTTTACTATGCCGAATATGTTGATCCGGCTCGTATTTAAAAAACCGCCGATCTGGCCGGCGCTTTTGAATAATTTTTTACCTCACTTTACTTGTATGCCAGTACATGTTGCTACGCCCGTTTCCGGATCCAAATCGTAAGCCCACCATTTTGTGTTCAAACCTAGTAAGCGGCCAGGCGCATATTCATCGAAATACGTAGTTTTAAATTTTGGATGAAAAAACCCCTTATCAGGCAGCGGCGTTATCTCAAAAAAATTTTCAGAGAGATTTCTCAATGGATCTCGATACCCTTCGCAATTAGGATCATCTTCTTTCGCATGTTTATGCCGTGAGTCCCAATTTACATAACGTTCTTCGCTTCTTCGAACTTGCCAGACGATATTTTTATTTTTATCGATTCTAAAAACATTATGATTTTCTATTTGCAATGGAAGATCGGGGTCGGTATCGTCCCAGCGATACAAGGCAATTATCCTGTCGCCATTCGGCATTTGAACCGAATCAAACATGCGCCCCATGAATCTTTCCGCTGTTTTTGGGTCAACGCGTGGTATGTATTCTTGAGGCTCATTTTTTTTATCCAGAGAAAAATCGACCCGCCCATTTTCATCCAGCGGGAGCGCCCGGGAATTACTGAACCAACTTCTGTTAAGTTCACTCACTTGATTTTCCTTTCATTTGAAACCAATTACTTTTCAGAGATACGGCACCCAGTCCTTTAAAATCTAAATCTCCACCACCTCCATTAATTCCGATAATGCTGGCAGGAGGATTATTAATTTCTTTTGATATTGATGTATTTAATTAGTTCATCCTGATTCATTCTGCTTTCAAGCGACGCCAGTCGCTAGCGGCGCGCGTACTCGAATTATTTCGGCAATGAGCGCACTGGGTACCTCCCGGATATCGCGACAAAGATGCCGTAGCTTCTTCAGCAGCATCCACAGTTAGTGAACAGCGCCTTAAATCAGCGAATGCAATCAACACGTGTCTTCAAGCGGCGCAGCATCGATTTCAACCGTTTGAATTGCTTCACCTACGAATAGCGTGCAAACTCCGCGAGCCGCTGTGGCGCTTGCCATTTGTCATTCTGGCGCAGTGACAATCTCCGCTCGATAGCTAGCCACACCATTTGCTACCGGGCTACGGCATCCTCCCAACTACTTTGAAAGCAAGCGAAGCCACTTTTCAGCGACATTTCTCTTCTTGCCAACAGTTTATATATTGCAAATAACTGGGTATGTAATCAATTTTTCACTCTGCCCAATATATTGATCTGACTTGTATTCAAAAATAAATAATACGGAAGAGGTTTTGCATGAATTTTTTCAAATATCACTTCACTTGCCTACCATTACAAGTCGCCACGCCGGTTTCCGGATCTAAATCATATGACCACCACTGCGTAGTCAAATTAAGTAGACGGCCAGGTGCATACTCATCGAAATACATATTTTTGAATTTTGGATGAAAAAAACCTCTATCCGGCAATGGAATTATTTCAAAGAATTTCTCGTAAAGATTTAAAAATGGGTCTGCATATCCTTCGCAGTTAGGATTATCTTCTTTCGCATGTTTATGCCGCGACTCCCAATTCACATTATGTTCTTCGCTTCTTCGAACTTGCCAGACGATATTTTTATTTTTATAGATTCTAAAAACATTATGATTTTCTATTTGCAGTGGAAGATCGGGGTCGGCATCACCCCACCGATACAGCATAATTATGCTATCGCCCCCCGGCATTTGAACCGAATCAAACATGCGCCCCATGAATCTTTCCGCTGTTTTTGGGTCAAAAATCGGCATATTTTCTTGAGCCTGATTTTTCTGATCCAACGTGAAATCGACGCGCCCGTTTTCATCCAAGGGAAGCGGGCGGGAATTACCAAACCAGCTTCTGTGAAGTCCGCTCACTTGATTTTCCTTTCATTTAAAAACCAATCGCTTTTTATAGAAGAAATATCTAATATTTCGAATTGAACACCTCCACCACCACCGTTCCCTCCAATACTACTCGCGGAAAATATATTAATATCGCTTGATATAGTTGCTCTAAGCCGCTGTCCGGGCGGAATATAAACATCAGAAATATGAGTCGGAACTTGCGGCAATGCGAATTTGCTTGCAATTTGCATAGAGTTTAAATTCTCAATTTCTCGCTCTGGCATTACCCACTCCCCTACTTGTTTAGACCGAGACTCGGGGGCATACACTCGAACAAATTTTATTTCTTTCGTTGTCGTTAAAATGATTGAATTCGTTCCTGGCATATAAGGTGGATAAAATGTTGAGTTATCAATCAAGATTTTTCTATTCAATACATCAGCAGGTTCAACTTTTGTAATCTGCACATCATTTGGTAAATTCCGATCGATCAGCAAGTTAGCTTCGCTCACACTCAACCGTGCGGCTGGCGTCCACGGTCCCGTTGCCGAGTAAACCGGCTTGCCGGGATCCGCCAGACTGCTGTCGCGATAGACGTTGTTCTCAACCTTCGTCTTCGCCGTCGCCGTGGCATCTGCCTGCAGCGCCGCTTGCCGCTCCAGCGCCTCCGTGATGGCTTTGCCACCGGCTTGCTGGAGCCGCCCGACAATGGCCGTTGATGCGCCCGCGATGGCCAGCGTATCGACCAGTGCTTCG
>JACCDS010359733.1_pt1 | contig 97683 bp, 100 predicted proteins | sample 7446441 | NCBI WGS metagenome assembly JACCDS01 (sample SAMN15323445, study PRJNA562643) | freshwater metagenome | isolation source: river surface water | place: USA:Blue River Watershed | collected 2017-08-17
ATCGCTGCCGGCGGCAGCAGCCAGAACGAGAAGTTGTTCATCCGTGCGAATGCCATATCGGACGCGCCGATCTGCAGCGGGATCATCCAGTTCGCGAAACCGACGAAGGCCGGCATGATCGCGCCGAATACCATGATCAGGCCGTGCATCGTGGTCAGCTGGTTAAAGAACTCCGGCTGGAACAGTTGCAGGCCCGGCTTGAACAGCTCGGCACGAATGCCCAGTGCCAGTACGCCGCCGGTCAGCAGCATCACGAAGGAGAACCACAGGTACAGGGTACCAATGTCCTTGTGGTTGGTCGCGTACAGCCAGCGACGCCAGCCGTGCGGGTGATGATCGTCGTGCGCGTGGTCGGCGTGACCGTGTGCGTGATCTAGTGTAGTGCTCATCTAGTTCTCCCTGATTTCTGTATTACTTGCGCGCAGCCAGGACTTCGGCGGGTTGAACGATATTATCTTCGGCCTTGTTGCCCCACGAATTGCGGGTGTAGGTGATAACAGCGGCGATCTCGGTATCGGACAGCGTCGACTTCCACCCCGGCATGGCGTTCTTGCCGTTCAGCAGAATATCAATCTGGCCATCCTGTGGGCCGTTAACCATTTTCGAGCCGGCCAGCGCGGGGAATGCACCCGGAACGCCGCCACCGTTAGCCTGGTGGCAGGCCACGCAGTTGGCAGCATAGATTTTCTCGCCGCGGGCAGCCAGGTCGGTGGCAGTCCAGGTCTTGTTCGGATCGTCTGCATTTGCAGCCATCGTCTTTTTCTTGTCGGCGACCCACTTCGCATAGTCAGCATCTGACACGACGTTGACGACGATCGGCATGAAGGCGTGCTCTTTGCCGCACAGCTCATAGCAGTTGCCGCGATAGACACCGACCTTCTCGGCCTTGAACCAGGTATCGCGCACGAAGCCCGGAATCGCATCCTGCTTCACGCCGAACGCCGGCACGCCCCACGCGTGGATCACGTCGTTGGCGGTGGTGACGATACGGATCTTCTTGTTGACCGGCACGACCAGTTCATTGTCAACTTCGAGCAGGTAGTTGTCCGGCTTTGCACCGCTGCTCTCGATCGTCTCACGCGGCGTCGACAGCGCCGACAGGAAAGAAATGCCCTCGCCTTCGCCCTTGATGTAGTCGTAGCCCCACTTCCACTGCATGCCGGTGGCCTTGATGGTGATGTCGGCGTTCGACGTGTCCTTCATCGCGACCACGGTCTTGGTGGCCGGCAGGGCCATCAGCACGACGATCAGGAACGGAACGACGGTCCATGCGATCTCGACCGTGGTGCTCTCGTGGAAGCTGGCTGCCTTATGGCCCAGCGACTTGCGGTGCTTAAGGATGGAGTAAAACATCACACCGAAAACGGCGACGAAAATTACCACGCAGATGACGATCATCCAGATATGCAGCTCATAGATATCGGCTGCAATCGCCGTGACCGGCGCCTGGAAATTCAGTTGGCGTACAGCAGGGCCGCCGACCATGTCGTTGACGGCGAACGTCGAGCCGGCGACAAGCAAGCCGGCAGCAGCCATCAACGTGTGGATTAGGCGCTTCGCGTAGTTCATGTTGTCCTCAAATGCCTGATTGAAATCGATAATTTTTCTTTTACTGCCAGTCCCCGGGTCCAGACCGGTATAGGGCCAGTTCCTGGTTCAGCTCACGCGCAAATTCGCGCCGCCTTCGCTCGGTCAGAAACCTGCCGACTTCGACCCGTGCGCCGTTCGACTCAAGGCCGATCAGTCCGTGCCGCAAAGTCGGCAATGCCACCCGCGTGCGCTGCGGGTCCATATGAAACTGACGCACGCGCTCGGCTTGAACCAGTTCCACCAGGAGTCCGCTGTCGCTCAGGGCGACGTGCTCTCGATCCGTCGCATGGCGACCGAAGTAAACGAAGGCAACGGCGACTGCCGACAGCTCCAGCACCGAAAAAACCGGCACTAGCCATGCCCCACGGGAAGCGAAATAAATCGCCACCACCAGCGACGCGACACACAGGGCCAAGTAGGCCCGGGCCAGTTGGCCCGGCGACATCGAGCAATTTCTTTTCAAAATCCACTGACGTGTCGCCATACGTGCAAACCGGTTGACTAAATCCTATTTAGCAACAAGCCCAGAAAAAACCTGTGGAGTATACGGGGAAAGAATATCGGCCGCCAAGTAGAGACCCTAACAAAGGCAGGGGGAGAGTGCCCGACTTACCAAAATAAAAACACGATTTCAGCCTTTTCGCGGAGTAAAACGCACGATGGCCTCGCCCTGGCTGGTGGTGGCCGGTGCCGCCCTGAACGCATGCCCGTAAATGACTTCCACTGTCAGCCGGATGGCTCCGCTGGGATCGCGCGCCGCCGCGATCGTGCCAAGCAACCGCTGCCAGCGCTGCGCACCAGCAAGCCCGCGCGAGCGACCGTCGAGCGGATTGCCGCCGAACGCACGCACTTCGGCCAGCAGCTTACTCGCCGACGGGTAGGTGATCGTGAGTTTTTCCATATCCATCACCGGCGTGGCCATGCCGGCGGCGACCAGCATGTCGCCATAATCGTGCAGATCGACAAAGGGCAGCACGCGGTCGTGCATGGCGTGGACCGCGAACGCCTCGCGCAGTTCGACAAAGGTATCGGGGCCGAAGCAGCTGAACATCAGCAGCCCGTCGGTGCGCAGCACGCGCGCCCATTCGGCAATCACGCGGTGTGGCTGCGGATGCCAGTGCAAGGCGAGGTTGGACCACAGCAGGTCGATGCCAGCACGCGGCAGCGGCAACTGCGCGAAGTCGGCACACGCCAGCGCAGCCGAATGCAGCGCCGACGGACGACGGCCGAGAAAACGCGCAATCAGTTGCTGCGCGCGCGAGCGTGAGCGGTCGCCCGATGCAGCGGCTGCGGCCAGCATCTCCGGCGACGCATCCACCCCGAGCAGCTGCGCCAGCGGAAAGGCCTGCTGCAGCCCGAGCAGGTCGTCGCCCTCGCCGCAGCCGGCATCGAGCACGCGCTGCGGTTCGATCCGGATCAGTCCGAGCCGCTCGAACATGCGGGCCGCGATCTCGCGGCGCAGGAATTGCGAATCTGCGCTGCGCGCCGGACGGGAGAACAGCCGACGCACGGCGGCAACGGAAACCGGCGCGATGCGGCGGTCTGGATCAGAGTCGTTCGGATTGGCAGGCATGACAGCGCTCGTGCGCGAAGAAGCAGCAAGAATGCGCGGCAGTTTACTCCAGCGCCCTGCCCGCGAGCTTTGATGCGACTACCCCGACGATCTGTTCTTACTTCCGCATGGGCCGGATTGGCCAGAGCGGCACCCTTCACCTCCATCGCAGGCCGACTGCTGCCCGGCAGCTGCGCGCTGTGTACGGGCGCCTCTCCAACGGCGCTCTGCGCTGCCTGCCGCCGTCGCTACTTCGCACCAGACCTTGCGCGCTGCGGCTGCTGTGCCGCGCCACTGGCTGCCACGGCAACCCGTTGCGGTCGCTGCCTTTCAAACCCACGGGCGTTTGATTCGAGCTTTGCAGCGACGGCCTATGCGCCGCCAGCGGACCTGCTGGTACAGGCACTGAAGTTTCGCGCGCAGCTGCCACTGGCCAGCGTGTTTGCTGAGCTATTGTTCGATGCGATGGCGGACGAACCGGGCGCGGCCGGCGAGTTGGTGATAGCGGTACCGCTGTCGAGTGAACGACTCGCCGCGCGCGGCTTCAACCAGGCGCTCGAGATCGCGCGGCCACTGGCGCGCGCATTGCAGCTGCCGCTGGACATGCACAGCTGCGTGCGTGTACGCGATACCGCGCCGCAGTCCGCGCTTGCGCCTGCTGACAGACGGGATAATATGCGCGGCGCATTCGCCGTCATGCACAGGCAGACGATCGCGGGCAAGCATCTGCTGGTCGTCGATGATGTGATGACGACCGGACACACGCTGGACGCATTCGCGGCCTGTCTGAAACGCCATGGCGCCGTGCGCGTCACTAATCTCGTTTTCGCAAGGACGCCGCCCTAGATGCATTGGGCGGCAGGGAGAAGATCTTGTTTCATGTGGTACTGGTCGAGCCGGAGATACCTCCGAATACGGGCAATGTGATCCGGCTGTGCGCCAACACCGGTGCGCAGCTACATCTGGTCGAGCCGCTCGGCTTCCCGCTCGATGATGCGCGCATGCGCCGTGCCGGACTCGACTATCACGAGTATGCGCAGATGCGTGTGCATCGCGACTGGGAGGCATTCATCGCCGAATTGCAGCCGGATCCGGGACGAATGTTCGCGTTCACTACCCATGGCTCAACCTCGTTTGCCGACATGAGCTTTCAGCCCGGCGACGTTTTCGTGTTCGGCTCCGAGACGCGCGGCCTTGATCCGGCACTACGCGAAAGCTTCCCTGCGTCGCAGCGGATCCGGTTGCCGATGCGCCCAGGGAATCGCAGCCTGAACCTGTCGAATACGGTGGCGATCACGGTGTTCGAGGCATGGCGGCAACAGGGGTTTGCCGGCGGAGCATGAGCCTGTAAGCGCCTATAATCGAAGGAATCATTCACCCAACATTAAGGAACATCATGAAGCTGCGCCACGCCCTCGCCCGCTACCTTGCCCTGCCCCTGATTTTGTCTGCCGGCGCGCTGCACGCTGAACCTGCGAAATCCCTGAAAATCGACAAGGCTGTTGCACGCGCGACCGTTGGTAAACAGGCCAATGGCGCGGCCTTCCTTCAAATCGAAAACAAAGGCGGTGACGACATCCTGCTGTCGGGCAGCTCGCCGGCCGCCGCGCGGGTTGAAATCCACCGGATGTCGATGGAAGGCGACGTGATGAGGATGCGCGCGCTACCGCAACTGGCGCTGAAGTCAGGCGAGAAGCTGGAGATGAAGCCGGGGAATGGCGTGCACATCATGCTGATGGGCCTGAAGAAGCCACTGCTCGTCGGCGACAAATTTCCGCTGACGCTGAATTTCCGTAAGGCTGGCAAGGTCGAGACCATGGTCGAGGTCGTCGAGATGGGCATGCCGATGAACAAGGGTGATGGCGGAATGCATCACCACCACAATTGATGTTGTTTCATTGGTAGCCCGGCATTGCGCAGTTCACTGCGCAATGCCGCGTGGTGAGGCGGCACGAAAAGGAACGATCCAGCGAGGCACGAGCCCGCAAGCCTCAGTCCCGCGCCGGATAGTGCTGCCAGACCTTGCGACTACCGTCGTCGGCGAACAGCACGACATCGAACGCATCGCGGCGCGTACCTTCAACTTCCATCCCCGGACTTCCGACCGGCATGCCTGGCACCGACAGCCCGCGCGCTTTTGGTCGTGCAGCAAGCAAGCGCTTGATGTCAGCAGCGGGAACATGGCCTTCGAGCGCATAGCCGTCGATCACACCGGTATGGCAGGAAGCCAGCTCCTTGGGCACACCGTACTGGCGACGATACGGTGACGTATCGGGCACGTCTTTCGCCACCACGTCAAAACCCTGTTGCTGCAGGTGCGCGACCCAGTCATGGCAGCAGCCGCAGGTCGGTGTCTTGTAGACCGTGATCACGGGCTTCTTCGTCGCATGTGCCGCGGGGGGCAGTAGGACAGCGGGCAGGACGGCGGCGAACAGCGCGCCGTTCAGGAAAGTGCGTCTTTTCATCTCATTGTCCTCATATACCGGCGCGCGAACCCGAACCGATAATGCGGTTCACCAGCGCCGTCGTTGAAGTGTAATGGACAATCGGGATAGCCATCACGCATGCACCCAATGCACGGGCAAGCCGCCCTTCCGGTGTCTGCGCGAGGTCGTAGTCGCCGCCTTTCACATACCAGTCGGGCCGCACGCAACGCACGATATCGCTCGCATCATTCACCGCCACGACGAGCGACTCGCCGAGCGCGCGCGCACGTTCGAGATAGTTGGCATGGCCGCAATGCAGAAGATCGAAGACGCCGTTGGTCAGCACCATCGGGCGCGGCAGCGTCGTAACTCGGCCAGCAAGATCCTCGGACCGGCAAAGTTTGAAGAAAGAGGAAATCATCGGCGGCATGCCGCCGCAAGGAAGCGGGTCGACCTGCGGGCCGGCCCGTCGCAAAAGACTCGGGCGACTTCAGACTCAGGCGAGTTTCGGCTCCAGCCGTGCCATTGCTTCCTTGCGGTAGCGGTTCAGTTCCTGCACCGTGCCAAAGCTACGCTCGAACAGCAGCGACAGGTTGTGCAGGATACGGTCGACCACCTTTTGCTCCCATGCGCCGTCAAACCGGATCTGCTTGTCGAGCCAGGCTTCGAGCCATGCCGGGTCGGGTAGGCGGCTCTGCACGGTGTCGTTCGGGAATAGCGACTGGTTCACATGCAGGTTGGTCGGATGCAGCGCCTTTTCGGTGCGACGCGCCGACGCCATCAGCACGCCAATCTTCGAAAACGCAGCGCGCGCCGCATCGCCGAACTGGCCCAGCGCCTTTTTCATATAGCGCAGGTAGGCGCCGCCATGCCGCGCTTCATCCTGGCTGATGATCTTGTAGATCTGTTTGATCACCGGCTCGGTATGCCAATCCGCCGCGCAGCGATACCAGTGGTTGAGACGGATCTCGCCGCAGAAATGCAGCATCAGCGTTTCCAGTGGCGGCGCGGGATCGAACTCAAAACGCACGTTGTGTAGTTCCTGCTCGGTCGGCACCAGATCGGGCCGGAATCGGCGCAGGTACTCCATCAGCACCAGCGAATGCTTCTGCTCTTCGAAAAACCAGACCGACATGAATGCGGAAAAATCGCTGTCGTCGCGGTTGTCGCGCAAAAACATCTCGGTCGCAGGCAATGCCGCCCACTCGGTGATGGCATTCATCTTGATCGTTTGCGCTTGCTCATCGGTGAGCTTGCTGCCGTCGAACTCGGCCCATGGAATATCGGTTTCCATGTTCCAGCGCACTTGTTCAAGGGATCGGAATAATTCTGGGTACAGCATCGGTTTTCTCTGGCCTGGTAGATAAACTGTCATTCAAACTGGCGCGATTTTATCAACAAAGCTTGACAGAGCCGGATGAAAGCCGTGTGACAGAATAAACTTGCTGACCTGGCAAGTACGCGGCGCCGAGCTAGAGCGAATCGAGGTTTTCCAGTATCTCGGCAGCACGGCGGCGTATCGCGGCCCGCTCGTTGGCGTCGAGTTTTTGCAGATTCTTCGCCATCAGCGCAGTGCGCGGGCTGGCCGCGAGCGCGGTTTCATGCCGCTCAATGAAATGCCAGTACAGGGTCGTGAACGGGCAAGCGGTCTCACCGGTGCGCTGTGCCGGCGTATAACGACAGCGGCTGCAGTAATTGCTCTGCCGCTGGATGTAGGCACCGCTGGCGATGTAGGGTTTGCTGGTAAAGCGCGGGCCGCATGCATGCAATGCCATGCCCGCGGTATTCGGCAGCTCGACCCATTCGATTGCATCGACATAGACCGCCAGATACCAGTCTTCCACCTGCTGCGGCGACAGCTCAGCCAGCAGCGCGAAATTTCCGGTGACCATCAGCCGCTGGATGTGGTGCGCATAACCATAGGCCAGCGTCTGCTGCAGGCTGTCACGCATACAGGCCATCTGCGTCTCGCCGGTCCAGAACCAGGCAGGCAGATTACGCTGGTGCGCGTAGTGATTGGCATCGCGCATGCCGGGCATGTCGAGCCAGTAGACACCGCGAATGAATTCGCGCCAGCCCAGCACCTGCCGGATGAAGCCTTCTGCATCGGCAAGCGGCACGCGTCCGCTGCGCCATGCCTGCTCGGCCGCCGCGACTACTTCGCGCGGGTCGAGCAAATGCAGGTTCATTGCGGCCGACAGCAGCGAATGCCAGCCGAGCGGCGTGTCGGTCCACATCGCATCCTGGTATTGACCGAACTGGGTCAGCCGCGTATCGATAAAGACTTGCAGCGCCTGCAACGCCTGTGCCCGTGTGACAGGCCAGCGGAATTTTTCCAGTGACCCCGGATGCGCGGCGAACAGCCGCTCGACGACCGCGAACACCTGCTGCGTGAGTTCGTCCGGCGCAAAACCGGCCGGCGGCGGAATGTCGCCCGGCCCGCTGCGCTTTGGATAGGCGCTGCGATTGTCCGCATCGAAATTCCACTGCCCGCCGACCGGCTCGTCGCCGTCCATCAGCACGCGGTGCTTGCGGCGCATCTCGCGGTAGAAGAATTCCATCCGCAACTCGCGCTTGGCTTTGGCCCAGCGCGCGAAGTCGGTCCGGCTGCAGAGGAAATGGCTGTCGTCCACCCAGCGCAGCGTAACGTCTTCGGCCTCGCAGGCAGCGGCAATGGCGTGCTGCATTCGCAGCTCGCCGGCTTCCAGCAGCTTTAGGGCGCGCGGCCGATGGCGTTGCAATGCGTCGCGCAGGCGCTCGCCGAAAGCCGGCGGCCCGGGATCATCGACAGCAACAAAGTCCAGCGGCCAGCCGCGCGCCGCGATGGCTTGCGCAAAATGCCGCATGGCCGACAGGAACAGCGCAATGCGCGCCTTGTGCGACCAGACGGCGGTGGCTTCGCCCGGCGCTTCGATCATCAGCAGCTTGTCCTGGGCAGGATCGAAGCCCTCCAGCGCCGGGCTGGACAGCGTCAGCTGGTCGCCCAGCACAAGTATCAGGTTACGCATGCGCACAGATCCTTGGTTTTACGAGTTTTATTTGCAAGCAAGCACTCACAATTTTACGTATTGGAAACATCGTAAAATTGCCGGGACACACCGTCACAAAATTTCTGCGGATGCGCTAGAATGACTCCACAGTCTAAATTAAAACCTATGGGTATTCCAGCGATGAAGACAACGGCTATTCCCGCAAGAAAGGTTTCTCTGTGGATCTTGGCTAGCATGCTGGGTCTGCTGACCTTGCTCGCATTCCTGCCGCGCTCGAGCCAGGCCGCCGATTGCCCGACGCTGCTGAATCACAAGTTCAACCGGCTGCAAGATGAAGCGCCGCAGGACCTGTGCCAGTTCTCAGGCAAGGTTACGCTGGTCGTGAACACCGCCAGCTATTGCGGCTTTACGTCGCAGTACGAAGGGCTGGAAAAGCTCTACGCAAAATATCAGGCGCGTGGTCTGGTGGTGCTCGGTTTCCCGTCGAACGATTTCTCGCAGGAGCCGGACGAGAACAAGAAGATCGCCGACTTTTGCTACAACACCTACGGTGTGAAATTTCCGATGTTCTCGAAAAGTTCGGTCAAGGGTCGGAGCGCGAATTCGCTGTTTACCGCGTTGAAGAAGGCCGGCGCGAAAGAGCCGAGCTGGAACTTCAACAAGTATCTGATTGGCCGTGATGGCAAGCTCGTTGCTAGCTACGGCAGCATGACCAGCCCGAATGACAAGGACTTCGTCGGCGCCGTGGAAAAGGCACTCGGCGCACCGTAACCCGCAGGTCTGAACGGAGATATCACCTCGCGTGCATGAGCTGGCGCGGTGATCTCCGCAAGGCCATGAGTTTTCTGCTGCGATGCCTCCCGGCGTAGACCGGCGGCATGTCGGGGCGATCTTCCCCCCAACCCGTATTTCACCCTGACGGGCATCGCAGCTTTTTTATTCCGAGCGACAGGGGATGTGATGAAGATTGCAGTGATCGGTGCCGGCATCGCCGGGTTGTCGGCAGCCTGGCAGCTCGCGCGCGAGGGCCATCAGGTGTCGCTATACGAGGCCGGCGATTATTTCGGCGGCCATGCGCACACGGTCGATATCGAACTCGAAGGCAAGCGCTTCGGTGTGGACACCGGCTTCCTGGTCTTCAACCATCGCACCTACCCAAACCTGCTGCGCCTGTTCGATCAGCTCGATGTACCGACTACGGCAAGCGACATGTCGTTCTCGGTGAAGATGCCGGTCGCTGCCGGCTTGAGCGCGGGCACACGGATGCTTGAATGGGCCGGCGCCAACCTCGGCACCGTGTTTGCGCAGAAGCGCAATCTGCTCAGCGCCGGCTTCTGGCGCATGGTGAAAGACATCCTGCGATTCAACCGTGAGACCACGCAACTGGCCTTGACGCCCGGCGCGATGGAAGAGACGCCGCTCGGCGACTTCCTCGATACCCGCGGCTACAGCGCCGAATTCCGTGACTGGTACCTGCTGCCGATGGCGGGCTGCATCTGGTCCTGCCCGACCAGCCAGATGCTCGCCTTCCCGCTCGCCACCTTTGTCCGCTTCTGCCATAACCACGGACTGATCCAGGTGAATGACCGCCCGCAATGGCACACCGTCACTGGCGGCTCGCGGCAGTATGTGCAACGGATGCTGCCCACTATTCCGAACAAATATTTGGCCACGCCGGTAAAGGCAGTCACACGCGTCGATATCGGCGGGCTGCAGCAAGTGCGTGTCGATTCCACGCTGGGAGCGCAGCTGTACGATCACGTGGTATTGGCAACGCACAGCGACCAGGCGCTCGCGATGCTGCAGGATGCGGACGCTGACGAACGCAGTGTGCTGTCCGCTGTCGCCTACCAGTCGAACCGCGCGGTGCTGCATACCGACGCACGCTGCCTACCCGTGCGGCGCAAGGCTTGGTCAGCGTGGAACTATGAGAGCGCGGGCACGGCGGAATCCCGTGTCTGCGTACATTACCTGATCAACCAACTGCAGCCGCTGCCGGTGACGACGCCAGTGATGGTGTCGCTGAACCCGATCAGCGAGCCCGACCCGGCGACCGTGCTCGGCGAGTTCGACTATGCGCATCCGGTGTTTGATAGCGCTGCGATCGCCGCGCAGCAACGACTGCCGGCATTGCAGGGAAAACGCCAGGTCTGGTTCGCCGGCGCATGGACCGGCTACGGATTCCATGAAGATGGTCTGAAGTCCGGCCTGTGCGTGGCCACGGCCATTGCGCGCCTCGCTGCTACCAAAGCGCGGCAGCAGGCGCTGCACGCAGCGTAACCCCTCACTGGCTGACAGACGATGACGGACCACGCGACCGACGCACAGCAAGCGATGCTCAGCATCGGACAGGTACGTCATGAACGCCTGAAGCCGGCTCGCAATGCATTCAGCTATGGCGTGTTCACGCTGCTCCTGCCGCTGCGCACACTCGGCGAGCAGCCGCTTGGCAGCCGGCTGTGCTCGCGCAATCGGTTCAACCTGCTGTCCTTCCACGACCGTGATCACGGCGACGGCCACACACCGCTGCTCGCATGGATCGATGGCCTGCTGACCACCGAAGGCATTCATGACGCCGACGGTGAAATCTGGCTGCAGAGCTTTCCTCGCGTGCTCGGCTATGTATTCAATCCGGTCTCGTTCTGGTTCTGCCACCGGCGTGACGGCAGCCTGCGCGCGATTGTCTGCGAAGTGAATAACACTTTCGGCGAACGCCACTGTTACCTGCTCGACAACGGCGGCACGATGCGCTGGGGCGAACTGATGATGGCGAAAAAAATTTTCCATGTCTCGCCCTTCTGCGAGGTCAGCGGCAGCTATCGTTTCCGCTTCATGCGCGCGCTGCAGAAGCAGGGGGCGCAGTGCGCGGAGCGTGTGGTCGCGCGCATCGATTATCACGATGACGACGGCCCGCTGCTACTGACCAGCGTATCGGGCACGCTGCAGCCGCTCAGCGATAGCGCGGCGCTGTTAGCTTTCCTGCGCCATCCGTTGATGACACTGGGCGTGATCGTGCGCATCCACTGGCAGGCACTGCGGCTGTTCATCAAGCGTGTGCCGTTTTTCAGCAAACCCCTGCCTCCTTCGAAAGTCCTGAGCCGATGAACAAGACCGTATCCGCCAGCCTCGACGCCGAGGATCGATCCGGCAACTTGCAGCTGCCGGCAGCCGCGCCTGTACAGGCGCGCATTGTGCTGCAAATGCTGCGCCAGATCCGTCACGGCGCATTGCGCATCACCTGCCCGGATGACAGCACGCTGAGCTTCGGCAGCGGCGCCGCGCCGGTGTCGATCCGGCTGAAAAACTGGAACCCCTGCATCGCCGCGCTGCGCTGCGGCGACATTGGTTTCGCCGAGAGCTATATTGCCGGCGACTGGCAGACCGATGACCTGGCTGGATTGCTGCAGCTATTGATCCGCAATCGCGACGCGCTGGAAAACGCCATCTATGGCAGCTGGTGGGGCGGCCTGCTGTACCGGCTGCGCCATCTGTTCAACCGCAATTCGAAGGCCGGCAGCAAGCGCAACATCCATGCGCACTATGACATCGGCAACCGCTTCTACCGGCTGTGGCTGGATTCGTCGATGACCTATTCGAGCGCGCTGTTTGCGACGCCGGAAACGACGCTTGAACAGGCTCAGCAGGCGAAATACGCGCGCATCCTCGCACAGCTGCAGTTGCCGTCGACGCCGGGCGCACGGGTGCTCGAAATCGGTTGCGGCTGGGGCGGCTTTGCCGAGCTGGCTGCACGCAGCGGTGCGCACGTGACCGGACTGACGCTCTCAACCGAACAGCTCGCGTTCGCGAAGCGGCGGCTGCATGATGCCGGCCTGTCGGCGCAGGCCGATCTGAGGCTGCAGGACTATCGCGATACCGGCGGCGAATTCGATGCGATCGCATCGATCGAGATGTTTGAGGCGGTCGGTGAAGCTTACTGGGACAGCTATTTTGCCTGTGTCGCTGCGCGACTAAAGTCCGGCGGGCGCGCATGCATCCAGACCATCACGATCGCCGACGAATTATTTGAGCGCTATCGCAAAGGCAGCGACTTCATCCAGCAATACATTTTCCCCGGCGGCATGCTGCCGTCACCCGCGGTGTTTCGCGCGCAGGCACAACGGCACGGACTGTCGGTAGTCGATGAGTTCGCATTCGGTACCGATTACGCGCGCACGCTGGCCGAATGGCATCAGGCATTCATGCGCGAGCTGCCTGCGGTGCGCGCGCAAGGCTTTGACGAGCGCTTCATCCGCACCTGGGCGTTCTACCTCGCGTACTGCGAGGCAGGCTTTTACGCCGGCAGTATCGACGTCGTCCAGTTCACGCTGCGCAAGGACTGAGGGCAATGATCATGCGCTCGCTTCACCGTCGCATCCTGACCACCTGCCTTATCGGGCTGCTGTCCGTGCCGGTGTACGCGTCGCCGCTGCGCGAGCTGATGCCGAATGCGGTGGCGCTGGGCAGCGGCAGCTTCCGCTGGTTCGGCCTGAAGGTCTATGACGCGCGGCTGTGGGCCGAACGCCGTGGCATCAGTGCCGATGACTGGGTACGCACGCCGCTGGCGCTCGAACTCACGTATGCTCGCACGCTGTATGGCAACCGCATTGCCGATGCCAGTGCCGACGAGATGAAGAAGCTCGGCATCGGCAGTGCTGCGCAACAGCGCGCATGGCTTGAGGCGATGCGACAGATCTTCCCGAATGTGGACTCCGGCACGCAGCTGATCGGTGTCTACCGGCCGGGGCAGCCCACGCGCTTCTTCCGCGATGGCGCCGCCATCGGCGAGGTGGCCGATCCCGAGTTCGGCCCCGCCTTCTTCGCAATCTGGCTGCATCCGCGCACCAGCGCACCGAAATTGCGCGCCGCCTTGCTGGGCTCGCCATGACGTACTCGTCGTCGCAGCTGTTCGCGTACGGACTGCTCGGACTGCCGCTGGCACTGGTGGCGCTGCCGGTCTACGTACTGGTGCCACAGCTGTATGCCGCCAGCCTAGGCATGCCGCTGGCCACGGTCGGTGCCGTACTGCTGGCCGCGCGTATGCTCGACGCCTTCATCGATCCCGCGCTCGGCCGCTGGATCGATCGCGCACAACACGGTCCGGCGCGCTTCGTGCCGGCATCGCTGCCGCTGCTGCTGGTTGGTTTCGTCGCACTGTTTCATCCGCCCGCCATTGAAGGCACCGCACTGATTGCTTGGTTTGGTGCGAGCCTGACGCTGGTTTACCTCGGCTACTCGATCGCAACAATCGCGCACAACAGCTGGGGCGCGGCGCTCACGCAGCAGCGCGGCGAGCGTTCGCGGCTGACCGCGATGCGCGAGGGCTGCGCGCTGGCCGGCGTGATGCTGGCCGCCGTGCTGCCCACGGTGGCTGGCCTGACGGCCCTGTCGATTGCCTTTGCCGTGCTGCTGCTGGTCGCGTCGGTGGTGCTGTGGGCAGGCGCGCCGCGTGCGCCGCTGTCAGCCACGCGACATGCCAGCGCAGCAGTGCACTGGCTGGCGCCTCTGGCCGGCCGGCGCTTTCGCTGGCTATTTGCTGTCTTTGCCGTGAACGGCATCGCCGCCGCGATACCCGCGACGCTGTTCATGTTCTTCGTCGCCGACCGGCTCGGGCTCGGCGAGTATGCGGGCCTGTTCCTGCTGCTGTACTTCGGCGCGGCGGCGCTTGCGTTGCCGCTGTGGTCGCGGATGGCGGCACGCACGGGCGAGGCGCGTGCATGGCTGGCTGGGATGCTGCTGGCTATCGCTGCTTTCGGCTGGGCCGCGACACTCGGCGCGGGCGACCTGGTGCCGTTTGCGCTGGTGTGTTTACTGACCGGTGCCGCACTTGGCGCTGACCTCGCGCTGCCGCCGGCACTGCTGGCCGGCGTAATTGGCGAAGCAGGCGACGCCGGTGCGCGCGAAGGTAGCTACTTCGGGCTGTGGAGCTGGATGACGAAAATGAACCTGGCTCTGGCCGCCGGCATTGCGCTGCCGATGCTTGAAGGGCTGGGCTATGCGCCGGGTAGTACCGATACGGCCGCGCTCAGCGCGCTGACGGTCGCTTATGCGCTGCTGCCATGCGCGCTCAAAGCAGTAGCGGCTTGGTTATTGTGGCGCGCGCCACTTCAAGATGTTTGATAGGAGCCATCACCATGGGAAAGCGTTTGTGGCAGGCCTTGGCGCTGTCCGGCCTGCTGATGTTATGCGGATGCGGGGCGACGATGCAGCCGGCTGACTATGCAGCGGAAAAGCCTTCGCTCGACCTGCAAAGCTATTTCAACGGCACGATCGACGCGTGGGGCATGTTTCAGGACCGGTCCGGCAAGGTCATCAAGCGATTTACAGTCGTGATGGACTGCCAGTGGAAGGGGGACACCGGCGTGCTCGATGAGCATTTCACTTACTCGGACGGCACGAAGCAACGCCGTGTCTGGACCTTGAAGAAGGTCGGCATGAACCGCTATGTCGGCACCGCATCCGATGTGATCGGTCAAGCCAGCGGCGAGAGCGGCGGCAATGCATTCAACTGGAAATACACGCTCGCGTTGCCAGTCGATGGCCGCGTCTTCAATGTCAATTTCGATGACTGGATGTTCCTGATGGATGAGAACGTCATGCTGAACCGCGCCGTGATGAGCAAGTTCGGCTTCCGCCTCGGCGAGGTGACGCTGTTCTTCCGCAAGAGAGTCGCCGGATGATGCCTTTGCAGGCTCCGGCGCCCGCACCGGTGCGATCGCGCAAGGCGGGATTGGGCGCATCGATGAATCCGCCGGTACGCGACTGGAACGGCAAGCGCGTCTGGGTGATCGGTGCATCCACCGGCATCGGCGCCGAGACCGCGCGGCTGTTACTGCAGAAAGGTGCGCGTGTTGCGCTGTCGGCGCGGCGCGAGGCGGCATTGCAGGACATCGCGCAAGGACATTCGCATTCGCATGCGCTCGCATTGCCGCTGGACGTGACGGTTCAGGAACAGCTGCTGGCAGCGCGCGACCGCTTGCTGGCCGAATGGCAGGGCGTCGATCTCGTACTGCTGGTTGCCGGCGCCTACAACGAGATGCGTGCCGACCTGATCGACCTTGAGACGGTGGACCGGATGCTCGACCTGAACCTGCGCAGCGTATTCCAATGCCTCGGCGCGGTACTGCCGACGCTACTGGCACAAGGCGAAGGCGGTATCGGTATTGTCTCCTCCGTTGCCGGTTATTCCGGCTTGCCGAAAGCGCTGGTGTACGGCCCGACGAAGGCCGCGCTGATCAATCTGTGTGAATCGCTGTACTTCGACCTGGGACCGCGCGGCATCGGGGTCTACCTGATCAATCCCGGCTTCGTGTCCACACCCGCAACGGCAGGCAATGATTTCGCGATGCCCGGACTGATCAGTGCGCAACAGGCGGCGCACGAAATCGTGACCGGCATCGAGAAAGGCCGCTTCCACATTCATTTCCCGAAACGCTTCACGAACTGGCTGCGCTTTGCGCGACTGTTACCCTACCGGCTCTATTTTCCGTTGCTGCACAGGGTCACCGGTCTATGAATCATGAAGCGAGCCTTGCACGGCTGATCGACTGCTTTGAAGCGATCGCGCCCGACAATCTGTCGCGGCTCGGCGAGATCTACACTGATGATGTGAGTTTCAAGGATCCGTTCAATGAGGTGCGCGGCCTGACCGCGGTGACGCGCATCTTTGCACACATGTTCACGCAGGTCGATGCGCCGCGCTTCGTGATTACCGGCAGCGTGCTGCAGGGTGACCAGGCTTTCGTGACCTGGGACTTCCGTTTCCGGATGAAACGCTTCGTACGTGACGAACAGTGCATACGCGGCGCAAGCCATCTCAAATTCGCCGACGATGGCCGTGCGTCATTGCACCGCGATTACTGGGACGCGGCTGAAGAGCTCTACGAAAAGCTGCCTGTCCTCGGCGCGCTAATGCGCGTGCTGCGCCGCGCAGCGCGCAGCTGACGCCGAGGCGCTCAGGCTTTGGGCGTGCGCTTGCGCGTACCGGAGGAGTTTGACGAAGACGTTGAAGTTGACTTTGACGATTTCGATGTCGTCGTCTTGCGCGCGGTACCGGTGCGGCGGCTGGCCTTTTTCTTAGGCGGTGTCAGCGCCTGACCGACGGCATTCGAGAATTGCTCCTGTACGGTATTCCACCACGCAGCCGGATTGCCAAATTGCGCCGCCATCGCTGCCGCGTCGGGGAACGCCGCTGCGGCAGCGGCGGCAGACGGCGGCGCCTCGTCAGGCTTGGCCACCTTGTCAAACGGTGAATTGAAGGCCGAACTGAACGGCGAATCAAATGCAGGCCTGTCGGAGGCCGTCTTGTCAGAGGCCGGCTTGTCGAAGGCCGATGACGCCGATGCGGTGCTGGCGGCAGTAGCCGCACCGGCTGCATTCGCAAAAGTCTGACCCACCGAGCGCAAGGCCTTCAGCGTCGCACTCTGCACCTCGAGTGCCTGGATCGAACTGCGCAGCATGCTCATGTTCATCTGCAACCAGGACTCGACAGCCTTCAGGTCAGTAATCTGCTTGTCGATGTCCTCGGTCGACAGTGACGGCATGCTCATGCCGGGCAGCTTCATTGACCCCCACAGGTTCTTCACGAACTCCAGGGTGTCGCCCATGGCGTTTGCGCCGGACAGGCCGTTCGCGTCTTTGCCGGACATGGTCTTTCTCCGTAATCGGGATGGAATGAAACTAGGGTAGCAGATCGCACCGCCCGGACAACACATTCCGCCAGCCTGACCGGGTCCGCTCAAGCGATCCGGCAAAACCATTAAACTACGCACATGCCGCTGCTTTCTGCCTTCCACCGTCCGTTTCCGTCTGCGAAGCGCAAGCTGGGTATGGTGCTTGCCGCGTTGTTGCTGACCTTGCTGGCCCACCTGGCCGTGATCGAATGGCTGAAGAACGAGCTGCAGATGATCACGCTCGACGACGATGACGAGGAATCCACCATCAGCATCAGCCTGCAGCAGGCGCCACCCCCCGAGCCGCCGCCCAAGCCCGCTGCCAAAGCGCCGCCGGATATACGCGAGCCGGTCCCCGCTGTACCTGCTCTGCCGGCCATGCCAGAGCCGCCACCCGCGCCTGCGGCCAGCGAGCCCGCACCGCCACCGGTGGCCGGCAGTGGTTCAGGCAATGCGTCAACCACCAGCGCCGCCACGACGTCCTCCGGCGAATCTGCAGAACCGCAAGCCGACAGCAGCGACCTGCCGCCGCTGTTCACGCGCGCCAGCCCGCCGCCGCCGGTGGAGCTCAGCTATACCGTGATCGCGATCCGCAATGGCAGCCGTACCGATGGCAATGGCACCATGAGCTGGCGGCATGATGGACAGCGCTACCAGCTGACGGTCGAGATGGGCATCCTGTTTTTCACGCTGCTGAAGTACCGCAGCGAAGGCGACCTCGGCAAGATTGGCGTCATACCGGAGCTGTATGCGGAAAAGCGCGTCGGCCGCTCCGAGACGAACACGCATTTCCATCGGCAACGGCAGCAGATCAGTTTCTCGGCGTCGACCGCAGTCGTGCCGGTGCGCGGCGGCGAGCAGGATCGCGGCAGCTGGATCTGGCAACTTGCGTCCCTCGGCCGCGGCGACCCGGACAAGTTCGAGCCCGGTCTTGCGTTTGAAATGACGGTCGCCGGCACCAAGGCGGTCGATACCTGGCGCATCTACGTCAACGGACGTGAAAACGTCGCGCTGCCTGGCGGCAGCATGCCAGCATGGCGACTGTCCGTGATTCCCGGCGCAGAGAGCTACGAGCGGCAATTCGATCTGTGGCTTGCGCCGGAGCGCCAATGGTATCCGGTGCGCCTGCGGCATGAAGACAAGAATGGCAATAGCATCGAAATGCAAATGACCAAAATCCAGGCGAAAAATAATGGCTGATCTGAATAAATCGCTGGCCGCAGCGCTGTTGCTCGCATCGCTGACGGCGCCTCCCCTGTCCATCGCGCAGGACACGTCCACCGCGGCGCCATCGAAGCCGGCCGCCGCGACCATCAAGCCACCGCCATCGGCGCTGCTGCAGTACAAGGTGCGGGCCAATGTGCGTGGATTGTCGGTCGATGGCGACAGCAAGATTGACTGGAGCTGGAACGACAAACAGTACCGGCTCGCGCTGGAAACGCGCACACTGCTGACCGGCGTGCTGCTGGCCGACACCAGCGAAGGCCGCTTCGACAGCGAAGGGCTGGCACCGGACAGCTATTCGGCGAAGCGCATGATGCGAGGGCGATCGGTTGCGCGCTTTGACCGCGTGAAGGGCGATATCGATTTTGCCGGCAATGGTGCGTCGTATACGCTGCAGGGCGGCGAGCAGGATCGTGTCAGCGTGCTGTGGCAATTGGCATCGATGATGCGCGCAAAGCCCGATGCCTTCGTGCCGGGCTCGCGCTGGAATTTCTTTGTCGCCGGCCATCGTGGCGGCGATACCTGGACCTTCGAAGTGAAAGAGCCGCAGCGACTGCGCTCCGCATTCGGCGAAATCGATACCCTGCATCTGTCGCATATACCGGAGGATGCATCGTCGAAAACGACGGTGGATGTCTGGTTCGCGCCGTCGCAGGAGTGGTTCCCGGTGCGTATACGCTTCTCTGAACCCAACGGCGACTATGTGGATCAGACACTGGAATCGGTGAAGCGCAAATGACGGAGCGTGCCGCGCTGGTGCTGTTTTCCGGTGGACAGGATTCGGCTACCTGCCTCGCATGGGCGCTGGAGCGTTTCGACCGCGTGGAGACGCTGGGCTTTGATTACGGCCAGCGTCATGCGATCGAGCTGTCGATACGGCCTGCGCTGCTGACGGCGATGCGGTCACTGAAGCCGGCATGGTCGGAACGTCTCGGAGACGATCACTTGCTCGACCTGTCGGTGCTGGGCAGCATTTCCGATACGGCACTAACCCGGGATACTGCGATTGCGATGCAGTCGAACGGCCTGCCAAACACCTTCGTCCCCGGGCGCAACCTGCTGTTCATCACGCTCGCTGCGGCACTCGCGTACCGGCGTGGCATCAGCACACTGGTGGGTGGCATGTGCGAGACCGATTTTTCCGGCTATCCGGACTGCCGCAACGACACGCTGCAGGCATTGCAATCAGCGCTGCGGCTCGGCATGGCGAATGATGTGACAATCGCCACGCCGCTGATGTGGCTCGACAAGGCAGCGACCTGGAAGCTTGCCGAAGACTTGGGCGGTGCAGCGCTGGTGGAGTTGATCCGCACCGGCACGCATACCTGCTATCTGGGGGGGCGCGGGGAACTGCACGACTGGGGTCATGGCTGCGGGCAGTGCCCGGCGTGTGAATTGCGCGCTAAGGGATATCGCGCTTACAGGAACGCCGGATAAAACGCTCAAGATAAGGGTTTCGGCATTCACTACTGCGCCGTAAAAAAATCCCGGCACATGGCCGGGATTTTTTTCAGCTCGGGCAGATACATCAGGCAGCGTGCCGCCCCACTTCAGTCACCGTCGGACCGCCAGACTTCAATGCTGCCATCAGCCTTTCCTCATGCTCCTTCGCATTGCGCAGGTGACGCTCCTTCACATGACCATAGCCGCGGATCTCTTCCGGAACGCTCGCCACCTCGATCACCTTCGGCAGGTTTTCCGCCGTCAGTGAGGCGCACAGCGCCGCAATCGTGTCGCGGTACTGCGTGATCAGCGCGCGCTCGGTCTTGCGCTCTTCGGTGCGACCAAACGGATCGAGCATCGTGCCGCGCAGGAAGCGGAACTTCGCCAGCAACGGGAAGACCTTGCCGACCCAGCTGCCGAACTGGCGCTTGACCAGATGGCCGTTTGCATCGCGCTTGGAAAGTAGCGGCGGCGCGAGGTGATACTTGATTTTGTAATCGCCTTCGAACATGTTCGCAATACGCGCCTTGAACGCCGGGTCGCTGTGCAGGCGCGCGACCTCATACTCATCCTTGTAGGCCATCAGCTTGAACAGATAGCGGGCAACGGCCTCGGTCAGCTTCAGCGGCTGGCCGGCCGTGACCACGCGTGCTTCATCCGCACGCACACGCTCGACGAACTCGCGATAACTGTCGGCATACGCCGCATTCTGATACGCGGTGAGGAAATCGATGCGCTGGCGGATCATGTCTTCCAGCGAAGGCTTGCGCTTGAACTCGATCACCTGCGCCGGTGCGAGCGCCTTGACTTCCTGCTCGACGGCATCGAGATCATGCGCAGCCAGCCGGCCCCAGGCGAATGACTGCTGGTTGAAGTCCACCGACACGCCGTTGAGCTCGATCGCTCTCAGCAAGGCCTCTTCGGACAGCGGCACCCAGCCACGCTGCCATGCATAGCCGAGCATGAACATATTGGTCGCGATCGAGTCGCCCATCAGCGCGGTCGCGATGCGGCCGGCCTGCATTACATCGACGCCCTCATGACCGCAAGCTTCGCGTATAACATTCACCGACACGCCGTCCGGATATTCCCAGTCCGGGTTCTTCACGAACGCGGCCGTCGGCGCCAGCGTTGCATTCACCACTGCATGCGTGCGTGCCTGGCCCATCCGCGATACGGCATCCTTGCTGGCGGCGACCAGCACATCACAGCCGACGACCAAATCGGCTGCGCCGGTGCCCACGCGGGTCGAGAAAATATGGTCATCCGATTCGGCCAGGCGCACATGGGACATCACCGGGCCACCTTTTTGCGCCAGGCCGCTCATGTCGAGCACCGAGCTCGATTTGCCGGCCACATGCGCGGCCATCGCGAGGATCTGACCCACGGTAACCACGCCGGTGCCGCCAATACCGGTGACCAGCACGCCATACGGCTGCGCAAGTGAGGGCAGCGTCGGCTGCGGCAGTTCTTTACTGCGCTCCAGTGCCGACGGCTTGCCGCCCGCATCCTTGCCGCCGGCCTTCTTCGGCTTTTTCAGCTGGCCACCTTCGACGGTGACAAAGCTCGGGCAGAAGCCGTTCACGCAAGAGAAGTCTTTGTTGCAGGTGGACTGGTTGATCTGGCGCTTGCGACCAAAGTCAGTCTCCAGCGGCTCGACCGACAGGCAGTTCGATTTCACGCTGCAATCGCCGCAGCCTTCGCAAACGGCTTCGTTGATGACGGCGCGCTTGGCCGGGTCCGGAAACGCGCCACGCTTGCGGCGGCGGCGCTTCTCTGATGCACAGGTCTGGTCATAGATGATCGCCGACACGCCCGGCATCTCGCGCATCTCGCGCTGTACCGCGTCGAGTTCGCTGCGATGGCGGATCGTGACCCCCGGTGCCCAGTCAGTACCCGGCGGGTACTTGTCCGGCTCGTCGGTGACGACGACGATGGGCTTGACGCCTTCGGCGGCCACCTGCCGCGAGATGGTCGCCGGATCGAGCGGGCCGTCATGCGTCTGGCCGCCGGTCATTGCGACGGCATCGTTGAACAGAATCTTGTAAGTCATGTTGACCTTGGAGGCGGCCGATGCACGAATCGCCAGCAGGCCCGAGTGATAGTAGGTACCATCGCCAATGTTGGCGAACACATGCTTTTCATTCGTGAACGGCGCCTCGCCGATCCAGGTCGTGCCTTCGGCACCCATGTGCGTGAAGGTGGCGGTCGAGCGATCCATCCACAGCGCCATGTAGTGACAACCGATGCCGGCCAGCGCGCGACTGCCTTCGGGCACGCGGGTCGAGGTGTTGTGCGGGCAGCCCGAGCAGAAATACGGAATACGGTCTTTTTGCGGATCGCTGGTACTGACCTTCAGCATCGCCTCTTTCGCTTCGATGAAGGCAATCCGTTCACGCACACGCTGCTCGACCGGATGGCCGACGAAGTATTTCGAGATACGCGCCGCAATTGCACGCGCAACAAGGGTCGGGCTCAGCTCATAGGTGCCGGGCAATAGCCATTCGCCGGGGCCGGCGCGGCGTGTGCTGCTCCATTCGCCGGTGTCGTCGAACTTGCCGACCACGCGCGGACGCACGTCGTCACGCCAGTTGTACAGCTCTTCCTTCAACTGGTATTCAAGCAGTTGCCGCTTTTCTTCAACGACCAGAATCTCTTCGAGGCCGGTCGCGAATTCGCGCACGCCAGATGCTTCGAGCGGCCAGGTCATGCCGACCTTGTACAGACGCAAACCGATCTCGCGCGCGACCTGCTCGTCAATACCGAGGTCTTCCAGCGCCTGCCGCGTATCGAGGTAGGATTTGCCGGCCGTGAGAATGCCGATGCGCGCTTTCGGGCTGTCCCAGATCACGCGGTTGAGCTTGTTCGCGCGCGCATACGCGAGCGCGGCATACCACTTGTAATTGACCAGCCGCGCTTCCTGCTCAAGGATGCCATCGGGCCAGCGGATATTCAGGCCGCCGGCCGGCATGTCGAAGTCGGTCGGCCGCACGATCTGTACGCGGTCCGGGTCGATATCCACCGTCGCGCCCGACTCAACCACATCGGTCACGCATTTCATCGCAACCCACAGGCCGGTGTAGCGACTCATCGCCCAGCCATGCAGACCGTAGTCCAGATATTCCTGTACCGATGACGGATACAGCACCGGCGTGCCGCAGGCCTTCAGGATGTGTTCGCTCTGGTGTGCATTGGTCGACGACTTCGCCGCATGGTCATCACCGGCCAGCACCAGCACGCCGCCATGCTTGGCGGTGCCGGCCGCATTCGCATGCTTGAACACATCACCGCTGCGGTCGACGCCCGGCCCCTTGCCATACCAGATCGAGAACACGCCGTCGTACTTCGCGCCGGGGAAAAGATTCACTTGCTGTGTACCCCAGATGCTGGTCGCGGCCAGGTCTTCGTTGACGCCCGGATGAAAGCGCACATGGTGCGCCTCGAGATACTTGCGGGCCTTGGCGGCGGTCTGGTCCACACTGCCCAGCGGCGAGCCACGGTAACCGGTGATGAAACCGGCGGTGTTCAGTCCGGCCTTCAGATCGCGCTGCCGCTGCATCATCGGCAGGCGGACCAACGCTTGTGTGCCGGTCATAAAGACACGACCACGCTCCAGCGTGTACTTGTCGTCGAGCGTGATGTCGTCAGGCTGTAGGGCGTGCTGTGGCGGAAGCGGGGCGTTCATGACGGTCTCCTGCGTTTTTATCAATATGTGTGCCGAAGTATAGGCAGCCAGTGAGGTATCGTAAAATCACAAATTAAGAAGCTTTGTATTCGAAAAACGGATAGCCGGCAGAAATTTTCCTGCTGCGCGCCTGCTGCACCGCAGCGATCTGCAAAGTACTCGGCCAAGAGACACGCATGTCTTTCAACAACGTCACGCTCAGGCAATTGCGCTATTTCGTCGCGGCGGCGCGCAACGGCCAGTTCTCGATGGCAGCGACCAGCGAGAATGTGTCGCAGTCAGCCATTACCAATGCGGTACTGGCGCTGGAAAAAGAGCTGGGCGTGCGACTGTTCGACCGGCTGGCACAGGGCGTTTCGCTGACTGCGGACGGTCAGGACTTCTTCCATCACGCGTGCCATATCCTCGATTCGGTGCGCGATGCAACGCACAAACCGCGCTTCCGCAGCGCGCAGCTGGGCGGCACGGTCAGCGTCGCTGCGTCGTACACGGTGCTCGGTTATTTCTTGCCCGACCTGCTCGCACGCTTTCGCGCGAGCTATCCCGATGTGAAGATCGATCTGCAGGACATGGATCGCGCCGCAATCGAAAAGGCGGTAATGAAACGCGAGGTCGATCTCGGCGTCGCGATCCTGTCCAACATTGAACGGCTCGACCGCTTCGGCCATGCAGTGCTGGTGCGCTCGCGCCGGCAGCTGTGGGTCGCGCCCGGTCATCCGCTGGCAAAGCTGGCGTCACCGTCGCTGAAAGACATTGCGCCGCATCCGTACATCATGGTGACGGCCGATGAGGCAGAAGAGTCGACGCTGGCTTACTGGAAATCACGCCGGATGAAACCAGACATTGTGTTTCGCACGATGTCGATCGAAGCGGTGCGCGGACTGGTCGCGCATGGCTTTGGCGTGACCGCGCTATCCGACATGGTGTTTCGCCCGTGGTCGCTCGAAGGCAAGCGGATCGAGGCACGCCCGATTCTCGATGTGGTGCCACCGATGGAAGTCGGCACGCTCTGGCATCCGCAGGCCGCAATGAGCGCGCCGGCCGAAGCGCTGCAGCAGTTCCTGCTGCATGCATACGGCTACTGAGTTACTGACGAGTAATAACACTGTAACAGCCAGTAAATCGTCTGCGCTGTCGCGCTGGCCTGCGCGACGATCATTCCCATTTCAACAATCTAACGAGGAAATTCATGATGAAAAAGAGCACAGGCGCAGTCTTCGCTGTCACGGGTCTGCTGGTCGGCGGTATCGCTATCGCCGATTCGCATGTCGGTGACGCGCACGAAGCTCACGAAGTACATGAAAAGTCCACCGGCAAAGGCGGCATGCATCAGCGGCATCACGGACAGCGTGGTCAGCACGGTCACGGCGAGCAGATGCCGCCGATGTTTGAAATGATGGACGAGAACAACGACGGCAAGCTCACGCGGGAAGAAGTGCAGCGAGGTGCCGACAGGATGTTTATCGAAGCCGACACCAACAAGGACGGCGTAATCACGAAAGACGAAATGCAGGCCCAGCACAAGAAGATGCACGAGAAGATGCACGAAAAAATGCAGGCCAAGATGCAGGATCGCTGGAAAGCTGCCGACAAGAATGGTGACGGTGCGCTGTCACGTGCCGAAGTCGAGGGGTCTGACATGAAGATGATGGCGCAACATTTCGACAAGCTCGACAAGAACAAGGACGGCAAGCTGACGTTTGACGAAATGCGCGGTGGCATGATGTCCCAGCGGTCGCCGGCTACGTCGCAGACGAAATAAGGCGGGGTAAAGGACGGTCAACGCCGCCAGCGGCCTGACCAGACAGACTCAAGCTCCGGCCCAATCTCCTCCGGACTCACGCCAGCCCCCGGCGTGTTGCGGACTCGCTAGTGCAGCGGGTCCGCTTTTTTTATGCCTTCTTCCACCGCGCGTACGCGCGCCGCATGAATCGCTTCGGCGATACGCTCGGCGGGTTTCTCCGGCGACCCGGCGCTGACCTCAGCAGCGATCGCGCCGGCATTCACCGACTGCGCGGCTGCGAGTGCCTGCAGCAGCAGCGACTTTTGCGGGAAGGGACGGTTTTCAAAACCGGCGCGGCCCAGGTGGTCGCACTCGCTTGCATCAAGCAGCGCAGCAAAGCGCGCGGGCTTTCTGAAGGCATCGCAGCGCTCGAGCAGCTTCACGATGGTCGCCGCACGCAGTTCCTGCGCGCGCTGCACGTTGCCATGCTCGCGCGCAGTAAGGAGCGCGAGTTCGCGCACGTCGTTTGGCACTTTCAAGCGACGGCATAGCTGCTCGGCCAGCGCGGCGCCGCGTGCTTCGTGCGCGATATGGCGCGGCCAGTCGGCAGGATCGGTGGTTCCCTTGCCGAGGTCATGCACCAGCGCCGCGAACCGCGTCGGCAGCGGCAGCTCGCGACGCGCGGCCATGTCGACCACCATCATCACATGTACAAAGGTATCGATTTCAGGATGATGCTGCGCCGGCTGCGGCACACCGGCCAGCGCATCGATCTCGGGCAGCACGCGCGCCAGCGCGCCGCAATCTCTCAAGACGGTGAACATGCGTGAGGGTGCCGCCTCCATCAGTCCGCGCGCGACTTCCTGCCAGACCCGTTCGGGTACCAGCGCATCGACTTCGCCGGAAGCCACCATCGCCTGCATCAGCGCCAGCGTTTCCGGCGCCACTGTGAATTCGGAAAAACGCGCAGCAAAACGTGCAATGCGCAAGATGCGTACCGGGTCCTCGGCAAAAGCCGCGGACACATGGCGGAACACGCGGCGTTCGAGATCGGCACGGCCACCGTAGGGATCGATCAGCGTGCCGTCTTCGTCCTGTGCAATCGCATTGATGGTCAGGTCACGCCGCTGCAGGTCCTGCTCCAGCGTGACCTCGGGCGATGCATGAAAAGCGAAGCCGGTATAGCCGGGCGCGGTCTTGCGCTCGGTTCGCGCCAGCGCATATTCCTCGTGCGTCTTCGGATGCAGGAAGACCGGAAAGTCCTTGCCGACGGCAACGAAACCCAGTGCACGCATTTTTTCCGGCGTAGCACCGACCACCACATGATCTCGGTCCTTGACCGGCAGGCCCAGTAACGCATCACGCACCGCGCCGCCGACCACATAGGTCCTGAAATCAGGCATCGGCTAGCGTCGAAGATAATCCGGCGCGATCGCCTCCAGCGGCGTCGGCTTCCAGTGCGGCGGCAACGGATGGTGACCGCTCGAGACGCTATCGGCTTTCATGCAATCGAGGTTGTCGCGGCTCATCAGCGGCCCGCCCGGCAGGTGCTCCAACACCCAGGCCTGCAGGCGCGCGATCGCATCAGGCAAGCCAATGACAGGGCGCGGATGCCCACTGTAGACGCCGGCCAGCCGTACCAGTTCGCGCAGCGTGTACACATGCGGGCCGACCAGCTCGTAGACACGGCCGACGGTCGCGGGATCGTCGAGCGCATCAACGAAGGCCTGTGCAACATCGCCAACGTAGACCGGCTGGAAACGCGCATCGGCGCCGCCCAGCACCATCAGCGGCAGCACCGACTGCATGCGCGCGAACAGGTTCAGAAAACTATCGTCGGAACCGAAGACAACGGATGGACGGAACGATGTTGGCTGTAGTCCGGTTGCCTGCATCATGATCTTTTCACCTGCGGCTTTCGAGCGCTGGTACATCGACGGCGCATCGGAATCTGCACCGAGGGCGGCCATATGCAGGATGCGCCGCACCTGCGCGCCCTCACAGGCGCTCGCCAGCAGACGCGGCAAGGCGACATGTGCATGCTCGAAAGCCGGCCCCCAAGGCTGACCCGGCCGCGAGTGCAGCACACCGACCAGATTGATCACCGCATCGACGCGCGCCAGCAAACGGTTGAGTGTCGCTTCGTTGAACACATCGGCCTCAACTACCTGCACGGTCGGCAGCACCAGCAGATGCTTCGCGCGCTCGAGGCGCCGGGTCGGCACGATCACAGAGCGACCTTCTGCGGCGAGTCGTGCAGCGATGTGTGAGCCGATAAAGCCGCTGCCGCCAATCAGCAGAATGGACTGATGCCGCATGCGTCGTCTCAGGGCAGGTCGCCGAGTTCGGCGAGATTGGCTTCGCGCGGCATCACCATGCCCAGCCGCGACTTCAGCGACTGCGGACGGTTCTCGAATTGCGCCGCATACCAGGTCGCATTCGCGAGCACGTTTTTCACATAGCCGCGCGTTTCGGAAAACGGAATGGTCTCGGCAAAGATCGCGCCCTCAACCGGCCGGTCCAGCTGCGAGCGCCACTTGCGTGGCCGGCCCGGGCCGGCGTTGTAGGCAGCGGTTGCCAGCGTCTGCGAGCCGCCGAGATCGGACAGCACCATGTTCAGGTATTGCGTGCCGAGCGTGATGTTGGTACGGATGTCATTCAAATCGGATAGCGTAAATCCGATCATGCCGATCCTGCGCGCGACATAGTTCGCGGTGTTCGGCATGACCTGCATCAGGCCGGACGCGCCGACGACGGAGCGTGCGGTCTTGATGAAGCGCGACTCCTGACGGATCAGTCCGTAGACCCAGGCCTTGTCGAGGCCGATCGATTGCGTCGCGCCATGCATGATGTCGTCATGCGGGGTCGGATAGCGATAGGCGAGATCATGCTCATTCTTGGTACGGTCGGCTGCAGCCACCATCCGGTCGAGCACCTCATTGCGGCGCGCAAGCTCTGCCGCGGCCAGCAGCTGCCGGTCGTTCATCCGGCGCAGTTGCCAGTTCCATTCGCGGGTGGCTTCGAAGCGCAGATCGAGCTCGAGGAATTTCAGCGCGTTGCGCAGGCCGGGATTGGCCTCCGCCTCGGCCATCTCCAGCGCGGTGGGCGCGACCGGTTTCGGCGGCGGCGCGATCGGGCGTCCCAGTTCCTCGGTCGACAGCTGCCCGTAAAAATGGGATTGTCCGGCGAGCTGCTGGAACTGGCGGCGCGCGTCGTCGCCGCGTCCCAACGCCGCCTGCGCGCGGCCGCGCCAGTAAACCCAGGTCGGGTCCTTCTGCAGCTCGGCAGGCATAGTGTCGATCGCCTGCAAGACCATGGGCCAGTCAACAATTCGGAGCGCAGCGCGTGCGCGCCACTGGTAAGCGTCGTTCGACAGCGCAGCCTCCCAGGTACGGCGCCAGTAGTCCGGCGCTTCCCGGCTGAGCGACAGCGACGACTGCAGCGCCAGCAGCGACCAGCCGACTGCCTGCTCTGCCGGCGTCAGGCGCGACTGCGAACGCTCCATCGCCCGCAATGCCCGCTCCGGATTCTCGCGGGCGAAGCGGCCGAGCGCGATCAGGAACAGTTCGCGCGATGCGCGTCCGCCAGAGGCGCCGCGCTCGACCAGCGGCGCTGGCTTCTCGATAGCCTGGATCAGCTGCTTTTCATTGGCATCGGTGAAAGCGGCAATGCGGCGGGCCATGCCCGGCTGGCCCAGCTCGACGGCGATCCGCACCTGCCGCCAGAGATCGTCATCGCCGAACTGCCGTTCCTGGGCTAGGCGACCGATCAGATCGACGCAGGCATCACCGTAAAATTTGGGCTGCACCAGCAGTTCGCGCGCGGCCGGCGCGACCTTCTCGCCCTTGGCCAGCCGCGACATCTGCGCATAGCATTTCAGCTGGGTGTCATCGTTGAGCACAAAGCGCGGATACTGCTCGTCGAATACGCGCCAGTCGCGCGCGCGGCCGAGCAGCAGCAGCCAGTCGTTGCGCAGCCGGTCGGCGATGGCGGTGCCGTCATAGCGATCGAGGAAGCTGCGAATCTCGCCTTCTGTCACCGCGGGAAGGCGCGGATAGAGCCGGTAGTAGTCAACGTATGACGTGATCGGATAGTCGAGCAGCCGGGCCGACAGGCGGCCGGCTTCGCCGGTCTCGCCACGCAGCGAGGCCTCGCGCAGCGCGATAAAGTCGGCATCGGCCGAGATCGAGGTCTGCGGTGCGCGCCGGCTCGATGCGGCGGATACAGGCGAGGCCGGCGTCATCAACATGGCCGAGCCCGCGCACACCAGCAAACCGGCCAGCCACCATCTGGGATGAAGCTTCATGCTTTCTGCCTGCAAGGGTTACTGCAACGGATTTCGTTCTTTAGAATAGCATGCAGTGCGGTAATGAATCGCCAGATCAACAGGATTTTCACCCACCGTGACCGGGCTACACGACAAGGCGGAACTGCGACGCCAGATGATTGCAGCACGCCGCGCACTGACGCCGGCTGTGAAGGCGCAGGCAGATGCGCGCATCGCCGAACGGCTGTTGCTCTGGCTTGAGCAGCATCAGGTGCGAACGCTGGGCGCCTACCTGCCGATGGCGGGCGAGCCCGACCTGTCGGCGCTGTACGCCGAGCTGTTGACGCACGGCCTCGTGATCGCGATGCCGGTGGTGCTGCAGCGCCACCATCCGATGTCCTTCGTGCGCTGGCAGCCAGGCGACACACTGGCGCGCGACGCCAGCGGCACGCCGGCACCGACTGCACGCGGCGACTATCTGCAGCCGGACGCAGTGCTGGCGCCCTGCATCGGCTTCACCGCCGGGCGGCTGCGGCTCGGCTTCGGCGGCGGCTATTTCGACCGGACGCTGGCGCTGTCGCCGCGCCCGAAGGCCATTGGCATTGCGTATGGCTTTGCCCGTGTCGAGTTCGACGCCGAAACGCACGACATTCCGCTGGACGTGATCATCACGGACGACGGGATCGTGGCAGCGGACGCCTGACCCTCCGGGCTACGCTGCCCGGAGCGTGTCCGGGTGTAGTGCAGACGCGGCCCGGGCCCGGCTCAGCTGCGATTCAACCGCGATCCAACCATGATTTAGCCGCGATTCAGCCGCTGCCAGATCGCCAGTGTCGGCGCCGCCTGATTCAGCGTGTAGAAGTGCAGGCCCGGTGCGCCACCGGTCAGAAGTCGCTCGCACATCTGCGCAACCACATCCAGCCCGAATGCGCGAATCGATTGGGTATCGTCGCCAAAGCTCGCAAGCTTCAGCCTGACCCAACGCGGAATCTCGGCGCCGCACATATCGGAGAAGCGCACCAGTTGCGTGTAGTTCGTGATCGGCATGATGCCGGCCACAACCGGCACATCGACGCCGAGCTTGCGCATCTCATCGACAAAACGGAAATAGGCGTCTGCGTTGTAGAAGTACTGCGTGATCGCCGAATTGGCACCCGCCTTCACCTTGCGGGCGAAATTCTGCAGGTCGTCCTGCGGCGATTTCGCCTGCGGATGCATCTCCGGATAGGCAGCGGCCTCGATATGGAACCAGTCGCCGGTCTCGGCACGGATGAATTCGATCAGTTCGCTGGCATAGTGCAGCTCACCGAATGCACCACCGAAGCCGCTGGGCAGATCGCCGCGCAGCGCGACCAGCCGGCGAATGCCGTTGGCCTTGTATTCGGCGATGATCTCGCGCAGGTCGGCCCGGGTGCGGCCCATGCACGACAGGTGCGGCGCGGCCTGATGGCCTTCGTGATGAATTTCTAGCACGGTGTCACGCGTGCCGGCCTGGGTCGAGCCGGCAGCGCCGAAAGTGACAGAAAAATACTCAGGCCGGATCTCGGCCAGCGAGCGGCGCGCGTTGCGCAGTTTTTCCGCGCCCTCGGGTGTCTTGGGCGGGAAGAATTCGATGCTGAAGCTGGGTTGGGACATTTAATTTCTTATCAGGAGGGCTGACAGCAGCCAGGAGATCACGCTGTAGACGATCGCCGCGAGAATCGCCGCGCCGAAGCTGGCGACCTGGAATCCCTGCACCAGGTCCGCGACCAGCCAGAACATCAGCCCGTTGATCACGAAGATGAACAGACCGAGCGTCAGGAAGGTGACCGGCAGCGTGAGCAGGATCAGGATAGGACGTACCAGCGTGTTGACCAGGCCCAGCAGCAGCGCGGCCAGCAGGGCCGTGGTGAGGCTGTCCACCTGCACGGATTCGAGCAGGTGCGGCAGCGCGAACAGGGCAACCGTATTGATCAGCCAGAGAAAGAGCAGGCGCATAAGGTATGGCCGCTGCGCCGACAGCACGTCGGCACAGCGGCACTCTCCTGCTTAGTAGCGGTAGTGCTCGGGCTTGTACGGCCCGTCTTGCTTCACGCCGATGTAGGCTGCCTGCTCAGTAGTCAGCGTGGTCAGCTGCGCATTGAGCTTCTTGAGCTGCAGGCGCGCGACCTTTTCATCGAGATGCTTCGGCAGCGTGTACACACCGACCGGGTAGGCAGCCGTGTTGGTGAACAGCTCGATCTGCGCGATCGTCTGGTTCGCGAACGACGAGCTCATCACGTATGACGGATGGCCGGTGCCGCAGCCGAGGTTCACAAGACGACCTTCGGCCAGCAGGATGATGCGCTTCCCGTCCGGGAAGATCACATGGTCGACCTGCGGCTTGATGTTCTCCCAGGTGTACTGCTTCAGCGCGGCGACTTCGATTTCATTATCGAAGTGGCCAATGTTGCAGACGATCGCCTGGTCTTTCATCTTCTTCATGTGCTCGTGCGTGATCACATGGTAGTTACCGGTCGCGGTAACGAAGATATCCGCATGCTCGGCCGCATAGTCCATCGTGACGACGCGATAGCCTTCCATCGCGGCCTGCAACGCGCAGATCGGATCGATTTCAGTCACCCAGACTTGCGCGGACAAGGCACGTAGCGCCTGCGCAGAACCCTTGCCCACATCGCCGTAACCGGCGACGACGGCGACTTTACCGGCGATCATCACGTCGGTGGCGCGTTTGATGCCGTCGACCAAGCTTTCGCGGCAGCCGTACAGGTTGTCGAACTTGGACTTGGTGACCGAGTCATTCACGTTAATCGCCGGGAAGGCCAGCTTGCCTTCCTTGTGCATCTGGTACAGGCGGTGCACGCCGGTCGTGGTTTCTTCGGTCACGCCCTTGATCTGGGCGAGGCGGGTCGAGTACCAGGTCGGATCGGTTGCGAGTTTCTTCTTGATCGAGTTGAACAGACAGACGGCTTCTTCCGAATCCGGATTCGCCAGTACGCTCTGGTCTTTCTCGGCCTTGCTGCCGAGGTGCAGCAGCAGCGTCGCATCACCGCCGTCATCGAGGATCATGTTCGAGTAGCCGCCATCGCGCCATTCGAAAATACGGTGCGTGAAGTCCCAGTACTCGTCGAGGTTCTCGCCCTTGAACGCGAACACCGGCGTGCCTGCAGCAGCGATCGCCGCAGCAGCGTGATCTTGCGTCGAGTAGATGTTGCACGACGCCCAGCGCACTTTCGCACCCAGTGCCTCGAGGGTCTGGATCAGCACGGCGGTCTGGATGGTCATGTGCAGCGAACCGGTGATGCGCGCGCCTTTCAGCGGCTGGCTGACGGCGAATTCCTCGCGGATCGCCATCAGGCCCGGCATTTCGGTTTCGGCGATCTTGATTTCTTTGTTGCCCCAGTCGGCGAGGCTAATGTCGGCGACGAAGTAGTCATTCGTGGTCGACGCTTTGGTAGTGGCTTCGAGTACGGCGCTCATCACGCCCTCCTTTCATTAACGAAAAAAGTAACGTGAGCGCCGTTGCAGTGTTGATTTGCCAAGCCTGGCGGGAAGCAGGTTCCCGTCGCAACGCTCCTTGACAGATGGCTATTCTAATCGAAATGCTGATACCGCCGCCGAAGGTGGCTCAACATCGCCCACGCCAGCCCGCTCGCCGCGCCGTACAGGTGCGCACCCGGCACGACGGGCATGCACTGCACGAGCGCGACGGCGCCAGCTCCGACTCCGGGAGTCAGCCAGAACAGCTTGATCGCCAGTGCCAGCAGCGCACCGGCGGGCAAGCACGCGCGCGTGCGCAGCCATCCCATCAGCGCGGCGCCGCCCCACAGTCCGTGCAGCAGGCCAGACAGACCGGCGTACCACTGCAGCGTAGGCTCGCAATGCCATAGCATCAGACTCGTGCCGAGCGCGCTGGCCACGCACAGCGATGCGATCGCGACGCCATGCCAGTCTTCCAGCAACAGCTCGGCCACCAGCAGCAAGCCGAGCAGGTTGAACCACAGGTGATGGGCATTCAGATGAACGACATGCGCCGTCAGCAGCCGGGACCACTGGCCGGCATCAATGGCTGCGCGCTGCCATCCGAGTTCTGCCAGTGCGTCAGGCATGACTGTTCCGGCCAGTGACAGCAGGCCCAGCACGATGACTGCCATCCCGCGTGCGGACAGCTGCGGCAATGGCTGCCTCAGCCGCAGTGTCGGTGGCATCGCATCAGCGCCGCGACCGGCGCTGGCGGCGAACCAGCGCGAGCACTACGCCGGCCAGCAGCATCACGTCACCCGCCATGCTGCCGCCACCGCCACCACTACCTCCACTACTGCCCACGGGTGCGGCGGCGATGCTGCTGCTTTTGTCGGCGACCTGAATCGTGAATTGTCCCGGCAGGCTACTGCCATACGCATCGCTGGCGTACCAGGTGATGGTGTGGCTTCCGACCGGCGCGGCGCTGCGCCATGTCAGCAGGCCTCTGGCCGATAAGCTCGCTCCTGCGGGTAGTGACTGCGCATGAAATACGATCGCATCGCCATCCGCATCGGTCGCACGCAATTGGAGCTTCAATGCTCCGCCGAACGCCAACTGCTGCGATGCCACCGCTTGCAGGCGCGGCGGGTTATTCACGCGCACCGTGGCGTTTGCGCTGGCGACGGCACCGGCGCTGTCCGTCACGGTCAGCGTGAACGCATAGATGCCGGTGGATGGCGCGATGAAACTTGCATTCGCGCTGTTGGCGTTCAACAGCGTCACCGCTGCCGGATTCGACGCGGCAGCACGCCACTGGTAACTGGTAATGCTGCGACCTGCCGGTGCCTGCGCGCTGCCGGACAACGCAACGGTCGTCGCCGGTGCGACGCTCTGCGTCGCCGTCGCAATCTGCACCACGGGTACCACCGCCGCCAATGCCGCCTGCGCATCGAGCAGGCCGGCGCCGCACAGGCCGCTGTTGCCGGACAGTGTGCAGGTACTGCCAGCGGCGAACGGACGCGCGGCACTGCGCAGCAGCGAGACAACCTCAGCGCGAGTCAGCGAAGGATTCACGGAGAGCATCAGCGCAATCGTGCCGGCCACATGCGGCGCGGCCATGCTGGTGCCGTATTTCAGCGCAGCGCTGTCGTACGTCGGCAGCGTGGCGCCGGTATTGCCCAATGAGTAGACCGCCGGACCATCTGCGGTGAAGCCGGGCATGCAGCTGACTGACAGCGTGCCGCAGCCGCCTCCGGGCGCACTGATCGTGGCCTCTGGCCCGATGTTGGCGTAATCAGCATTGTCGCCATCGATCGTATGCGCGGTAACGGCGATGACACCATTGCAGTTGGCCGGCTGGTTGACGATGTTCGTGCCACCGTTGCCGGTCGCAACGACGACCATCGCGCCCTTCGCATTCGCATCCGTGATCGCGCTCTGGAACGCGGCCGAGCAACTGCCGGCGCTACCAAGCGACAGGTTGATCACGCGCGCGGGATTCAGGTTGCGCGGCACGCCGGCGACATCGATGCCGGCCGCCCAGCGTATGCCATCAACAATATCAGACGTATAACCACCGCAACGACCGAGCGCGCGCACCGGCAGAATGCGTACATTCGGCGCGATGCCGGTACCGTACAGGCCGTTGTTCATCAGCGCTGCGATGGTGCCGGTCACATGGGTGCCGTGCCAGCTCGAGCTGCGTGCGGCAGTGCCGCTGCCGCAATCACTAGCGGCTGCATAGTCGCCCGGATCGGAGGCATCGCTATCGCGACCTGTACCGTCATTCGACACCTTGGTGGTGCTGATGAAATCGTAACCGGGCAGCATCGCGCGCAAATCGATATGCGGACGGTATCCGGTATCGATGACGGCAACGTTTACGCTGCCGCTACCCAGCGTGACATCCCAGGCCGCGGGTAGGTTGGCACCACCGCGGTTACTACCACCGGGAGCAAGATAGTGCCACTGGCCCGGCGACACGGCGTAGCCCGGATCGTTCAGCACGATGACCTGCGGCTGCATCAGCAGGTCCGGTTCGGCTGCCTGTACTTCGCCGCTCTGTTGCAGTTGTGCAGACAGCGCGCGCGCTTCGTCAACGCTCAGCGGCTGCGCCAGTTTCAGCAGGTGCGAACCATTCGTGAGCTTGCGCTCGACCGTCATCGGCACGACCGTCATCCCCGATAGCGGGCTTGCGTCGTTCTGCTCCAGGCGTCGGTTGAGCTTGCCACCGCGCGTCGGATGCGGTGTGACGATCAGCCGCTCCACCAGCGGATGCGCCGGCGCGGCAGATTGCACCGTGGCCGTGCTGCGTAGTCCTGCCTTCGCATGGGGTAATGCGGGTGCTGCGGGTTCGGCGGGTTCGGCAGGTTCGGCGAATCCGGGCGTAGTGAGCAATGCCACCAACACGACGGTGGCTGCGCGCGCGAGGGTAGAGCCCATCTTGAATTTCCGATGCTGCAGTGTTGAAGCAGATCACTGTAGCGATCAGGAAATCGGGCGCTCGGCACTGGTCAGCGGGAAAACGGCGCCAGTTCGCGGGAATGAAAATACGTCAACGCAGCGCTGTGGACAGCCTTGCAAAACTCGTGTCAGTTTTTACAGGCGAAAAAAAACGGGCAGGGGTTACCTGCCCGTTCGGATGATCGGCACAATCCAATCAGAAATCAGATCAGAGCCCGGCGGCCGCCTTCAATGCCGTGGCTTTGTCGGTACGTTCCCAGCTGAACTCGGGCTCGTCGCGACCGAAGTGACCATAGGCTGCAGTCTTGCGATAGATTGGACGCAGCAGATCGAGCATCTGCACAATGCCCTTCGGACGCAGATCGAAATGCTCACGGACGAGTTCTTCGATCTTCTGGTCGCTGATCTTGCCGGTGCCGAAGGTGGTCACCATCACTGAGGTCGGCTTTGCAATGCCAATCGCGTAGGAAATCTGGATCTGGCACTTGTCCGCCAGGCCGGCGGCGACAATGTTTTTTGCGACATAACGACCCGCGTAAGCCGCCGAGCGATCGACCTTCGACGGATCCTTGCCGGAGAACGCACCACCGCCATGCGGTGCCGCACCGCCGTAGGTATCGACGATGATCTTGCGGCCGGTGAGGCCACAGTCACCTTGCGGGCCGCCGATCACAAAGCGACCGGTCGGGTTGATCAGGTAGCGCGTGTTCCTCAGCCACTCAGCCGGCACCACCGGCTTGATGATCATCTCGATCGCCGCTTCCTCGATCTGCTTGTGCTCCATTTCCGGCGCATGCTGCGTCGACAGCACGATGGTATCGATGGCGACCGGCTTGCCGTCGACGTACTTCAGCGTGACCTGCGACTTTGCATCCGGACGCAGCCACGGCAAGCGGCCGTCCTTGCGCAGTTGGGATTGACGCTCGACGATACGGTGCGAATAGTAGATCGCCGCTGGCATCAGGTCCGGCGTTTCATTGCAGGCGTAACCGAACATCAGGCCCTGGTCACCCGCGCCCTGGTCAAGGTCAATGCCCTTGCCTTCATCAACACCCTGCGCGATATCTGGCGATTGCTTGTCATAGGCGACCAGCACCGCGCAACCCTTGTAGTCGATGCCGTACTCGGTGTTGTCGTAACCGATTTCCTTCAGCGTGTCGCGCGCGACACGAATGTAGTCGACGTTCGCGCTCGTGGTGATTTCACCGGCGAGCACCACAAGACCCGTGTTGCACAGCGTTTCGGCAGCGACACGCGCGCGCGGATCCTGAGTGAGGATGGCGTCAAGAATGGCATCGGAGATCTGGTCGGCGACTTTGTCCGGATGACCTTCGGACACCGATTCGGAGGTGAATAAATATTCGTTCGTCATGCAAGCTCCCTGCTAGGCAAATTGACATCGTGTCGCGGTCAACCCAGTGAGCCTGCGACGCTTTAGCGAGATTTGTAAACCGCCTCGCAAGTTGTCCAATTAACTCGGCGGTGAAGACGCGTGCTATTTTACGCAACTTGCCTCAATTCAGCAAAACGCCTCCCCGTTCTCCCGCATGCTGCTTCGTCTGTTCCAGCTTCTTTCCGTGCTGCCTTTACCGCTGCTGCACGCCGCCGGCGCTGCTGCCGGATGGATGGTCTATGCCGCCTCGCCAACCTATCGCCGCCGTATGCGCGAAAACCTGCAGCGCGCCGGTTATCTGCACTTACTGCCAACGGCCATTGCCGAGGCTGGCAAGAGTGTGCTTGAGCTGCCGTTCATCTGGTGCGCACGTGAGGAGCGTGTACTGAAGTCGGCCAGCCTGCATGGCTGGGATGTCGCTCAGGCCGCACTCGATAGCGGCAAAGGGGTCATCTTCCTGACGCCGCATCTGGGTTGCTTCGAGATCATTGCGCAAGCGATTGCAAGCCGTACACCGCTGACCGCGTTGTACCGGCCACCCAGAAAAGCGGCGCTGCGCCCGTTGCTGGAGCAGGCACGCGGACGCGGTAGCCTGTCGCTTGCCCCGGCCAATTTGTCGGGCGTTCGCATGTTACTCAAAACACTAAAAGGCGGTGGCGCGATTGGCTTGCTGCCCGACCAGGTGCCGGGGGCCGGCGAGGGTGTATGGACAGAATTTTTCGGGCGTGCCGCTTACACGATGACGCTGCCGGCAAAGATGCAGCAGATGAGTGGTGCACCGCTAGTGCTGTCCTATGCGGAGCGGCTGCCTCATGGACGCGGATTTGCGATCCGCTTTGTGCCTTTCACGCAGGTACTCGAGGGCACGCCGGAACAACAGGCCCGCATCATCAATGACGCGATGGAGAAACTGATCGCACGCTGCCCGGCGCAGTACTTCTGGAGCTACAACCGCTACAAGGGCAAGCGGCCCGCTGTCACAGCGGAGGTGTCTGCGTGAGGCTGCTTCTTGCACTGATGTGGCTGCTGCACTGGCTGCCGCTTCCCATGCTCGGACGAATCGGCGAGGGTTTGGGCAGCCTGCTGTTCATGCTGCTGCGCGAGCGCCGGCATATCACGCTGACCAACCTGGCGTTGTGCTTTCCTGATTTGTCAGAACGCGAGCGCCACGCCATGGCGCGCGCCCACTTTCAGGGTTATGCACGCAGTGTGCTGGAACGCGCGATCCTCTGGTGGGCATCGCCGGCAAGGCTGCGCCGTCTGATTCGTGTGGTACCGGCTGTACCGACCGCACTGGCAGCCGAGCGACCGACCATCTTCCTGTGCCCGCATTTTGTGTGCCTCGAAGTCGCCGGTGTCGCGATCACCATGGAAGGGCCGTTGTGCTCAATCTACTCACGACAGCGCAGCAGCAAGGCATTCGACGACGCTCTGCGCAATGGTCGCGCGCGCTTTTGCAGCGAGGAAGAAAAGTCGCAATTCCTGCTGTCCCGTGCTGCCGGCATCAAGCCCATCATTCGCGCGATGCGCGGCGGCCGTCCGTTCCTGATGCTGCCGGACATGGATTTCGGCCGTAAGGAATCGATCTTCGTGCCTTTCTTCGGCATACCCGCAGCCACGCTGACGGCGCCGGCACGAATGGCTGCAGCGACCGGGAGCCAGGTCATTCCGGTGACGACACGTTTTCTTCCTGACTACCGCGGCTGGGAGGTAAAGTTTCACCCGGTGTGGGATAACTACCCGGGCGATGACATCGAAGCCGCGACTCGGCGAATGCTTGCATTCATCGAAGAGCAAATCTGCGAGGCGCCGTCCGAGTACTTCTGGTCGCATAAACGTTTCAAGACGCGACCGCCCGGCATGCCGTCGGTTTATAAAAATTTGCCTGTTCGAGACCAGTGATGACACTTAAATTCACCAAGATGCATGGCGCCGGTAATGATTTTGTGGTGATCGACGCGATCAGCCAGCCGGCTAATTTCACACCGGAGCAATGGCGCCGGATTGCGGATCGCCGCTTCGGTATCGGCGCTGACCAGATTCTGGTGGTCGAACGTTCGACCCGTCCTGATGTCGATTTTCGCTACCGTATCTTTAACGCTGACGGTGGCGAGGTGGAGCAATGCGGCAATGGCGCACGAGCCTTCGTGAAATTCGTCGTCGACAAAGGTCTGACCGAGAAGCGCGAAATCCGCGTTGAAACAATGTCGGGCGTGATCACGCCCCGGCTTGAAGACGATGGCCGCATCACGGTGGACATGGGCGCACCGGTTTTCGATCTGACCCGTGTACCGTTCGACAGCAAGGGGCTTTTGCCGCGCAAGGCTGGCGAGATGGCGGTCTGCCCGCTGGATATTCATGGCAGAGTTATCGACCTTGCCGTATTGTCGATGGGTAATCCGCATGCAGTGCAACTGGTCGACGATGTGGGCGCGGCGCCGGTACTTGTCGATGGACCGGTCATTGAGAACCATCCCCGCTTTCCAAGGCGCGTCAATGCCGGCTTCATGCAAGTACTTGACCGGCAGCATGTGCGACTACGCGTATTTGAGCGCGGTGCCGGCGAAACGCTGGCCTGCGGTACCGGCGCCTGCGCTGCCGTCGTAGCCGGCATCTCTCTGGGTTTGCTCGATTCGCCGGTGGCCGTATCGACTCTCGGTGGCGAACTGTCGATCGCGTGGAGTGGCGGCGATTCACCGGTAATGCTGACCGGTCCCGCGGTCAGTGTATTTGAAGGCAGTTGTGAAATCTGAGGCTGAGCCTATGTCGTTAGACTGCTGGTGGCGTTGGCGGCCCTTTGCCGACCATCTGTACTGTCTTCGGGACCGCCGCCTTGCCACCGGCCTAACGAGATAGGCTCTGATTGCCTTCGGCTGCGGCACTCAGGCTCGACGCATCGCTTGTGTGCGTCGCTGTGAAATCAGGCTGCGAAACCGGTATAGCCGCTGTCGGTAAGTTCCCTCCGGATCCAACTCGGCTTGTGCATCGGTCGCATCGAACATGCGTGCGGCCCGATCCAGTGCCTGCCGCTGGTCGCCGGTCAGGATTTGTACCAGTCGGCGACGGCTTCGCGGATGGATATGGCGAATGTCGATCTCAAGGCAATGCCCGTGGTCAGACACCTCGACATCAATCAGCAGAGCCTCGGCGCGTGTCAATCCGAACCAGTAAGCAAGTTCGATGCGTGCAGCGAGGAACGGATACTGGCTGCTGATTTCGCGGTTGAAGGTCGCCCGGGCTGCAGCAGCCCATTCGGCTTTGCGCACCGGGGGTGCAATCTTTTCGAGGAACGCCTTTGCCTCCTCGCTTCCTTGGCCTGCGGCCTTCTGGAACCAGTACATCGCCCGAATGTCGGCGCGAGGCTCGATACGTCGCGCGCGCCATGCGACAACACCCAGTTCGAGCTGCGCTCGTTCATGCCCGGCCACCGCGGCCATCTCCAGATACCGACGTGACTCGGCAATGCTTCGTCGCGAAAATTCTGGCTTCAGGTAAATACGGGAGATTGAAAACCAAGCGGCGGCATTGCCCTTGTCTCCCGCCATCGAAAGCCAGCGAATCGCTTTCTTGTAATGAGCAACGCCGGGGATGCCCGCTACCCGGTTACCGTTGTCGTCCATCCGCGCGATCCAGAGTCCGTACGCGAGCTGCGCGTCAGTATTACCGCCCTCGGATCCGATTTTCAGATAACGCTCGATCAGTTTGACGTTCGGATCCGCAACCGCCTGCATCGCCTTCGCGCAGCGTGTGATCAATTCGAGTTCTTTTTCTGTGTAGGGACGACGGCGCGATTGCGCGCTGCTGTTGCGTCGATCGATCTGCTGCGCCATCGGTAGCGCCCATAGCTGGTATTTCATGTACTGCGCGTTCAGCCATGCATATTCCGCCAGCGCCATCTGCGCTTCCACCACCGCGCCGCGCGCGGCCTTCGCCGCCCAGTCCAGCACCATGTCGCGCCTTTGTTTCTGCTGTGGCGACACGTCGGGCGACTCTTTACCGACTAGCAGTTCGTGCATGCCGAGTTGCTGTGCATAGAGCCACTGCGCATCTGCCAGTCCGGATTCGGCCGAGGCTTTCAGGGCGCGCATGGATTTCTGCCGGAGCGTCTGGTCGGCACGGGCCCAGCACGAAAATACCAGCATCGCCAGGACCAGGCCCGCACGCGCGGATCCGCTTTCGAAGGCGCGCTCGAACCATAACGCGACCTGCAACGGGTCGCCATGCTGTCGCGCGATATCGAACGATACGTTCTCACCAATCAGCAACCAGGCCTCTTGCTGGTTTTGTTCGGCAGCCTTTTCCAACCAGTGCAGCGCGGTCGGCTGGCTTTGCGGCAGGCTTGCGCTGCCAAATAAATACCGCTTGCCGAGCGCAAGTTGCGCCTGAGCTTGACCCGCGCGCGCGGCGCGGATGATCAGCAATTCTTCACGATTGGCCATCAGGAAAGGGGGCGCAGCCTAGTTATCAAAACGAAAACTAGCAAACTCTGCGGCCTCGGCCCAATGACGTCAACGCGGCAAGGTGTGAATAAAACAACAAGCTTTGTAAATCCCCAACGGTCCGCCCAAGCGGCGTTTGGCGAGGGGACTCAGCTTCGCGTCATTTCCAAAATAGCAATTAACTTTCAGCACATCCGACTCAAGCGGATTGCTCAAAAACTTTTACTGGGGATGACAGATGAAAAAGCTGCATGTTGCGCTGGCAATGGCCGGCGCCCTTACTGGCTCGGCTTACGCGGAAACGAACGTTGAAATTTACGGCGTCGTCGATATGGGATTCGTCCGAGACATGGGGACCGTCGCCGGGCTGACCGGGCCGGGCGGCACTGTCGTCCCGGCTGGCAGCAAGTTGACCAGCGGCGCCCAGTCTGGCACCCGACTGGGTTTCAAAGGCAGCGAAGACCTGGGCAACGGTCTGAAGGGACTGTTCGTACTGGAAACCGGCATTGCCGCCGACGCCGGCGGCTTCAACCAGGGCAATGGTTTTGCGCGCCAGAGCTTCGTCGCCGTGCAGGGCGGATTCGGCACGGTGGCACTGGGCCGGCAGTACACTTCGCACTTCCTGACGCTCAGCCAGATCGCCGATCCGTTTAGCTCGGGGCTGGCCGGCAATGCGCAGAACCTGATGCTGCCGCCCGGTGTCTCTGTACCTACCGTAGACCCCGTCGCGGCGGGTGTGGAGCCTGACCGCGCCATCCGGATGAACAATGCGGTGAAGTACACCACCGCCATCTGGAACGGCCTGAGCGCCGAAATCGCTTATGGCCTTGGCGAGGTCACCGGCAATAGCAGCGCCAATCGCGTGCTGACCGGCTCGGTCAGCTACAAGCTCGACGCATTGAATGTTGGCCTTTCGTATTACCGCAAGAAGAGCCGCAGCGATACCGAAGCACTGGAAAGCGTGCTGCTCGCAGCGAACTATGACTTTGGCGTTGCAAAGGTTTTCGCCGCCTACGCCGACAATGACTGGGTCGCCGGAAAAAACCGCGACCTGCTAATCGGTGCAACCGTGCCCGTCGGCCCGCACAAATTCCTCGCGTCCTACATCAAGAAAACCGGTCGCGGTGCGACCGATGGTGACGATGCCGATCAGTTGGCATTCGGCTACATCTACACCCTGTCCAAGCGCACTAATCTGTATGCCGCTTATGGCGAGATCAATAACGACGGCGGCGCCACCTACACCGTAGGCAATAACTCCGAAAACGGTACCGGCAACAAGGCATTCAACCTCGGGGTTCGTCACACATTCTGAATCCGGAGCGATCCGCGCGATCGCCCCAAAAGCATTCGCTGGCTGTTCAGTAGCCCGGACAGTCGGCGGATAGGCTGGCTTCAGCCTGCAGAGTCATCTGCGAATTTAATCTCCTCTCTTCTGCGGCACCTTCGGGTGCCGCCTTTTTTGGTCAAGCCAAATAGCCGGCTTGCCGCGGGCAGCGGTTAAAATCGGCAGCACTGGCATGCTGATGGATACCCATGGGCATGCGGCCTATCGACACACTGCTATTCGACACATTCGACACATCCAATACTTATGACCGAACTTCCTGACGCCAGCGCTGTCGCCGAATTCCTGCTGAAAAATCCGGATTTTTTCGAGCACCATCCTGCGTTGCTCGCCGGCTTGAAACTCACCACGGCACTCGGTGGACGTACCGTCTCGCTTCAGGAGCGGCAGGCTGAAGTACTACGCGAGAAAATCCGGCAACTGGAACTCAAGCTCGCGAATCTGATGCGCACTGCCGGCAGCAATGACCTCATTCTCAGCAATTTCCATCACTGGATACTGCAGCTGCTGCGCGCCGATGATGCGATGGATGACATGCCTGCCTGGCTGTTGGAAACTCTGCGGGAAAGCTTCGATGTACCTTCTGCAGCGCTGCGTCTGTGGCATCTGAAGCCGGACTATGACAATGCGTGGTTCGCCGCCGATGCCGGTGATGCGCCCGCCCTCGCCGATCGTGAAAAATTACCGGTGTGCGGGCCGGCCGACGGCAAGCCCGGCGTACCATGGCTGGATAGTCCAGCAGACATGCAATCTGCGGCGCTGGTTCCGTTGCGCAAACCCGGCAGCGACCGCAGTTTTGGCCTGCTGGTGTTGGGGTCGCCGGACCCGCGACGCTTCGGATCTGAACTCGCCACCGATTTCCTTGCGCGCATTGGCGAGATAGTGAGCGCAAAACTGCAAAGCCTGATCGGCTGAAACCATGAACCCGCCCGGCAGCTGGCCGGAAATTGCCGGCTACCTAACGCACCTGCAAGTGCAGCGCAAACTCGCGGCGCATACGCTGGAGAATTACCGCCGCGACCTCGAACAGCTCGCCGCACTGGCAGCGGAGCAAACAGGCGCTACGCCGGCCAGCCTGACGCAATTTGATATCCGCCGTTTTGCCGGACAGCTGCATGCCCGTGGGCTGGCGCCGGCGTCGATCGCGCGAAAACTTTCCGCTTGGCGGAGCTTCTTTGGCTGGCTGGCGCTCGAGCAATCCATTCCTGCCAATCCGGTCGACGGCGTCAGACCACCACGGCGCGCGAAAGGCTTGCCGAAAGCACTGGGCGTCGATGATGCCGTGAAACTGGTGTCGGGCAGCGTGCCAACAGACGACCGGCATCGTCTGCAAGCCCTCTGCAACAAGGCCATCTTCGAGCTACTGTATTCCAGCGGACTGCGCGTATCCGAACTGACCGGCCTCGACCTGCGGCACGTGCGCGACGAAACGCATGCATCATCAGGCTGGATCGATCTGGAGGCCGCAGAGGTCATGGTGACCGGCAAAGGTAATAAACGCCGCAGCGTACCGGTTGGTGCAGCCGCCATCGGCGCGCTGCGCGACTGGCTCGCGGTGCGGCCACAGCCAGTGCAAGCGGCGCAGCCGACAGATACGCACGCACTTTTTCTGTCGGCTCGCGGACGCCGTATCTCCGCGCGGGAGGTGCAAAAACGGATCAAGGCCCACGCACAGGCGCTCGGCATTCCCGCCGACGTGCATCCGCATATGCTGCGTCACTCGTTCGCTTCCCACCTGCTGCAATCGTCCGGCGACCTACGCGCCGTGCAGGAAATGCTCGGTCACGCGTCGATTGCGTCGACACAGGTCTATACTTCGCTAGATTTCCAGCGCCTGGCGCAGGTGTACGATGCGGCGCATCCGCGCGCAAAAAAGCAGGACGGCAAAGGTTGAAACCTGCGCCAGCGTCCTCATTTGCCGCAAGACTCTGCGTAGCATGGAAGCGCCTGCTGGCAGCCGCACCGTCCGAACAAACCATCCAGACTACACCGTCATTTCATGTCCCTGATACCTGCCACCATCCTCACCGGTTTCCTCGGCGCCGGCAAGACCACGCTGCTAAACCGCATCCTCAACGAGCAACACGGCATGAAGATCGCCGTGATCGAAAATGAATTCGGCGAGGAAAACATCGATAACGAGATTCTGATTCAGGACCGCAACGAGCAAATCGTCGAGATGAGCAACGGCTGCATCTGCTGCACGGTGCGGGGCGACCTGATCGTCGCGCTCGGGCAGCTCGCGCAGAAGCGGCGCGACGGCACGCTGCAATTCGACCGCGTGATTATCGAGACCACAGGGCTGGCCAATCCGGGGCCGGTGGCACAGACCTTTTTCATGGATGAAGACGTCGGCACGTCGTACCTGCTCGATGGCGTGATCACCGTCATCGATGCCAGCAATGCGATGCAGCAGTTGGACCGTTTCGAGGAAGCGCAGCGTCAGGCAGGCTTCGCCGACCGCATGCTGCTGTCGAAGACGGATCTGGTGCAGCCCGCGCAGGTCAGCGCACTGGAAGCCCGGCTCAAGCGCATCAACCCGCGCGCACCGATCGCGCGCGTGAATTTTGGCGAAGCCCCCATTGATGAGATCCTCGACATCCGCGGCTTCAACCTGAACGAACGCCTCGAGATCGATCCGGACTTCTTGCACGACGAAGAACATGCGCATGAATGCGGCGAGCATTGCGACCACAACCATGGTGATCACGACCGTGGCGACCATGACCATGCCCACCACGGTCACGGTCATGCGCATCACCACCATGGCGCCGGCGGACACACCGATGAAATCGCTGCTTTCGTTTTCCGCAGTGACCGACCGTTCCATCCGGCGCGGCTGGAAGAGTTCATCGGCAGCCTGGTCCAGGTCTACGGTCCGCGCATGCTGCGCTACAAGGGCGTGCTGTGGCTGCAGGGCGCATCGCGCAAGGTCATTTTCCAGGGCGTCCACCAGACCATGGGCAGCGACCTCGGCGCCCCGTGGGCGGACGGCGAGTCGCGCGGCAGCAAGATCGTCTTCATCGGGCAAAATCTGCCAAAAGCAGTGTTCATCGAAGGACTCGAGCAATGCCTGGAGCCGGCAGGCAGCACCGCAGTACCAAGTTGAAAATTCTTGCCGATTTGTTTATCCATTTCATAACAGATTTCCTGCCACGAAATGCATTAAAAATCATGCAAAGCTTGCCGGGCGGACGGACAATGCGATTACAATAGCCGCCGACTCAAGCCAGACCCCGAGCCGCATCCTGCCGGGCCGTTTCCGAGGTGAGCAGGGTTGGGGGGCTGCGCGGCGACAAAGCCGGAGCAAGTCCCGCGGGTAAAATTCACCGATTCGTAGTGACGAAAGCTAGCGACGTGGCAACCAATTCCAAAACCTCGAAGTCGACCGCCAAAGACGGCGCCCTCCTCACCGAGGAACAGATCCTCGCGATGGACGAGAAGGACTACATGAACCCATCGCAGCTGGCGTTTTTCAGGGCACGCCTTCAGCAGCTTGAAAAAGACCTGCTGAAGAATGCTGACGAGACGACTGAGCATCTGCGCGAAACCGTATTGGTTCCCGATCCCGCCGATCGCGCCACGATCGAAGAAGAACACGCGCTCGAATTGCGTACGCGTGACCGCGAACGCAAGCTCCTGAAGAAAGTGCAGCAGTCGCTGCTGGGGATTGATAGCGGCGACTATGGCTGGTGTGAAGAAACCGGCGAGCCGATCGGCATTCCTCGCCTGCTCGCGCGTCCAACCGCGACGCTGTCGCTGGAAGCGCAGCAAAGGCGCGAGCTGAAGCAAAAACTCTACGGCGATTAAGCGCCTCCCCTTCCAGATCAGCCCCTGACCATTGTCGGGGGCTTTCCTTTTGGGCTAACATCACCGGCCGGATAACTAGTTTTCCCCTTTAGCTCGCGCTAAACCCGCCCATGGTCCGAACCGATCGCCGCCGCTGGCTGGCACTGACGCTGGTACTGAGCCTGCTGTTCACGCAGTGGCTCGGTCTCGCGCACGCGGTCGCGCATGGCAGCGGTATGCCGGAATACCGCCCGCTGGTTCTCAAAACCGCGGGACTGTTCGACCACCAGAAATCCTCCGGCACTTGCGCTGCACTCGATGACGCCGCGCTTGGCGCCGGTGTGAGCACGAGTTCCTTTGTGCCCGCGTTGCTCGCGTTCGCAGAGGGTCCGGCTATCGTGCCGCTCCGCGCAGGCCGGGACCGCCCTTTTACCGCGCATTTCAGCTCGCGCGCTCCTCCGCTGAACGACTGATCCCCTCAGTCAGTCCGTTGCCGTCTACCTGTCGGCGACGGGTTCTGTTCATTGTTGATGGAGAAATTCATGGCTTATCGTAAGTCCGTGCTCGCCAGCGCTGCGCTGTGGGCCCTGTCTGTTGCCGCGCATGCGCAACAGACCACCAAAACCCTCGCCCCTGTCATCGTGACCGCCGACCCGTTTGGCGCCGGCGAAGGCAGCGTCATCCTGACACCGGCGCGCGTGCTGTCCGGCGATGCGCTGCGCGACAGGCTCGCCGGCTCGCTCGGCGACACCCTGAACAACGAACCCGGCGTAAACGCTTCCGGCTTCAGCGCCGGTGCATCGCGGCCCATCATTCGCGGACTCGGAGGGCCGCGCATCAAGATCCTGCAGAACGGCATGGGTAGCGGTGACCTGTCCGCGATCTCCAACGATCATGCCGTCGGTCCCGGCGCGCTGAGTGCGCAGCAGATTGAAATCCTGCGCGGTCCCGCCACCCTGTTGTACGGCTCCGGCGCGATCGGCGGCGCCATCAACATCGTCAACGGCCGCATTCCGACACGGCTTGAGCCGAAAGCCACCGGTGAAGCCGAGCTGCGCGCCGGCAGTGTCGATGGCAGCAGCGCCTTCGCGTTCGGCGCCGACCGCTCGGTAGGCAACATCAGCCTGCATATCGACGGCAGTATGCTGCGCGCCGGCGACTACCGCATACCGCGCAGCAGCGGCGTTGATGGTAGCGGCGACCGCGGCAAGCTGTCCTTCTCCGGCAGCCGCGATGACAACCTCGGATTCGGTGCATCGCTAATCAAATCCTGGGGCCATGTCGGCGCGTCCGTCAGCCAGACCGACAAGCTGTATGGCATTCACGGACGCGACGAGAATGCAAAGATCGACCTTAACCAGCGCCGGTTCGATATCGACAGCCTCGTGAAGGCACCGCTGCCGGGCTTTGATTCACTGCGTATCAAGTTCGGCCACAACGACTACCGTCACACCGAACTCGAAGACGGCCGCGACCCGAGCGTGAAGTTTTCCAATCGCGCGTTCGAATCGCGCTGGGAACTGAGTCACCTGCCGCTGGCCGGCTGGCGCGGCAAGATCGGCGTGCAGACCGATAACGCGACGGTCCAGGCCATCAACGTCGCCGATCCTGCGATCGCGCCAACCGTGCCGCGCACCCGCTCGTCATCGCTGGCGGCATTCGCGGTCGAGGAAAAAGATTTTGGCAAAGTGCGCGTGACTGCCGGGGTGCGAGCCGAGCAGGCAGCGCGCCGTCCTGATGCCGGCAACGCGCGCGACTTCATGCTGGCATCTACATCCGTCGGTGCGCTCTGGTCGTTCACGCCCGGCTATGCATTCGGCATCACCGGCTCGATAGCCCAACGCGCGCCGTCCACCGAAGAGCTGTACTCGGGCGGCATACATCATCCGACCGAGACCTTCGACAAAGGCGATCCGAGACTGCGCAAGGAGACATCGAACAACATCGATCTGTCACTGCAAAAGACGGACAATCGTTTCCGCTGGAGAGCTAATGTCTTCCAGAACAAGGTACGCGACTTCATCTACGGCTCACTCGGCGGCGACGTCTGCGATACCACCGGACTACCCGGCGACGGCAGCTGCAGCGTGGTGCGCGAGCGTAGCTTCCGCCAGGCCGATGCCACCCTGCGCGGCTACGAGGCCGACCTCAGCTATAACCTGTATGAAACCGGCTGGTACGGCCGGCTGTTTGCAGACAGCTCGCGCGGCCGGCTCGACGGTCTGGGCAATTTGCCACTGCAACCGGCGTCGCGCGTCGGTGTCACTGTCGGTTATCAAGATGCGGTCTGGCGCTCGTCACTGACCGTGCTGCAGGCCAGCGCGCAAAACCGGATTGCCAGTGCAGACATCTCGGATGAAACAGTCACTCGCGGCTATACGCGTGTCGATGCGAGTATCTCGCGCGTGCAACGCTTTGGTACGACCGACCTCACCTGGTTCATGATCGCGCGCAATCTGCTGAATGAAGATATCCGGCTATCCACGTCACTGCTGAAAGATTACGTACCGCAAGCGGGGCGCAATCTGATCATCGGCGTACGCGTGCGGTTCTGACATAGAGTCTCTTTAAAAATGAGCGCCGCACAGCGGTGCGGTCGCTGGCAAGGCGGGGGGCGTCGCAGACAGTACAAGACGTACGGCAAGACGCCGCCAGCACCGACAACGCGCCTGCTGCATGCGGCGATGCGGGAGCTTGTCGGCTTCATGCGACGCGCCGGGTCGCTGTCTGCGCGCCCTCGCGCGGCAATGCGGCGGCACAGGGATAGCATTCGACACAGCGCCTGGCGCAACGGTTAATGTCTGCGCACCATCCTCTCTGCCGCAGCGCCGGACCGCATGAAATTCCTGAAGCTTTTCAGCAAGTCTGCGTCACCGCCACTGCATCATGTACGGCAGCCTTCGCCTTCTCCTTCGCCCGGTTCCGACGCGGACTGCAATAGCGCTGCGGACACTGCGCGCAAGATCGACGCCATCGAATCTGAGATCCACGAAGAATTGGCTTATCGTCCGGCCGCATCACCGACGGACATCGACAGTGAAGTCCACCTATCGCAGCGCATCGACGAAGCCTGCCTGCTGTATGCAGGGCGGCAAGCGCAAGCCGCCGCCAATTTGCTGCTCGACGCCGTGGCGCAAGCCAGCGGCTGTACGCGCGAGCCGATCGCCTGGCTGATGCTGCTCGAACTCGCAACGCTGTCGGACAGTCAATCGCAATTCGAAGAACTCGCATTGCGCTACGCAGAGCGTTTCGAGACCTCACCACCGCAGTGGCGTCGTCATGACGTCGATGCGGCAGCGGCAACCAGGCCCGTATCGGCCGCATCAGCGCTCAGCTTTCGCGGCAAGCTGTTGGGCAGTTCCGCGCCGGCGCTGGCGCAGTTCGAGCAGATGGCTGTAATTCAGCGCATGATCCGCATCGATCTCAACGATGTGACTGAAGTCGATACCACCGGTTGCGCGCTGATGCTCGAGCTGCTCGAACGCTGGCTTGCGCAAGGCCGACAGCTTGAACTGCTACCGGCACCGGCGCTGGTGAGCTTGCTGCATCAGCAGCTGCAGGCCATGCCACACGACAGCAACCATAGCTGCTGGCGACTGCTGATCGAATTACTGAGAATCTCTGGCCATGCTGCAGCATATGAAGAGACCTGCCTCGCCTACAGCATCGCGCACGAAATATCACCGCCGACGCCTTTGCTGCAGCAATCCGCACAAGTGCCATCACCGGCCGGCGCGCGCTTGTTGCCGCTGCCGGCCGAGATCGTCACGCCGGTCGATCCGCTACTTGACGCGCTGCGCATGCCGGCGGCACACCTTCCTGTCCTCATGCTCGACTGCAGCCGGCTGCAACTCGTCGAGTTCAATGCGGCCGCGCCCTTGCTCGCCGGGATAGCGCGCCTCGCCAACGGCAAACCGGTAGAATGGTGCGGCATGTCTCACCTCGTGTCGTCACTGCTGCAACTGGTCGGCGGCGCAGGCACGCTGAAAATCATCAATCGCAAGCCCTGAGCGGCCGCGCTACTGCGCCGGCGCCACGGGCGCCCGGAACGCACATGGAACAATTTCACGGCACCACCATTCTCTCGGTCCGCCGCGGCGCGCAGGTCGCACTCGGCGGCGACGGCCAAGTTACTCTCGGCAATGTCGTCATGAAGGGCAGCGCACGCAAGGTGCGCAAGCTCTTCCACGGCAAGGTACTCGCCGGCTTCGCCGGTGGCACCGCTGACGCATTCACACTGATCGAGCGCTTCGAATCCAAGCTCGAGACCCATCAGGGCAACCTGCTGCGCGCGTCGGTCGAGCTGGCAAAGGACTGGCGCACCGACCGCATGCTGCGTCGCCTCGAAGCCATGCTGCTGGTGGCGGACCGCGAGTCAACCTTGATCATCACTGGCAACGGCGACGTGCTCGAACCCGAGAAAGGCGTCGGCGCGATCGGCTCCGGCGGCAGCTATGCGCAGGCCGCCGCACTGGCCCTGTACGAGAACACCAAGCTGCCCGCCGCCGATATCGTCAGCAAGGCACTGACCATCGCCGGCGAACTGTGCATCTATACCAATCTCTCGCTGACCATCGAGACCCTGGACTGAACGCATCATGAACCTCACACCACAACAAATCGTCGCCGAGCTCGACAAGCATGTCGTCGGCCAGGCCAGAGCCAAGCGTGCCGTCGCGATCGCACTGCGTAACCGCTGGCGCCGGCAGCAGGTGCCGGACCCGCTACGCCATGAGATCACACCTAAAAATATACTGATGATCGGGCCGACCGGCGTCGGCAAGACCGAAATTGCGCGACGCCTCGCACGGCTGGCCGATGCGCCGTTCATCAAGATCGAGGCAACTAAATTCACCGAAGTTGGCTATGTCGGTCGCGACGTTGACACCATCATCCGCGACCTGACCGAAATCGGCATCAAGCAGACCCGCGAACAGGAAATGCGCAAGGTACGCGCGCAGGCTGAAGATGCGGCGGAAGACCGGATCCTCGACGTGCTGCTGCCGCCGGCACGCGACTTCGGCTTCTCCGGTGCCTCGTCGCCGGAAGACAAGAACACCAACGCAACGCGACAGACCTTCCGCAAGCGGCTGCGCGAAGGTGCGCTCGACGATAAGGAAATCGAGGTCGAGGTCGCCGAAGCCCGTCCGCAAATGGAGATCATGGCGCCGCCCGGCATGGAAGAAATGACCGAGCAGATCAAGTCGATGTTCTCCGGCATGGGGGCCGGTCGCAAGCAGACGCGCAAGCTGAAGATTGCAGAAGCGATGAAGCTGCTGGCCGACGAAGAAGCGGCCCGCATGATCAACGAAGACGAACTGAAGCAGCGCGCGATCACCAACATCGAGCAGAACGGCATTGTGTTCCTCGATGAGATCGACAAGATCGCCACGCGCGCCAACGCACAAGGTGCCGACGTATCGCGCGCCGGTGTGCAGCGCGACCTGCTGCCGCTGGTCGAAGGCACCACGGTGAATACCAAATACGGCATGGTCAAGACCGACCACATCCTGTTCATCGCCTCGGGTGCTTTCCATCTCGCAAAGCCGTCCGACCTGATCCCAGAGTTGCAGGGCCGGTTCCCGATCCGCGTCGAACTCGAGTCACTCGCGATCGCCGACTTCGAACGTATTCTCACCTCGACCGACGCCTGCCTGACGCGGCAATACCAGGCCTTACTGGCCACCGAAAACGTGAATGTGGAATTCACACCGGACGGCATCCGCCGGCTGGCTGAAGTCGCTTACTCGGTGAACGAGAAAACCGAGAACATCGGCGCACGCCGGCTCTACACAGTGATAGAAAAGCTGCTGGAGGAAGTATCATTCTCCGCAGGGGAGCAGGCTGATGCATCGGTAACGATCGACGCAGCCTATGTCGATGCCAAGCTCGGCGAACTGGCGGTCAACGAAGACCTGTCGCGTTACGTTCTGTAAGCCCTGCGGAGAAAATAGCGATGGCGAACAAGGCACTGGCAAAACGGCAAAAGCTATCGTTCCGTGTCGAGCCATCGCAGCGGGCGCTGAAGCCGCGCAATCCGGTCGCAGTGCCAGCAAAGCAGCGCGCGGCCGGGCCGCACCGCAAGACCAAGTCCGCGAACCGGCAGGCGAAGAAGCGTGAACTGATCCGGCAACTGCTGCAGCATAATGGCGATGACCGATAGCGGCGGCGACTGATCAGCGCGGCGCGACGGCGCGCGTTTGCGGCAGGCTGCGGCTATCGGACATCGGCGGTGTTCCCGACGGCGCCATGTGCGGTGCCCGCCCCGGCGCGACCGGCGCCGCCCCCCCTGCCGCACTACTGCCCATCTCGCCTCCACCCACCGACGACGACGTTCCTTGCGGCGTTGCCTGCGCTGTAGGCGGTGCCGCAGGTTGCGGAGCTTGCGGCGCCATCGCCGCCGGTGGCATGTCCAGTGCTGGTGCTGCGCCCGTCGGTGTGACTGTACCGGTCTCCTGCGCCGCAAAAGCCGGCAAGCTCAGCTGACGCTCTGCGCCACGCTCGGACAGCACGACGGTGCGCTCCTGAATTTCCTTCACGGTTACGCCCGGCATCACCTCGACATTGACTGCCACCGCGCGTGGCCTGCCCTCGGCCGTGATGATCGCGATACTGCCACCGGCACGGCCGACGTGCAGTATCCCGTGCAACTGCATCGCCGTACCGCCCGCATCGCTCGGACGGCCGCCAAACAGTGCCGCTGCGGCAGCCACCGGTGGCAGGGTGCGCGAACTCTCCGGCGGTGCCGCCACCGCACGCGGTGCCGGCGCCAACCATTGCAGCAGCCAGTAAGCGAGCGATGCGCACAGCGCGGCAAAGAACAGCAAGGTGGCCATGGCCGGAGCGCGCTGCATGGCTCTAGCGCACCAGCTGGTTGATTTCAATGATAGGCATCAGCACCGCCAGCACGATCAGCAGCACCACGCCGCCCATCGCCAGAATCAGTACCGGTTCGAGCAAGCCGGCAATTGTCAGCGCGCGTCGCTCGAGATCCTGCTCCTGCATCTGCGCAGCACGGTTCAGCATCGCCGGCAGTTCGCCGGTGACTTCACCGGCGCGGATCATATGCACCAGCATCGGCGGAAAATGCCGATGCTGCGCGAGCGAGCGCGCCAGGCTCACGCCTTCGCGGACCGCGGCGGTCGCATCCTCGACCTGCTGACGCATTGCGACATTCGACAGCGTGTCACGACTGGTCTGCAGTGCGCGCAGGATGGGCACACCGGAACTGATCGTGATCGCGAGCGTACTCGCAAAACGCGCGGTGTTCAGGCTGCGCTGAAAGCGACCGACCAGCGGCGCATTCAGCAGCCAGCGATGCCAGCGCATCTTCGTATCGACATCCTGCAAGCTGCGCCGCCACATTGCGAAGGCTATTGCCAGCAGCAGTGCCACCAGCCAGCCCCAGTGACGCACGAAGTCCGAGATCGCCAGCATCAACACGGTCAGGAAAGGCAGCTGCTGCTTCGTGTTGGCAAAGACCGATACGATCTGCGGCACCACATAAGTCAGCAGGAAAATCACGATCGCGAACGCAACGACTGAGACGATCGCCGGGTAAGTGAATGCAAGCCGGACCTTCTGTACCAGCGCATTACGGCGCTCGACATAGTCGGCCAGCCGTGACAGCACACCGGCCAGTTGGCCGATCTGCTCGCCGGACGCGACCAGTGCACGATAGATGTCGGCGAAATCGCGCGGATGGCGCGCAAGCGCGTCCGATAGTGACGATCCGCTCATCACCTCCGCGCGGATCGCTGCGATCAGGTCGCGCAGGTAAGAGCGCTCGGCCTGCTCCATCAGGGCATCGAATGCCTGCTCCAGCGGCAGGTTCGCTTCCAGCAGCGAGGCGAGCTGTCGTGTAAACAGCGCCAGCTCGACTGTAGACAACCGCTCACCGAAGCTGAACGCGCGCCGCGCGCCGGCAGCGGTGTCCGCAGCGATCGCTTCCAGCATGACCGGCAGCAAGCCGCGCGCACGCAGATCCGAGCGTGCGGCGCGCGGACTGTCGGCCTGCAGCACTCCCTTGCTGGCGCTGCCAGTAGCATCGACGGCTTCATAGCGGAAAGCGGGCATGTTCAGATCCTGAAAATCCTGGCAATTACTCCTTCGTCACCCTCAACAACTCGGCCACCGTCGTCGTCCCGTCGCGCAACCAGCGCTCACTATCCTCACGCATCGTCTGCATACCATCGCGCTGCGCAGTCGCGCGAATGTCTGCCTCGGACGCACGGTCATGGATCTGCGCTCGGATCTGCTCGGTAGTCAGCAGCAATTCATAAATGCCGACCCGCCCGTGATAACCCGACTGCCCGCAACGCTCGCAACCGACCTCATGCCACGCATTGCCATCAAAATGCCGGCAATGCACGCAGAGCTTGCGCACCAGCCGCTGCGCGACCACGCCAATCAATGATGACGACAACAGAAAAGGCTCGATGCCCATGTCCAGCAGGCGCGTGACAGCAGCGGCAGCATCATTCGTATGCAGCGTCGCCAGCACCAGATGCCCGGTCAGGGACGCCTGCACTGCGATCTGCGCCGTTTCAAGATCTCGGATCTCGCCGATCATGATCACGTCCGGATCCTGCCGCAGGATCGCGCGCAGTGCCTTTGCAAAACTCATATCGATGCGCGCATTCACCTGCGTCTGGCCGACGCCGGGCAATTCGTATTCGATCGGGTCTTCAACGGTCAGGATATTCGTCGACGGCGAATTCAGCCGTGACAGCGCGGCGTATAGCGTGGTGGTCTTGCCCGAACCGGTCGGGCCGGTGACCAGTACGATGCCATGCGGCTGCGCAATTAGCCGGTCAAACTGCCGCCGCGTGGCATCGCTCATGCCCAGATGCTGCAGGTCCATCCGGCCGCCTTCCTTGTCCAGCAGCCGCAGCACCGCGCGCTCGCCATGGCCGGTCGGCAACGTCGACACACGCACGTCCACCGGCTTGCCACCGACGCGTAGCGTGATGCGACCGTCCTGTGGCAGCCGTTTCTCTGCAATGTCGAGCTGCGACATGATCTTGATCCGCGAAATCAGCGCCGCATGAATCGCTTTCTTCGGCCGTACCACGTCACGCAGCCGGCCATCAATACGAAAGCGCACGACCGACACCTGCTCGAACGGTTCGATGTGAATATCGGAGGCGCCTTCGCGCAAGGCCTGCGTCAGCAGCGCATTGATCATGCGGATCACCGGCGCGTCATCCGCCGACTCGAGCAGATCTTCAACGGCCGGCATGTCCTGCATCAGCCGCGCCAGGTCGAGATCGGACTCGACTTCGTCAACCACCTGCGCAGCATCATCGCCGGAACCGGCATAGGCTTTGGCGATGGCGCTCTCGAGCTGTTCGCGCGGCAAAGAGTTCACGCGTACGCGGCCGAAGCGACGGCTGATCTCGGCGACTGCTGCCGGCGTGGTGGCGTCGGACACCCAGACATCGACGGTCTCATCAGCCACGCCAGCCTGCGCGAGCACGCCGAAGTCACGCGCAAACGAAAACGGCAGCAGCCGCGGATCATGCATCACTGCACTCATGGATTCATCCGGTTGAAGTACACAGCGCCGCCCCGCATCGCATCGACAACGCACCGACATCGCACCTGCATCGCATCCGTATGGCACCCTCATCGCACATGAATCACCGGCGGCTCCACCGGAAAGACCTCAACCGGCACCGAAGGTTGCATATCGGACGCACTGGATGTACCGGACGTGTGCGATGAGGACGATGCCGCCGGCGCGGGCGCTGAGGTTCGTGGTCCGCGATTGAGCATGGCCCCGCCGACCGGCCGGCCACCATCGATCGGTGGCAGCTGCGGCACATCATCCGCCGGCAGCAGCGCATTCGGATACGGCCGCACAGTCTGCTGCGCACCGCGGATGTAGTCATACCGATCGGACGCGACCGCAATGCTCTGCTCGTCGCTACGAATCACGGTCGGGCGCAGGAACACCATCAGATTGGTCTTGGTGCGGCGTTTTGACTGATAGCGAAACAGGTAGCCCAGAACAGGAATATCGCCGAGGCCCGGCACTTTTTCGACCGAATCCGACAGCGTGTCCTCGATCAGGCCGCCAAGTACGATGATCTGCCCGTCGTCGACCAGCACATTCGTGTCGATCGAGCGCTTGCTGGTAATCAGGCCCGACGATGTGGACTGCTGGATGTTCGACGTCTCCTGATAGATCGCCATCTTCACCGTGCCGCCTTCGGAGATCGTCGGCCGCACGCGCAATGACAGGCCAATGTCGCGCCGCTCAATCGTCTGGAAAGGATTTACACCGGCCGTGCCGCCGGATGCCGGCGTGGTGAACTGGCCGGTAATGAAAGGCACGTTCTGGCCGACAATGATCCTTGCCTCGTCATTGTCGAGCGTGATCAGGTTCGGCATCGACAGGATGTTGGCCTTCGCATTCGTCTCGAGCGCGCGTGCCAGCGCACCCAGTCCGAGCTGGCCGGCGCTGTTCTGTTTGAAGATGCCTGCCGTCAGTCCGTTGCCTGGCGGTAGGGGCACACCATTCGGACCCAGGACAGACACTGCCTGCTGCACCAGATTGTTGCCCTGCGTGGAGAAACCGGTCAGCACGCCAATCCGATAGCTGCTGCCACCGTCACCCGTCAAGCCGGCCCACTGCACGCCGAGTTCGGCCGCACGGTCAGCGCTGATCTCAACGATCAGCGATTCCACATACACCTGAGCGCGACGTGCATCGAGCTGATCGATGATGGCGCGCAGATTGCGGTACACGCGTTCATTGGCGGTGATGATCAGTGTGTTAGTCGTCGGATCGGCCTGAATGAAACCGGCTGCGCCACCGGTCGGCAACGGTCCCTGCTGCGGTGTCGGCGACGAGGGTGGCGCCTGCAATCCTGCGGCCTGCTGTGCGCCGGTTTGCTGCGTAGCCGGCTGCTGTGCCGACGGTGTCTGGATCGCGGCACCGGATTCGCCGGCAATCACCGCGCGCAACACCTGCGCGAGCTTGGTCGCTTCGGCATTGCGCAGATAGACCACGTGCACATTGCCGGGCAGTGTGGTGGGCCGGTCGAGCTTGGCAATCAGCGTGCGCGCAAGATTCGCACGCGCAACAGTCGGTGCGCGAATGATCAGCGAGTTCGTGCGCGAGTCCGCCAGCAGCAGCACGCGGCCCGGATCGGCCTGGCCAGGCGCCGCGCCAGTGTCGAGCAGCCGGTTGATCGTGACAGCCAGATCGACTGCAATCGCATGCTCGACACGCACCACATCCAGATCACCGATGGCCGGTGTATCAAGCGACGCGATGATGCGCGCCAGCCGCGTCAGGTTGTCCGCATAGTCGGTAATGATCAGCGTATTGTTGGAAGGATCGGCAGCGATCGTGTTGTTCGGCGAAACCAGCGGCCGCAGCACGGCGACCAGTCCGGTCGCGCTTTCGTGATTCAGGCGAAAGATACGTGTTGCGACCTGATCGCCGCGCAGCTTACCCACCTGCACGGGTGACGCCTGCAGCTTCGCCTCGGCCTCCGGCACCACCTTCACGAAGTCGGGCGTACGCACCAGCGCATAACCCTGCAGCCGCAGCATCGAGCTCAGCAGCGAAAACGCTTGTACCTTCGTGACCGGCCGCTCCGATACCAGGTTGATCGTTCCCTTGACGCGCGGATCGATGACGAAGGTATTGCCGGTGAAGTGACCGATCGCGCGAACGACAGCCTCAATATCAGCACCGACGAAATTCAGCGTTGCCTTGTTATCTGCGGGGTCCTGTGCCAACGCCGGTGGTCCACTCACGGCGAGCAGCAAGTACAGCGATCCGACGCAATGCGAGAACTTTGCGATGCGCAAGTGATGCGTCGAGCCAGTCGGCGACCTGTACGGGATTTTTTTCATCGGAATTCAAGCGCGATCACGTTGCGGTTGCCCATCTGGCGACGCTGCCCGAGCAGGTTCAGCAAGATCGCCAGTCTCTGTTCTTCGCCTTGCACCGCCCACGCCTGCCCGGAGAACTGCAAGCGGCCATCGACGATCGTGCCGTCACCTTCAAGTAGCAGCGGCCCCGACAAGCTTTTCAGATTGACGCGCGCCGCGCCCCCCTGCCAGTCAAACAGCATGCGATACGCGCCGAGCGGCTTGACCGGCGATAAAGCCGACGCCAGCTGCGTCAGGTCGAGCTGCATGCGTCCTTCGATCTGCAGCTGACCTGCGGCGCGCATGACGACCAGCTCGTTCCATGACAAATGCATCTCGCCGGACGGCCGCACCGTGTTCAGCGGTGCGCCCAGCGCCGCCAGTCGCTCAGCCGGCAGCGTGATGCTGCCGTCACCGATAGCCCAGCGCCGCCAGCTGCCGTTGACCGCCACCGGCCCGTTCAGCGCGCGCGGATTCTGCACGGTCAGATCGACGATGCCGACGAGCGCCAGCGGTGACAGCTGCCAGCGGAAGCGTCCCGGCAGCAGTGGTATCAGCGGCCTCGGTGACATCAGCGGCTCGTCGCCACTGCCGGCCACACCGACAAATGCTGAGCCGCGCCAGACGCTGCCCTGTGCGTCACCAAGCGACAGCCGGCCGTCAGTCTGCCCCTCGAGCAGCGGTGCCAGCCACGCAGCCGGCAAGCTGGCAAGCACCGCAACCAGCACTGCAGCCAGCACAATCGCCAGCGCAGCAATCAGCGCAGCACCGCCCCAGTGGAGCCGATGCTTCAATGCGGCCTGCGCATCGACAAAGCGGCATCGACGCGATCAATGCGTTCACGCGCGCTGACCGTTGCCTCCGATACCGCCAGCTGCGCGCTGCGCTGCGACTGCTGCAACCAGTCCGTGAGCGCACTGAACGACACATCGGTGAAATTCGCGCGCACCAAGGCATCGCCGGCGTTCAGATTTTGCGGCTTCAGACCGGCGCTGACGAGGCCGCGCTCAAGCGCCGCCCGGTCCATCGGCGCGGCCGCGCGCACGGCCGGCGGTGCCGCAGCCGCCTGCTGCGCCAGTGCTTGCATCTGCGCACGCTCGGCGCGCAGCACCGGCAGTTGCGACTGCCAGTACACACGACCCGCCAGCGCCGGCTCAATCAGCAGCAGCCAGCACAGCAATAGCAGCAATAGCGCCGTACCGGCAGCGAGAATGCGCCGCTCGCGCAGATTGCGCTGTTCCCAAAAGCGAATCAGTACGGCATTCATGGCGCACTCCTTATCTGCCACAGCGAAGGATCGGCCGGTGACGGCGTGGCTGTCAGCCGGCGCGCGGCCAGCGCCGGCCCCATCGCGTCGAGCGACACTTGCGCACCGGGCTTCAGGCGCACCGTCAGCATCGCGTCGCGATACTCGAGCGCTGCAATCGCGCGCGCATCATTGCCCGCGGCGGTCCACGCTTCGCCGAGTGCCGCTGACAACGCAAGAAAATCACCGGGCGTGAACTCGCCGGCTGCCTGACGCGCGGCCGCGACCTTCTGCCGCATCTGTGACAGTGGCTCTGACGGTGCCGGCTCGCCGGGCAAGGCGCGCCGGTAAACTGCGGCCATGTCATCGCGCAGCGCCAGACCTTCGCGGCGCAGCCGCCACCAGTCCCAGTTCAATGCCAGCACATTCAGCAGCAGGCAGGCCAGCGCCAGCCGTAGCGGCCAGCGCCAGCGATGCCATTCAAAGCGCTCGCCCGCCTGTGCGGCGACACCAGCAGCCAGATCGACACGGGTCCGGCTTGCGCCCTCGATCCACACCGGCCAGTCCTCGCCGACCAGTTCGATGCCGCCATCCGGATGCGCAGCCTGCCACACATGAAAGGGGCCGGCCTGCTCAGGAGCGACTGACAGTTGCACCATGTGCCCGCCGGCGAAGGTGGTCACCAGCGTGATCACCGCATCGACCAGCGCGGCTTCACTATCGGTCGTGACCGGCAGACCGAGTCCCTCATCGGCCGACGTGCGCAGCGCCAATTCGAGCTGGCCCGACAGGTTGAGCAAGGCCGCCGACACATGGCCGGGCGGCAGCGGCAGACACAGCTGCATCGGGAGCGCGGACACGCGACGCACGCCCAGCTGGCGCAGCGCCTGCAGCCATAGCTGTAGCCACGCGCGATCGACAACAGCCAAGGTGCGCTGGCCATCGATATCAGGACCGGCAGCGATCGTGCAGTCCTCCGGATCGCCGATCACACGATCCTCGACCAGTGCAGGCAACACTGCCTGCAAACGTGCCGCCGGCAGCGGCGGCACCGGCATGCGCATCAGCGTCACATCACTGGCCGCCAGCAGTAAGACCACCCGCTGCGATTGCGCAATCAGTGGCGCGATGCCGGATAGCGATGCGATGCCTTCACGCTCGGGTTGGCCGCGCACCGTGCGTGCGAACGCGAGCGGTAGCTGCAGCCAGTCAGACAGCGTGCGCGGCCCCGATGCACGTGGCGGCAGGCGCAGGTAAATCACCGAAGCAGGAGACTGGCGCGTCATCTCAGGCCTCGCGCATCCACAGCAAACGGGTCGCTGCTCCCTGGCGCTCCACCAGCGCCTGCAGCTGCAGCGTAGCCTGTCGAATCTTCACCCGCCCCGTCACGAGAAAGTAGGCGCTGGCCACCGAGAACAGCGCCGGGTCGACTGCCGGCGGCCGGCCCGGCAGCCGCGCCGCAAGATCCGCCAGATCACGAAAGCTCGCGCGCTTGCGCGAGTTCACCAGCGCGACCGCATCGGTCTGTGACAGGCCCGGCCACTGCGCCGCCAGCACTTCAGCCGGCGCGGTGTTGGCATTCACCGGCGTGGCTGCCGGCAGGAACACCACGTAGTCGCGCAGTGCATCGAGCACGGCCTGCGTACAGCCGGGCACCGCGAGCAAATCATCGACCTGCACAAAACCGATCGGCCGCGGCTCACCGGCATTGCCGGCCATGACGGCGCGATTACTGTCGGCGATTTTCTGTGCGGCCGCGCGCGCCAGTCCCGGGTCTTGCCGCAGCGCGGTCAGTAGCCGTTCGAACGCCTGTACTGCCGGCAGGTTCACGCGCCCCTGCGTGGCCAGGCCCGACAGATTCATCCGCGCCTGCGCGTCGCGTATCCCTCCGGACAATACGGCCGCGCCGGCGTCACCCCGCAGTGCAGCCGATTCGACATAGCGGTCCAGCCGCGTATCCGAGAGCGGCACCGCCCACGGTTCGTTCAGGTCATCGGTCGCGGAGTACTTGGCATCTTCGCGCAGTATCAGCCGCGCCCAGTCGAGCGCCCCGCGCAGCACCCATTGCTTCTGCAACTGCAAGCGCTGGTTCTCGATCGAGCGTACCTGCACCTGCTGCTGCCAGAACAGGCTGGCGACGATGGTGATAGCCAGCGTGGTCAGCAGCAGCGCTGTCACCACGGCGACGCCGTGTTCATACGAATATCGAATGTGCTTCGTGTACCTTACGCACCTCGTATACCTCATGTCGCCCCCAGCATGAAGACCTTGGTCAGCGGCGCCGGCCGGCCCACGAGTTGTAACGACACCTCCAGCCCGCGCCAGTCCGTCTGCATCGCGGTGGTGCCGGCATGCGGATTCATCAGCGCGCCGCGCGAGACGATGCCGGCAGCCATTTGCTCCCGGCCGCGCCAGCCGCGGCCGTCATCGGTCCACACGCGCAGCTGCATCGCCTGCACGCCCTCCTGCAAACGCAGCGCACGCGCGCCACCGGCCTGCGCGAATTGCCACGCCTGATCGAGCTGTGTCAGGTCGCGTGTCGGCGGCGATTCTTCGCGTGTGAGCACGCCATCGCGCCATCGCCAGGTAACCAGCTGCAGCGCGCCGGGCTGTGCGTCCGGCTGCACGCGCCGCGCGATCGTCACACGCGCGGCCTCGACAACCAGCGGTACGCGGCCATCGAGCGTGCCGGCGTCGACCGCATTCGCGCAATCGGTCTGCCACTGCGCAAACGCCAGCTGCAAGCCACGCGTCTGCGCGAGGTCGGCATTGAGGCTGGCGCGTGCACGCGTGATCGAATCGAGCCCACGCCAGCCGAGCACCGCGACGAAGGCCAGCACGCTGATGGCCACCAGCAGCTCGACCAGCGTCAGCCCCCATGGTGGCCGCAATGGCCGCAGTGAATGAAGCGGCCGTACCCCATGACAGCGTTCACAGCGCATTCGGAACCACCTGCGAGAGCATGATGATCCGCCGTCCGCCACCGTCAGTGACGGACACTTCGACACGACGGAAGGCCGGATTCGGCGTAGCCATAATCTGTTCATCGCAGCGTAGCGGCAGCTCGCCCTGCGGACAGTCGAAGCGGCGCGCTCCCAGCGGCGGCCACTCATGCGCGAGTCGAATCTGCGTCAACCGGTTCTCGGCAGACCAGGTCGCCATCATCGCTGCGCGCAGGTCGCTGCTGTTTTGCGTGAGACTGCCAATGGCGCGAAGACTCGCCGCCAGTGCCGTGCCGACGATGACCAGCGCGACCAGCACCTCAAGCAAGGTGAAGCCCCTTTGGCATACACGCCGGGTCGCCCGCATCACCATCTCACTCCACCTGAAAATTGCCGATGCCATCGGCGCGTATCGTCGCGCTCTGCCCGCCGTAGGTAAGCGTCAGCGCGAAGGCCTTGTCGACCGGCTCATGGCCGAACACGATGCGCAGCGGCCGACGGTCGCCAGACGACGGCTGCAGCATCAGGTTCAGCGGTGCACGCCGGTATTCACGCTCGCGCAGTTGCTCGTCGCCAGTCAGTGCAGACCACTGGCTGTCGTTGCGAATGAGGAAGCGGTAGCGATACTCGTCGGCCTCGAATGCGACTGGCTGATTACGCACAATCGCTTCGTCACGCGCCAGCTGTAGCAGTAATGCGATCCGCTGCGTTTCGTTCTGCAGTAGCTGGCGGTCGCCGGGATTTGCATTCAGCGCCACCGCACCGAGCATGATGCCGACGATCACCAGCACCACCAGTAATTCCAGCAGCGTGAAGCCGGCGAACACACGCCGGCATGCCGGACGCCGATGGTGCGGCGGCCGCCACTGCCGCCGCTGCCGCTCATTCCCAGGAACCGACATCGGCATCATTGCCTGTGCCGCCCGGCTTGCCGTCGGCGCCATACGAAAAAATGTCGACTTCACCGCGCGTACCGGGCGACAGGTATTGATACGGATTGCCCCAGGGATCGCGGTTGAGCCGGTCGAGGTAGCCTCCGGTCTTCCAGCTCGGCGGTATCGGCGCCATCGTCGGTCGCGTGACGAGTGCCTGCAGTCCCTGCTCGGTGGTTGGGTAGCGCTGATTATCGAGTCGGTACAGCTTGAGCGCCTGCATCAGCGTGGCGATGTCCTGTCGCGCAGCCAGCAAGCGCGCATCATCGGTGCGCCCCATCAGCCGCGGCACTACCAGTGCAGCCAGGACGCCCATGATCACGACGACGACCATGATCTCGATCAACGTGAAGCCCCGCGTCTGCGCTGCTGAAGCATGAAAAGCCTGCCGCATAGACCCTTTCCTGAACCGTTGGCATCGAAACGCCGGACAACAGTTTTATGACTGACGCAGGACCGGAAAGTGCCGCCGACGATGGGTCGCGGGAAGTGCTTGCGCCAGATTCAGCGATTATTCGACGTGCGGATTTTTTTGCGGTCGACATCGGTCAAGCACTGATTGGGAAGGGGGAAAGGAATGTCACTGCCGCATGCAAGTTCCGGCGACGTGATTGACGTGACGCCATTACGCGAACGCCTGCCGGCCGCGATGTCCACGGCGATTGTACGCACCGCGCATATCGAGCTGATCCGCAGCGTGCTGCACCGTGGCCGCTCAGTGCCAGAACACAAGGTGGACGGCGAGCTGACGATACAGTGCATCGAAGGTCGGCTGACCGTCCATGCGCAGGGTCGCGCGATTGCTCTCAGGCCGGGCGAGCTGTTGTTTCTTGAGGGTGGCGTGGCGCACTCGGTGGAGGCCAACGAAGACAGCTCGGCGCTGCTGACGCTGGTCAGGGTGCCGGCCGTATGAACAGACGTCAGGAAGTGGAATTACAGCGCTTCGTTGCGCGCTTCGCGTGCCAGCAATTGCTGGATCGCGCGCTGCGGCGATTCGCCATCGAACAGCACACGCGCGACCGCATCGACGATGGGCATCGCAATGTCGTGCCGCTGCGCCAGTTCGCGCACCGCCTGCACGCAACGCACACCCTCGGCCACATGGCCAAGTTCGGCCACGATGATATCGAGTGACTTGCCGGCCGCAATGCCGAGGCCCACCTGACGGTTGCGTGACAAATCACCGGTGCACGTGAGAATGAGGTCGCCCATGCCAGTCAGCCCCATGAAGGTTTCGCTGCGGCCGCCGAGCGCCACGCCCAGCCGGGTAATCTCGGCCAGTCCGCGTGTGATCAGCGCCGCACGCGCATTCATGCCCAGGCCAAGGCCGTCGGCAATGCCGGTCGCGATCGCGAGCACGTTCTTCACGGCGCCACCGACTTCAACGCCGACTAAGTCATCGGTCGAGTACACGCGGATGTTCGCGCCATGCACTTGCGCCACCACGGCGCGCTGCAATGCTTCGCTGCGCGAGCCGATGGTCAGCGCGCACGGCAGGCCGCGCGCCGCTTCCTGCGCAAACGACGGCCCGGACAACGCCCCCACCGGCACGCTGTCACCCAGCTCCTGCTGCGCGACCTGATGCGGCAGCAGCGCGCTGCCCTGCTCAAAGCCTTTGCACAGCCAGACCACATTGGGTACGTCGAGGCCGCGCAACGTATGCAATAGCGGTCGCAGCCCGGCAACCGAAGTCGCCACGATCAGCACACCATCGCGCGCATGCGCAACCGCCGCCGACAGATCGGACGACAGCATCAATACTTCGGGAAAGGGCAGGCCGGGCAGATAACGACGGTTCTCGCGCTGCGCCGCCAGTGCCGCCATTGCATCGGGATCGCGGCCCCATAGTAGTACCGGCTGCCGCGGTGCCAGCGCGATCGCCAGCGCGGTGCCCCAAGCGCCGGCGCCGAGAACGGAAATAGTCATTCGCCCCAGACTTCGTCGACCTTCAGAAAGCCGACATCGCCGTCACGGTGGCGAACCTTGATCCAGCCGGACGCAGTCGGGCCGGCCAGTTCGAGCAGCACGCCGCGGTTGACCGTGAAAATAACCGGCGCAGCGTCGGTCGGATTGCGGCGCGCGTTGGCCTGCGCGACATCGACGACCAGCATGCGCTTGTCCGACAGTGCCTTGTTTTCGACCCAGGCGAACTCGCCGGCCGCGTCACGCACGCGACTCCATTCGCCGTTGACCACAACGATCTCGACCGGCATGCCGGCCGGCGCGACGTAGACCTTACGCCCCTTGGCCGTTGGCGCGTCATACATCACGGCCGGACCGGGGCCGACCGAGCGGAAATCGACGGCGTGAGTCACCCCGGCCAGCACCAGCAGCACGAGCGGAACGAGGCGGCGCAGCACACGCATGGCGTCTTATTGCACCTGCTGCGTCGCAGCCCGCGCCATGGCCTGGCGGCGCTGGTGGTAGAAGACCTCGAAATTGATCTCGGTCAGATGAATCGGCGGGAAGCCGGCACGCGACACCGCGTCCGAAATATTGGCACGCAGGTAGGGGTAAATGATGTTCGGGCATGCAATACCGAGCAGCGGATCCATCTGATCTTCGGGGATGTTGCGCGCTTCGAAGATGCCCGCCTGCTTACCTTCAACGAGGAAGGCGACCTTGTCGCCGATCTTTGCGGTCACAGTGATCGTGATGGTCGCTTCATGGATGCCATCAGCCAGCTTTTCGTTGCCGACGTCAAGCTGCACCTCGATCCCGGGCGCTTCCTGCTCGAGGAAAATAGCCGGCGAGTTCGGCTGTTCCAGCGACAGGTCTTTCAGGTAAACGCGCTGGATGTTGAAGACGGGCTGCTGCTCGGGCTGGTTCTGGTCGGACATGAATCGCTTTCTGTTGGAAGTAGTGGGTCAATCGGTGGCGCGCCACAGGCTGCTGCGTGAGGCTCTCCATGACGCTCTGCATGAGACTGCGCTGCGATGCCGCCACCGCTGGCGACATCGTACATGACTAGGGACGAACTTTGGATACCGCGCACCGCCTTGCTCAGAGCCTGTTTCGTTAGATCGGTGGCAACGCGGCAGTCCCGCAGACAGCACAGGATGGTCAGCAAGGGAGTGCCAAGGCCGCCAGCGGCCTGACGAAGATTCAGGCGCCCTGCAGCAGCGGATCGAGCTTGCCTTCGCGGTCAAGTGCGGACAGGTCGTCGAAACCGCCGACATGCAAGTCGCCGATATAGATTTGCGGCACAGTGCGACGGCCGGTCTTTTCCATCATCAGCGCGCGCTGCTCAGGCTCGAGGTCGACACGGATCTTCTCGATCTCGTCCACGCCCTTGGATTTCAGCAGCCGCTCCGCCATGTTGCAGTACGGGCAAACCGCCGTGCTGTACATCCTGACCTTCGCACCCATCTGTGTATGCTCCCTGAAGTGTTATGCCTTGGCCGTCGGCAGTCCCTGTGCCTGCCACTCGGCGAAGCCGCCGGCCAGCACATGCACCTGGCCAAAACCAGCGCGCCGCAGCTGCGCGGCCGCGCGCGCGGCGCGCGGGCCCGAAGCGCAGATCACCAGTACCGGGCGGGCTTTGTCGAGCTCGCCGATGCGCTCGCCGAGCTGCCCGAGCGGAATGTTCTTCGACTGGCGCAGATGCCCGCCGCTGAATTCTTCCGGCGTGCGCACGTCGAGAATGGTGACCTTGCCCTGGTTCAGCAGCTGTGTCGCCTGCAGCGTCGACAGCGAACCCTTGGCACGGGTCAGCGACGGGAACAGCAGTGCACCACCGGAGACCAGCGCGATCAGGACCAGCCAGATATTGTCAATCAAGAATTCCACGGAGATTCCATTCGTTTCAGGCAAGCGCCGCATTATAGAATAACGGGCTTATCCCGGCGGCGCTCGCGCGAGCCGCCCCGAAATTCCGTCAACTTCATTCCTGCAGGACTCCCTCATGTACAAGATCGTCTTCATGCGCCACGGCGAATCCGTCTGGAACCGTGAGAACCGCTTCACCGGCTGGGTCGATGTCGACCTGACCGACAAGGGCGTCGCCGAAGCGCGCGAGGCCGGGCGCATTCTGAAAGACGCGGGCTTCACTTTCGACCTGACCTACACCTCGGTGCTCAAGCGCGCGATCCGCACGCTGTGGAGCACGCTGGACGAAATGGACCTGATGTGGGTACCGACCGTGCACAGCTGGCGGCTGAACGAGCGCCATTATGGCGCGCTGCAGGGACTGGACAAGGCCGAGACAGCGGCCAAGTACGGCGATGCACAGGTGCTGGTCTGGCGCCGCAGCTATGACACCCCACCGATGGCGCTCGACCCGAGCGACCCGCGCACTTCCTACGCCGATCCGCGCTATGCCGGTCTGGCGCGCGAACAGATCCCGCTGAGCGAATGCCTGAAGGACACCGTCTCACGCGTGCTGCCGTTCTGGAATGAATCGATCGCGCCGGCCATCCGCGCCGGCCGCCAGATCCTGGTGTCCGCGCATGGCAATAGCCTGCGCGCACTGATCAAGCACCTCGACAACATCAGCGATGCCGACATCGTCGGCCTGAACATACCGAACGGCCAGCCGCTGGTCTATGAACTGGATGCGGACCTGAAGCCCATCAAGAGCTACTACCTCGGCGACACCGCCGCGATCGAGGCGGCGATGAAGGCCGTCGCCAACCAGGGCAAGGCGAAGTAAGCGGAATGCCGGCGGCACGCCACGCCCTCGCTCTGCTGCTGCTGGCGCTCGCTCTCGGCCTGCCGGCGCTCGCCACTGCGCAGACACCGAAATCGGCCGAGCGCAACCGGCAGAAGCAGGAGGCCGAGCAGGAACGCGTCGAGCTGCGCAAGAAGCTCACCGCGCTCAAAGCCGATATCGCCAAGACCGAAAAGGCGCACGGCCATGCGGCCGACGCGCTGGCCGCGTCCGAGGCAGCGATCTCGAATGCCAACCGCGCACTGCGCGAGCTGGCTGCCGAACAGCAGCGCATCGAGCGCAAGCTCGAACTGCTCAAACGCGATCAGAAAACGCTCGGTATCGCCGTCGAAGAGCAGCGCCGCCGGCTGAGGCGTCTGCTGCGCGAGCAGTATGTCGCCGGCCATGACGACCGGCTGCGGCTGCTGCTCTCCGGTGACAACCCGAACCGTATCGCGCGTGAGCTGCGCTACCTCGGCTACATCTCGGCCGAACAGACCAAGGCCATCGGCCGCCTGCAGGATGACATAGCGGCGACCGCAACCAACCAGGCCGATACCGAAGAGGCGCGTGCGGCGCTGGCCGACATCGCCGAGGAGCAGCGCGAGCAGCGCGAGCTGCTCGAGCAGGAAAAGGCGAAACGGCAGGCACTGGTCGCGCAACTGGAAGGCAAGCTCGGCGCGCAGCGCAAGGAAGCCGGCAACCTCGCGCGCGACGAGGAGCGGCTGTCCTCGCTGGTCGGCCGGCTGGCAACGCTGATTGCGCAGCAGCGCAAGGCGGAGCAGGAAGAGGCAAAGCGGCGCGAAAGCTCCCGCGCCGAAGCCGCCGCCCGCGAGCGAACGCAGGCCGCCGAGTCCGCGCGCAAGGAGGACAAGGGCGACAAGAGCCGGATCACCGACACCAAACTGGCAGCGCGCCGGCCAGAGCCGGCCGAGCCGCTGCCACCGCCGGACGGCAGCGCCTTCGCCGCGCTGCGCGGCAAGGCGCGGCTGCCGGTACAGGGCCAGCTGGTCGCCACCTATGGCGCGAAACGCGCCGACGGGCCGAGCTGGAAGGGCATCTTCATCCGCGCAAACGAAGGCAGCGAAGTCCGTGCGGCCGGCGCCGGCGAGGTGATCTTCGCCGACTGGATGCGCGGCTTCGGCAACCTGCTGATCGTTGACCACGGCGGTGAGTATATGAGCATTTATGGCAACAATCAGGCGCTGATGAAACGGCCGGGCGACCGCGTGAAAACCGGCGATGCGAGCGCCACGGTGGGCAACAGCGGCGGCAACGAACATTCGGGTTTATACTTCGAGCTACGTCATCAAGGGCGGGCAATCGACCCGCTCGCGTGGATCAACAGGTGAGGCATGACCAGCAAACTTAAGAACTTCGGACTGATCGGCCTCGGCCTGGTCGCCGGCATCGCCGGCTCAATGCAATTCGACGCGCTGGCCCAGCGCAATTCAGGCTCGCCGCTACCGGTTGAAGAGCTGCGTACGTTGGCTGATGTCTTCGGGCTGATCAAGTCCGACTACGTCGAATCCGTCGACGACAAGAAGCTGCTGACCGAGGCGATCTCGGGCATGGTCGCCTCGCTCGATCCGCACTCGGCCTTCCTTGATAAGAAGGCATTCAAGGAACTGCGCGAAGGCACGCAGGGTAAGTTCGTCGGGCTGGGCATCGAAGTCGGCATGGAAGACGGCTATGTCAAGGTGATCTCGCCGATCGAAGACTCACCGGCGTTCAAAGCCGGCCTGAAGTCCGGTGACCTGATCACCCGCCTCGATACCACGCCGGTCAAAGGCATGACGCTCGACGAGGCCGTCAAGCGTATGCGCGGCGAACCCAACACCAAGATCACGCTGACGGTGTCGCGCAAGGACGAAGACAAGCCGCTGCTGATCACCATCGTGCGCCAGGAAATCAAGGTGCAGAGCGTGAAGAGCAAGGTGATCGAGCCGGGCTATGCCTGGATCCGCGTATCGCAGTTTCAGGAGCCGACGGTCGAAGACCTCGCCAGGAAAATCAACCTGCTGTACCAGCAGGAGCCGAACCTGAAAGGCCTGGTGCATGACCTGCGCAACGACCCGGGCGGCCTGCTTCCGGGAGCAATCGGCGTGTCCGCCGCGTTCCTGCCGAAAGAAGTCGCGGTCGTCTCGACCAACGGCCAGCTGCCGGACTCGAAGGCCACCTATTTCGCGCGTCGCGAGTTCTACGCCACACGCTCCGGCAGCGATCCGCTGGCCAAGCTGCCTGAGGCGGTGAAGAAGGTGAAAATGGTGGTGCTGGTGAACTCGGGCTCGGCGTCGGCATCGGAAATCGTCGCCGGTGCGCTGCAGGACTACAAGCGCGCGACCATCATGGGTACGCAGACTTTCGGCAAGGGCTCGGTGCAGACCATCCGCCAGCTCAGCGCCGACACCGCAGTCAAGCTGACCACCGCGCGCTACTACACACCGAACGGCCGCTCGATCCAGGCCAAGGGCATCGTGCCCGACCTGCTGGTTGACGAGTACGAAGACGGCGACGGCCTGAACGGCCTGCGCCTGCGCGAGTCGGACCTGCAGAAGCACCTGTCGAACGACAAGGATAAGGAAGTCGAGAAGAGCGGTGTCATTGACGAGCTCGAAGAGTCGCAGCGACTGGCCGCGCTGGAGAAGAAGCGCAAGCCGTTGGAATTCGGCAGCAAGGATGATTTCCAGCTGGCGCAGGCGCTGAATCATCTGAAGGGTCAGCCGGTTCAGCTGTCTAAGACGGCGAAGGTCGAGAGCAAGAAAGAGCCGACGATCAACAACCCGGATGGCAATGGCAACGGCGACAAGAAATAATCGCTGACCACTCCACAGCGGCCGCAGTGATGCGGCCGTTTTTCATTCAACACGGACTCCCATGAACGACCAGCAATTGCTGCGCTATTCGCGCCACATCCTGCTCGACGAGATCGGAATCGAAGGCCAGGAAAAACTGCTGGCAGCGCATGCGCTGGTGATCGGCGCCGGGGGGCTCGGCTCACCGGTCGCGCTGTATCTCGCGTCCGCCGGCATCGGCCGCATCACGCTGGTTGACCATGACACGGTCGACCTGACCAACCTGCAGCGGCAAATCCTGCACACGACCGAGCGCGTCGGTCAGCCGAAGGCTGAATCAGGCCGGCAGACGCTGGCCGCGATCAATCCTGGCGTCGAGGTGCGAGCGTTGTGCGAGCGCGCCGACGAGGCCACGCTGGCTGAACTGGTGGCCAGCGCGACCGTGGTGCTCGACTGTACGGATAATTTCAAGACACGGCACGCCATCAATCGTGCGTGCGTTGCGGCCGGCGTGCCGCTGGTGTCCGGTGCGGCGATCCGGATGGACGGTCAGGTCGCCGTCTTCGATCCGCGCGACGGCCAGACCGCCTGCTATGCGTGCCTGTTCCCCCCGGACCAGCAGTTCGAAGAAGTGCAGTGCTCGACGATGGGCGTGTTCGCGCCGCTGGTCGGCATCGTCGGCACGATGCAGGCCGCCGAGGCGCTGAAGCTGGTCGCCGGCATCGGCGAGTCGCTGGCGAACCGGCTGCTATTGCTGGATGCGCGGAATATGGAGTGGACCAGCATACGCACAGCGAAGAGTCCGGATTGTCCGGTCTGTGCAGCAAAGCGCGCTGCTAGCTGACTTTCGAAGACGCTGACAATCTCAATCCACCAGCATCGCCAGCTGCAGCACCGCCCCATCCGACGGCTTCATCTGGAAGCCGCTCTTCGCGAAGCGATGCCAGCGGCCGATCACGAAGGCCATCATCAGCGCGGCGCGCGCGCTGGCCTCGGATTCGGGCGGGCCCTCCTGCGTGGCAGCCAGTTTCCATGACTGCCGCAGCGCAAGCTCGACACGATCGACGAACTGATTCATCCGCTGCTGCAAGCGCTCGTCCTCGTTAACCAGCGCATCACCGATCAATACACGCGTCATGCCCGGATTCTGCTCGGCGAATTCAAGCAGCATGCGCGCGATCGCCAGCGCCTGCCGGCGCCCGGCCTCTTCGTTTTGCGCAATCTTGTTCACCAGGGTGAAGACCGAAGTTTCGATGAATTCGATCAGGCCTTCGTACATCTGCGCCTTGCTGGCGAAATGGCGGTAAAGCGCAGCCTCGGATACATCCAGCTTCGCTGCCAGCGCGGCGGTCGTGATCTTCTCGCCGCGCGGATTCTCCAGCATGGCTGCCAGAGCCTGCAGGATCTGCAACTTGCGTTCGCCCGTTTTGTGGATCGGCATGGTCGTTATCAGTCCTGCAATGGGGAGGCCGGCAGCATGCGCCGCGAGATCTCAGCCCCGCAGGCGGGCAAGCCGTTTCGGCAGTTGATGCAGGGATTTTACTTGTACATCGGCAAATACCGGTCGGAAAAATACCTTCGGTGAAAAACCGGTGAACCAGACCGTGCGCAAGCCCAGCGAATACGCCGATTTCAGATTGTCCAGCGTGTCCTCGACCAGCACACAGCGTGACGCGTCCAGCCGCTGCTGCCGCAGCAAGCGCCGCAGCATCAGCCGTGATGGCTTGGGCCGCAACTGCCCGTGCACGCGCATCGATTCGATCGGCACATGCTCGGCAAAATGGCGGTGCAGACCGAGGTGGCGCAGCACGCTTCGCGAATACGCGCGCGGCGCATTCGTTAGCAGGATCTTGCGACCGGGCAGACGCTTCATCAGCCGCGCGATGCCGCGCTCGGCACGGATCATGCCGGACAGGTCGTCGAACTGATGCGCATCGTGCAGGAAGTCATCCGCACGCACGCCGTGATGGCGGATCATGCCCAGCAGCGTGGCGCCATAACGCAGCCAGTAGCGCACGCGAACCTCGTTGACGGCTTCAGGATGCGAGGGCAGCGACTGCGAAGCGAGTACGCGCGTGATCAGCGCGTTCATGTTCCGGTTAATTGCCGGAAAAATCGCGTGCGACGCGTTGTGCAGCGTGTTGTCGAGGTCGAACAGCCAGACGAGGTTACGGTTCACGCGAAACCTCAATTCGAAGTGAAGCCGAGCTTCGTCCGGCAAGCGTAGCGAGCGGCCCGATGTTGCACCGAGAAGCGCAGCCATACGGATTGTACGGCGAGCATCGCAGGTGCAAGAGCAGGTCGCGCAGTCGCTTGACGGGCGGAGATCAGTGGGAGCGGATCATGGTGCCGAATGCTTGTTCGGTGAGGACTTCCAACAGCAGCGAATGCTCGATGCGGCCGTCGATGATATGCACGGTGTTCACGCCGGACTTGGCCGCGTCGAGTGCAGACGAGATCTTCGGCAGCATGCCGCCGGAGATGGTGCCGTCCTCGAACATCTCATCGATCTCGCGTGCAGACAGGTCGGTCAGCAACTTGCCGTTCTTGTCCATCACGCCGGGGATGTTGGTCATCATGATCAGCTTTTCGGCGCGCAGAATCTCGGCGATCTTGCCGGCGACGAGGTCGGCATTGATGTTATACGCCTGGCCGTCTTCGCCAAAGCCGATCGGCGAGATGATCGGAATGAACGCATCGTCCTGCAGTGCCTTCACCACCGCCGGGTTGATCGCTTCGATCTCGCCGACAAAACCGATGTCGAGAAAGTGACCCGGATGCTCTTTGTCAGGCATCTGCATTTTGCGCGCACGAATCAGCCCGCCATCCTTGCCGGTCAGACCGACCGCCTGGCCACCGTAATGATTGATCAGCATGACGATGTCCTGCTGCACCTCGCCACCGAGTACCCATTCGACGACTTCCATCGTCTCTTCATCGGTGATGCGCATGCCCTGCACGAAAGTGCCCTGCTTGCCGATCTTCTTCAGCGCGCTGTCGATCTGCGGGCCGCCGCCGTGCACGACCAGGGTTCATGCCGACCAGCTTCAGCAGGATCACGTCACGCGCAAAGCCATGCTTGAGCCGCTCTTCCGTCATCGCATTGCCGCCATACTTGACGACGATGGTCTTACCGTGAAACTTGCGGATATAGGGCAGGGCTTCCGCGAGGATTTCGGCCTTGATCTCGGGTGCGATGGAGGAAGTGGGCATTGCGGTGAAGTTCGCTCAGGTAGGTCAGTAAAATTGGGCCGATTTTACCGCCAAACGACCGCCAACCGTGCGGTGCTGCGGTTTGTGTTGTCAGGCAGGCTGCCTTCGCCTGCGATCTGAAGACTGCAGGAGAAAACCAGATGAGCGAGTGCGTGCGTTGCAGGGAGACATTTGACTGCGGAATGGTCGACACCGGCGCACCATCGCCCTGCTGGTGCACGACGCTGCCGCCGCTGCCGGCCGGGATACTGGGCCGCGACGCCGCCAACTGTTACTGCCCCGACTGCCTGCGTGCGCTACTTGCAGGGGCGCATGGTGACACCGGCATAGCCTGACGCGACCGCCGCCAGCCGCTCCGCGCCAGTGGCGGTAACGCCCGGCATCCGATAGGCATACAGCGTCGAATTCAGCGGGTATTCGCCCATGCGCGCATCGACAATACCCGCCTTGTGCAGCTTCTCTACCTGCGCAATAGCGAGCTCTTCCTTGCTGAACAAGCCGACCGAGACACCGCGGCGCCGAGGCGAATCATCATGGATCACCGCGCTGTCGTTAAAGCCCTTCTCGCGCAGCTGCGCGAGCCGGCGGCCGGCAGCGGCCTCGGTGGCCTGCGGCGGCACGAAAACCAGATAGGCCGGCGGCGGCCGTACCACACGCCGTTGCGGAATGCCCGTCATCGACAGCCTCGACAACTGCGGCTCGAAACTCTCGGCGGCCTGCGCGCTGAAATCGCCGAGATCGACGCAGACTGCTTTGGCCAACGACGACGAAGCGGACGATTCAGTAGCGGCGGCCGTGGGCGCGGCAGGCGGTGCAGAGGGCGCAGAGCGTGCTGAAGCGGCGGGTGGTACAGGCAAGGCAGGCGTTGCGGGCGAGGCCGGCGACTGTAACGATGGCGACGATGGGGGTGACACTGCAGGTGACGCTGGAGCGGATGCTGCCTGTTGCGCCGCTCGCTCCTGTTCAGCGCGCTGTTGCGCCAGCCGCTGCTGCTCTGCCTGTAGCGCCGCGGTCGAAGGATCGATCACGGTGATCCATTCCGGATGAAGCTGCTGCGCCAGCCGCTCGGGTTCGACGCCGGCCGGCACCGGCGGCTTCATACCCAGCGCCAGCAGCACCAGATTGGACAGCAACAGCAGAAAGAAGAGCACTCTCATTTCGCCTCCGTCAATGCGGCCACATGCAAGCCGAGCAGAACCAGATTGTCGATATGTTCGTACGCAAACGGCAGCTGCGGCGCGATGTAGGGCGCCGCGCCGCCGGACAACAGGCAGCGTGCTGACGGCAGCTGCGCGCGCGCCTGCTCTATCGCACCGACCTGCGCATGGATGCAGCCGCTGACGATGGCGTCCTGCGTATTGTCGGCAAACAGGCGATCGCTGCGCGCATCATCGACGGCCGGTAGCAATGCCGTATTCAGCGCGAGCGACTGCGCCATCGTGCGCAGCCCGGGCAAGATCATGCCACCCATGAAGCGGCCGGACGCATCGAGCGCATCGACTGTGGTCGCGGTGCCGGCAGTGACCACCAGCAGCGATTCGCCAGGATAACGGTGACGCGCACCGATGAGCGATGCAAAACGATCGCAACCCAGCTGGGACGGATCACGGTAACCATTCGCCACGCCGGCACAGCTCGCCTGCGAGCGAAACCAGCGCAGCACGACAGCATCGGGCTGCACGACAGCGAGTGCATCGGCGATCTTTGCGGCGACGGCGGTGCCGGCGACGTTCGACACCAGCGCGCTGGTCAGCACCGACGTCATCGCCGAAGCCCGTGGCAGCGCCTGCCACTGCGACGCCATTGAATCCAGTTCGTCATGCGCGAGTGCGCCTGCAGCCATCCAGTCGCCGGCGGCCGCATCCAGTGCGGCTACGGCCCACTTCACGCGGGTGTTGCCGGCGTCAACCAGCAGCAGCATGCTGTCTTCCGGTTGCAGGCTGCGGCCGCAGCGACAAATCACCGGCCGCGACCGCGACGATACCGCTGCCGGTATCGAGCAGTAAGCAGCCCAGCGCATCGATACCGCGCGCGACACCTTCGTGCAGCAGCCGACCCTGCTCGACGATCATCACCGGCAGACCCGCGAACGCATGCCAGCGCTGCCAGCGGTCAATAAAGGGCGCGAGTCCCTGCGCGTCGAATGAGACCAGTGCCGCAACGAGCGCATCGGCCAGCGCGGCCAGCAGAGTATTGCGGTCAATGCTCTCACCAAGCGACGCAAGTGATGAAAGTGACGCTACCGGCGTGGCCACACCGTCGTCACGCTCGCGATTGACGGACACATTCAGCCCAACGCCGATCACGGCCCACAGCGCCGGTTCGTCGCGGTCGGTACGTACAGTGGTAGTCTCGACCAGGATACCGCCCAGCTTGTCGCCGTTGAGCAGCAGATCGTTCGGCCATTTCAACGTGACCGGATAGCCGCGCGAACGCAAGGCATCGGCAAGCGCGACGCCAACGGCCAGCGGCAGACCGGCCAGACGCGCGACTTGGCCGGCAAAGCGCCACGCCAGCGAGAAGCACAGGCTGTCTTCGGGCGCGGACAGCCAGCTGCGGCCGGCACGGCCACGGCCGGCCGTTTGCTGTTCGGCGGCCAGCAGCACGGGCGTGCGCAACTGGTCGGCGCGCTGCCGCAGGTCGGCATTGGTCGAACCGGTGACGGCCACGACTTCCACCGCCAGTCCGTGGCGGACAGCGGTGCACAGACCGGCAATGCGTTCAGCGTCAAGAAGCAAGCTCATGGCGCCATTGTATCGGCAGCCCGGCCCAGGATGACTGGCACGCGAAACTCCAATACACTGGGCCGCATGTCCGCCCCCGTCTCCCGCGAACAGTCGATTGTGATGCCGCGTGCCGGCGTTGCGCCGAAAGCATCGGCGACAGCGCGCATTGCGCTGTTTTTCTATCTGCTACTGGTGGTCTACGCGAGTTGTTTCCCTTTCTCTGGGTGGCGCGATAACGGTCTGCCGCCGTGGTCCTATCTGTTCGAGCCGATGCCGCGTTACTGGACCGGCTTCGACCTTGCGGTGAATGTGCTCGGCTATGTGCCGCTCGGTGGCCTGGCGGTGCTGGCGCTGTACCCGCAGCTGCGCGGCGCGCTTGCGGCGCTGCTGGCCGGCGTGGCCGGCATCGCGCTGGCGGCCACGCTCGAATGCGTGCAGAACTACCTGCCGTCGCGCGTGCCGAGCAATCTCGATCTGATCACGAATGCGTCCGGCGCCGCGGCCGGCGCACTGGCCGGCTGGCTGCTGTCGGGGCCGGCACTGGAACAAAGCCGGCTGCGCTCACTGCGCGAGCGCTGGTTCTCGGACCAGGCCAGCCGCGGTCTGATCGTGATCGCGCTATGGCCGCTGGCCCAGATTTATCCGCAACCCTATCTGTTCGGCCACGGCCAGTGGCTGCCGACGCTGTCGGACTGGCTGTCGCGTCTGCTGGAGGGGCCGATTGATCTGGCCAGCCTGATCTGGCGCGATACCGGCGTCGGCATCGAACAGTTCCTGATGGCCGAGGTCGTGATCACCGCGCTAGGGATGACGGGCGCGGTGCTGACGCTGTTGTGCCAGATGCGGCCGCATGCACCGCGCGCAGCACTCGCGGTCGGACTGCTGCTGGCAGCGGTCGCGGTGAAAGCGCTCGCGCATGCGGTACTGTTTGCGCCCGGCGATGCGTTCAGCTGGATCACGCCGTCGTCCGGCAGCGGCCTGCTGATCGGCGCGGTGATGCTGGCCGGACTGTCGCTGGCACCGGCGCGCGCGCAGCGACGCGGCGCGATCGTGGCCTTGTTTACCTGCCTGTTGCTACTGAACCTGTTGCCGTCGAATCCGTATTTCCTGTCGACCCTGCAGGTCTGGGTGCAGGGCAAATTCCTGAATTTCAACGGTGCCGCGCGCTTCCTGTCACTCGCGTGGCCGCTGTTTGCTTTGTGGTTCCTGACCCATCGCACCCACAGGGCGGGTTGAGCATCGCGGTGTATCATGCGTGGCTGGCAGCAATTCTTGCAACTCTGGTACCCGCAGCGATGAGCGACTCTTACTACAAACACCATGTTTTCATTTGCACCAACGTGCGCGACGATGGCCGTCCGTGCTGCGCCGAACGCGGCGCACAGAAGGCGCAGGAGCATGCGAAGCGGCGACTGAAGACGCTGGAGATGAACGGCGCCGGCAAGGTGCGCATCAACAAGGCCGGCTGTCTCGACCGTTGCGACGAAGGACCGGTGCTGGTGATTTATCCGGAAGCGGTCTGGTACACCTATGTCGATGAGCAGGATATCGACGAGATCATCGATTCGCATCTCGTCAACGGCAAGGTGGTGGAACGGCTGAAGATCTGATGCTGCAACTCTGAAAAAAAGCCAATGACGACGGACAGGCAGTCTCACGGCCGTCCGCTACCGACCCGATGAATTCGCAAACGCAGCCGTTCACGATCGCCGGCCATGCTGGTCTCATCGAATGCAAACTCGACCTGCCACCCGGCGACGCGCCGCGCGGCATCGCGCTGATCGCGCATCCGCATCCGCTGTATGGCGGTACGATGGACAACAAGGTCGTTCAGACGCTGGCACGCACTTTCATCGGGCTGGGCTATGCGTGCGCGCGGATGAATTTCCGCGGTGTCGGTCAGTCGGAAGGCGTGCATGATAGGGCCGTCGGCGAGACCGACGACATCGCGCTGCTGTACGAGCACATGACCACGCGCTACCCGGGATTGCCGGTCGCGCTGTCGGGCTTTTCGTTCGGCACCTTCGTACAGTCGCGGCTGCAGCGACAGCTGACAGCGCAGGGCCGGCCCGCAGAACGGCTGGTGCTGGTCGGCTGCGCCGCCGGCAAATGGGATCTGGCTGAGGTGCCGGTCGATACCCTCGTGATCCACGGCGAGCAGGACGACACGATTCCGCTGACCGATGTGCTCGACTGGGCGCGCCCGCAGGACCTGCCCGTGATCGTGATCCCCGGCGCTGACCATTTCTTCCATCGCAAACTGCATCACATCAAGCAGCTGGTCACGGCAATGTGGCAGCGCTGACGCTGACCTCGTTGGCGGACTGCCAATAGCCCGGTGAGCGCCTGTCAGCATGACGGGGCAGGGCTATAATCGCGGCTGCGTTCCCGCCTGTATTCACTCCCGGATTTCATGAAAAAGCTTCTGGCCGCGCTTGCCGCACTTGCCACCCTGTTCGTCTTTGCCGCCGCTTCTGCCCAATCGCTGCCGCCGCCGACCATCGCCGCGCGTTCGTGGTTGCTGCTGGACGCGAACAGCGGCCAGGTGCTCGCGTCGCAGGATGCCGACATGCGGGTCGAGCCGGCGTCGCTGACCAAGATCATGACCGCCTACCTGGCCTTCTCTGCGATCCGCGAGAAGCGGCTGGCGCTGGAGCAGCCGGTGACGGTGTCGGTGGCCGCGTGGAAGGTCGATGGCGACAGCTCGAAAATGTTTATCGAGCCGAACATGCAGGTCACCGTGGAAGCGCTGCTTTATGGCCTCATCGTCCAGTCCGGTAATGATGCCGCCGTTGCGCTGGCTGAAGCCGTGGCCGGCACAGAGCCGGCTTTTGCCGAACTGATGAACCGCGCCGCACAGCGGATGGGCATGAAAAATACACGCTTCGCGAATCCGCACGGCCTGCCGCATCCAAACAACTATTCGACCGCGCGCGACCTGGCGACGCTGGCATCGAACCTGATCACCGAATTCCCCGAGCTGTACAAAATCTATTCGACCCGCAGCTACACCTTCAACAAAATCACGCAGCAAAACCGCAACCGGCTGCTGTGGATCGACCCGACCGTCGATGGCATGAAGACCGGGCACACGCAGGCGGCCGGCTACTGCCTGGTGGCGACTGCGAAGCGACCAGCCGGCAATAATGGCCAGCGCCGGCTGATCTCGGTCGTGCTGGGTACCGAATCCGACGCGATGCGCGCGCAGGAAAGCCAGAAGCTGCTCAACTGGGGCTTCCTGAATTTCGATACCTACAAGGTGTATTCGAAAGGACAGGCGGTGCTGGAGCCAACCATCTGGAAGGGCTCGCTGAACTCCGTTAAGCTCGGATTTAATCGCGACGTCTATGTAACGCTGCCGCGCGGTACGCAAGTGAAGCTAAAGCCGGTGATCACGCGGCGCGACCCGTTGGTCGCGCCGCTACCAAAGTATGCGCCGGTCGGCACGCTCAAGCTGATGGCCGGCGACAAGGTCATCAACACACTGCCGCTGCTGACGCTCGAGGACGTGGGTGAGGCGACCATTGTCGGTCGTACCTTTGATTCGATGCGCCTGATGATTAAGCGCTGATTCAATCGCCAACTCAAGCGCTGAAAAAGGAGAAGCTCATGCCTTTACCGACCGAGAGCCTGATCGAATATCCGAGCGACTTTCCCATCAAGATCATGGGTGCGATGCAAGAGGCCTTCGCGCAGACCATGGTGGACGTCGTGCAAAAGCATGACCCTGAATTCCATGCGGGGAAAATGGAAATGCGCCCTTCATCGAAGGGCAATTACCTTGCACTAACCGTCACGGTACGCGCAACCAGCCGCGAACAGCTCGACAACCTGTACCGCGAACTATCGTCGCATGCGATGGTCAAGGTCGTGCTGTAAACCCTATGGCCGGCACGCTGATCGTCAACCGCGGTGTCGAGCCTTACGAGCAAACCTTCGCCGACATGCGCGCATTCACCGATGCGCGCACCGCCGATACGCCTGACCAGCTGTGGCTGCTGGAGCATCCGCCGGTCTATACGCTCGGGCTCGGCGCCGACCCGGCGCATGTGCTCGACGCGCATGGCATTCCCGTCGTACAGACGGATCGCGGTGGCGAAGTCACTTACCACGGCCCCGGCCAGGCAGTCACCTACCTGCTGTTCGACCTGCGCCGGGATGGCCGCCGGCTGCTGCCGCGCGAGTTTGTGCAGGGGATCGAGCAGGCCGTGATCGATACCCTCGCGGCGTATAATCTGCACGGCGAGCGCAAGGCCGGCGCGCCCGGCATTTATGTGGCCGGCGGCGCATGGCAGGGCGCGAAAATCGCCGCACTGGGCCTGAAGATTCGCGGTAGCGGCTGCACCTATCACGGCGTATCGCTGAATGTAGCGATGGACCTGCAGCCGTTCTCCTGGATCAATCCCTGCGGCTATGCCGACATGGCGACGGTCGACATGAACACCCTGGGCGTCGATGCGCCGCTGGCCGATGTGCAGCAGCGGCTTGCGCAAGAACTGAAAAAACAACTGGATCCCTGAACCATGGCCTCCGACAATACTGCGTCTCCCACATCCGCCTACAACCCAAACGACAAGCAGAAGGGCGCAGACAAGACAGCACGCATACCGATCAAGATCGTGCCGGCCGAACGACTGCCGAAGCCCGACTGGATTCGTGTGAAGGCAGCGTCGCCAACGACGCGCTTCTACGAGATCAAGGACATCCTGCGCGAGAACAAACTCGTGACGGTGTGCGAAGAAGCTTCGTGCCCGAACATCGGCGAATGCTTTGGCAAAGGTACCGCGACCTTCATGATCATGGGCGACAAGTGCACACGCCGCTGCCCGTTCTGCGATGTCGGCCACGGCCGCCCGGATCCGCTCGATGTGAATGAACCAGAGAACCTCGCCAAGACCATCGCCGCGCTGAAGCTGTCGTATGTGGTGATCACATCCGTTGATCGCGATGACTTGCGCGACGGTGGTGCAGCACACTTCGTTGATTGCATTCGCCGCACGCGTGAGCTGTCGCCGTCAACGCGGATCGAGATCCTGACACCGGACTTCCGCGGCCGCATGGACCGCGCGCTCGAGATTCTGAAAGCCGCACCGCCGGACGTCATGAACCATAATCTCGAGACCGTGCAGCGTCTGTACAAGGAAGCGCGCCCGGGCTCTGACTATGCGTACTCACTAAGCCTCTTGAAGCGCTTCAAGGAACTGCATCCGGCGGTGCCGACCAAGTCGGGACTGATGGTCGGCCTCGGCGAAACAGATGAAGAGATACTCGAAGTGATGCGCGACCTGCGCGCGCATGATGTCGATATGCTGACCATCGGTCAGTATCTGATGCCTAGTGGTGACCACCTGCCGGTCCGGCGCTATGTACACCCGGACACCTTCAGGATGTTCGAGGAAGAGGCCAACAAGATGGGCTTTGTACACGCTGCCGTCGGCGCAATGGTGCGCAGCTCGTACCATGCGGACCAGCAGGCGCATCAGGCAGGCGTTGCGATCGGCGACTGACCGCCACTTCCTGCGTCCCCTTAAGAGCCCGCGAATGCGGGCTGTTTTTTTTGCGTGAATCACTCATCCGAGTGGTTCACCGCAGACTCATTTTTTAGCGAACACGGCGCATCCATTCATCACCACCAGACTAGGCGAACAATTAACTTGATCACCGCCTGGCGCGGCACAGTCTTGTGCCGCGCAGATGTCGAGGAGGTATTTATGGATCGATTATCAGGTACGGGCAAACGTCCGCTTGCCGACGACACCAGCGAGAGGCCGGCCAAAAAGCCCAGGATCGACCAGGAAGCGGTGGACATGCTGATGGAATTCGAGCATACCGCCAGTACGCGCTTGGGCGCGGAGTATAGCCACGCTATCGATCAGATCCGCGTATTGCTTCAATCCGATCCCACACGTCTGGATTTGTCTGGGTTTCCCGCGGCCACAGTGAGTGCGATTGTGCCGATGATGCCCGAAGCCTGGTTGGCGCAACTGACGCACCTGATACTTCCGGACCACCTTCATGCGCTGCCGGACCGATGCAACCGGATGAAAAGCCTGGAGTACCTGACATTGCAGGGTTTTGCTGGGCGCCGGCTGGACTTGCTGAAATTTCCCAAGCTTCGGCAGGTATCGGGCGCCGTCTCCGCGATGACAGAAGAAATTCATCTGCACGCCCATGTCGATGTGGCGCTGACCACGCAGCGGCTCACGAAACTTCGCTGCCACCGGCTGCTTGAGAATGGCCAGGTCCGCACGCATGCGCTTCCGGGGCAGGCCTATTACAAGATACTACCGGGCCGCAGCACGCCGGATACCTCGTCGATGAACGGCATCGTTACTTTCTCCGGAACGAATATACCTATCGTATGCCGGCACATTGCCGAGTATGTGCGCCCCCATCTGGAGTTAAAGGACATCGCGGCGACACCGGCGAATGGCTACCTCGGCATTTCAGTACCGGCGGACCTGACACAAAAAATCTCGCTGGACTCGAACGTACGATTTGCCGCAGACGTCTGGTTCAGCCGCGCTTACCACGGCGTCAGCGATTCACATTTCGGGCCATGGATAAAGGAGCAATTCGCAGCAATGATGCATGCGGCCCGGTCGGGCCAGCCGCCGTCAGACGGTGCCGTATCGAAGTCGTTTTACGCGCTCAGTTCCAGTCATGCGATGGTGCTTGTACTCCGCTATAAACCGGACAAGGACGAGCAGTTCGTCGAAGTGTTCATGGATCCCAACCTCACACTCACGCACAAGCGCAACACGCAAAGCCATCTCGGCCCTATCGCGACCGGCGACAGATCCTGGCGAATTTCCGATCTGCTAGATCCGCAAACGCTACCGCAGTATTTCCTTACCGGTAGCACGCCGGCATTGATGTTCGTCGAGTCCGGCCGTCGCGCCGAAGGTCAGGTACCGGATGTCAATTTGAATTTCGTTGACCGTGGATTCGAGAACTTCTACGGACCCCTGCTTCACGGCGGCGTGACCGAAGCGGTCGAAGGTGTGCGGGCCAAGCTGAAGGATATTTACGCGCAGGGCGACGCGATGGCCAGTTCAATCTTCACTGCGCTCCAGGCTCCGCACTGGCAATTGAGTGTATTCGGCCTCGAGGCGGCAGTCACCCTGGGATATGCCAACACAGTCAAGGCCCATATGCGGGCTATCGAAGATTTTCTGGTCTGGTATGCGACGCTCGATCCGCACAATCAGACCCACCGGCTCCCGGAGGATTTTTGCGGGCAGCTGATCTGTCCGTCGAAAAGTCTTGCCGAGATTTACAAAGGGACTGTTGCGGACCGTCGCCCCGCGCTTCACGTGCTGCTCGATAGTATTGGCGATCTGTATGAAAAAGACCTGATTCCCAGCGAAACCTGTCTTGCGCTGCTCGCTAAACCATTTGGCGGCGAAACCCTGATGGAAAAAGCGCTGCTCGCTCACGATGAGGAATCCGTGCGCCGGACGGGCCGGCTACTCTCACGGCTGCTCAATAACGACGCCATCCATACCGAGCAATGCGGCTGGATCCTGGACAGCACATTCGATAACCCTGCCGCCGATCGACTGTCCTGGACCGTACTCAGGCAATGCCCGGACACGATGGTGGAAAACTATGGAGATCTGCTGGTGACCCTGGGCCAGGCTGCACTGAATAGTTCGGAGATTATGGCGGCGCGGTTGCTCGGCGTACCCGAGATGGCAGAGTGGAACGTGAACCAGCAACTGCTTACGCCGCTGCTTTTTCCGGCTGGCGATGCCGGTGAGCAGATAACGCGATTGAGATTGGATGGAGAGGTTAAGCTGGCGGACCGGCTTGAAGAACTGGCCAGGCGCACCAGGATTAGCAGTCCGCTGGAAAGCGAAGGAGCGCCGTCCGGGACCCCGTTCGAATGAGGCCTGATGCGTGAGGAAAAAAGACCGTGTCTCGCTCAGGCTGCGAGCGACTTTTCGATCAGCTGATGCAGTGCGCCGAATTCGGGGATACCGACATAGCGCTTGATGATGTTGCCATCTTTGTCGATCAGGAAGGTCGTCGGCGTGAGCTTCACATCGCCAAAGGCTCTGGCCACACTCTCGTCGGCATCCAGCGCCACCTTGAACGGCAATTCACGCGTCTTTGCGAAGTTGAGTACATAGTTCGGCGGATCGTAGCTCATTGCGACCGCGACGAATTCCAGCCCGCGTTCGCGATATTTGTTATAGGTCTGGACCATTTCCGGCATCTCGCTGATGCAGGTGCTGCAGCTGGTTGCCCAGAAATTCACCAGCACCACCTTGCCGCGCAAGTCCTGCGTTGACAGCTGCTGGCCGTCGATCATCCGGAACGACACCGAGGGCGCCGCTTCCTTCTTCAGCAGTTGCAGCGCGAAGAACAGTACGACGCCGAGGATGGCCAGCGCAGCCATGGTCTGGATGATGGTAAGGCCGCCGGCGCGGCGCGGGAAATGCTTGGACATGGGAAGCTCAGTAATGGCGACGGGAAGCCGTGATTATAGGCCAGTGCGGCGGCGCACCGGCCATCAGGCCGATGGATGCCGCTGGCGCGGCATCCTCCGGGGATCAACGCGTGGTCTTTTTCGGCGGCGGCGCCGGTGCCGGCTTGGACGCGAGGTCTTTCAGCTCCTCGTCCGAGATGTACTCAAACAGCTTGACCACCTTCTTGATATCACCAGCCGCATTGCGTGCGGCATCTGCTGCCAGCTTACCTTCGCGCTGCGTGACACGGCCCATCAGATAAACGACGCCGCGATCGGTGTGAACCAGGAACGCATTCACGAACAGGTCCTGAGTATCAACGAGCGCGGCCTTGACCTTGCTGGTAATGAGCAGGTCGGCCGAGCGCGCGCCGAGTGTTGATATCGGGGCGACTACGAGGTCATTTTCGATCACGTTGACACCGACCACGGTCGCGACCTGCTGCTCGACCTCGGCTTTCATTTTGTCATCCTCGACCTCGCCGGTCAGCAGCACACGGCGGTTATAACTCGTGACAGATACCCGTCCACGATCGCCGGTGACTATTTTTGCACGCGCTTCGCCGCGCAGCTCGACCGAGCGGTCATCCGCCTGGGTACCGATCGTACGGCGGTCGACTGCCGCCAGCGTACCGACTGCCGTGGCACCCACGACCAGCGGCACACAGGCCTGCAGCGTCGTTACCAGCGCAGCACCCAGCGCGAGCGCCATCAGCGGTCTGCGGATTGCAGCCATTGATGCAGTTTTCATTCAGCCTCTCCTCCAAAAAGCGCGACGTCAATTCCGTCGCACAGGCAATGAACCACCAGTAAGTGGACTTCTTGTATCCGTGCAGTCCGTTCATGCGGTACACAGATATGAACATCGGCATCGGTCAGTGTTTCCGCCAGCGCGCCGCCGCCTTTACCCGTCAATGCAACGACGCGCATGTCCCGCTCGAGCGCCGCTTCGACCGCCGCGACCACATTGGCGGAATTGCCCGACGTGGAAATCGCGAGCAGCACATCGCCAGCCTGACCGTAGGCCTGCACCTGCTTCGAAAAAATCTCTACGAAGCTATAGTCATTGCCGATCGCGGTCAGTATCGATGAATCCGTCGACAGCGCAATCGCCGGTAGGGCCAGTCGCTCGCGTTCAAAACGTCCGACCAGTTGGGCGGCGAAATGCTGGCAATCTGCCGCCGAACCGCCATTGCCGCAGGCAAGGATACGGTTGCCATTGGCCAGCGCGGCGAACATCAGGTCGACGGCTTCGGCGACCGGTTGCGCAAGTGTTGCAGCCGACTGAATTTTCAGCTCGGCGCTTTCGTGAAAGTGCTCAAGGATGCGTTGCTTGCTCATAGCCGCGCATTATAAAGCCTGCACTGTCCTTACCTTGCGCCACCTGCTGCCTCTATCGTGCTGAAAACCGCACATGACCCGCTTGGTTGGCCGAGGATCGCAGCGGCATGGCCGAGGTAGACAGACAATTTACAAATCGATACTCAAGCAATCATTACATGGCGCAGCCAGGTCAGCGCCATGCCGTCGATACACACTGCATCGAAACGGCAGGGAGGCGGCGACGTATAGCGCAGCAGAAAGGCCTGCGCGCTGCGCCACAGCCGAGCGCGCTTGGTCGCATTGATGCTGGCCGCCGCATTGCCAAAGCGTGCACTGCTGCGCTGCCTGACCTCGATGAAGACCAGAGTCGGCCCGTCACGCATCACCAGGTCGATCTCGCCGCGCTGGTTGCGCGCATTGCGCGCAACCAGCTGCAGGCCTTGCTGCTGCAAATAGGCCAGCGCGCGATCTTCCGCCAGACGGCCCCGACAAACGGCACTCTGCTTCATCGCCGTCAGCGATGGTTTTGTACAATAGCCCACCGATTTCCGCCTGGCGCACCAGTCACGCGCGCACAACGAACTGCCATAAGCCCTCCCATGGAACCCGCTGACTCCCGAGATTTCGCCACCCTGCTGAATTCGCTGGCCGATGAGGTATCGCGTCAGACCTTTCCGGCCGGCGCATTGTATGTGGTGGCGACGCCGATCGGTAATCTCGCCGATATCAGTGTGCGCGCGCTGAAAGTTCTCTCGCTGGCCGATGCCGTGGCCTGTGAAGATACGCGCAACACCGGCCAGCTGTTGTCTCGCTACGGCTTGTCGCGCCCGCTGTTCGCTGCGCACCAGCATAATGAACACGAGGCCGCACAGAAGATCGTTGAGCGCTTGCGGCAAGGCGAACGGATTGCACTGGTCTCCGATGCCGGCACGCCGGCGGTCTCGGATCCGGGCGCACGTATCATCGATGCAGTCCGCAATGCCGGACTGCCCGTCATTGCCATCCCCGGCGCATCGGCAGTAATCACCGCGCTGTCCGCGAGCGGACTGCTGCCGGATCAGTTTCGCTTTGTCGGCTTCCTGCCGTCCAAGGACAAGCAGCGCGACAGCGCACTGGCCGCACTCGCCGATTCGGCAGCGACGCTGGTCTTTTATGAGGCACCACACCGCATCGCCGACACCGTCGATGCGCTGTTGCGTGCGTTCGGTCCGCAACGCCGGGTCGTGATTGCGCGTGAACTGTCCAAGCTGTTTGAACAGATTCATCGTTGTGCGCTGGCTGACGCACCGGCGTGGCTGCGCGACGATGCAAACCGGCAGCGCGGCGAATTCGTGCTGCTGGTCGAGGGGGCAGCGCAGACCGCCGATGATCTGGACGAAGCCCGCCGACTGCTGCAGATTCTGCTTGAGGACTGTCCGGTCAGTCAGGCAGCTGCGCTGGCGGCGAAGATCACCGGCATGAAGAAAAATGCGCTATACACGCTCGCGCTGCAGATGACGCAGCCCGGGCAAAACTAAGAGCCCATTTCGTTAGCTCGGTGGCAAAGCGGCAGTACCGCAGACAGTACAGATGGTCGGCAAGGACCTGCCAACGCCGCCCGCGGCCTAACGAAATGGACTCTAGCGCTGTACGATGGTGGTCTGGATCGCCGTAGCCTCGAGTATCCGGCGCGATGCAGCCGATGCGAGCTCGCGGCTGCCAAACGGACCGCTGTGCAAGCGGAACCAGCCCTGCGATGGCACGACCGATGGCGGCGGAAAATCGGCCGGCCAGCTGCGTAACCATTGCTCGCGCGCCGTGTGCGCATTCTGCTCTTGCGCAAAGGCACCCAGCTGAAGGTAAAAGCCCGATGTCGACACGGTAGGCGCCGTAGATTCGCGGCTGCCGGCGGCCACCTGGGTGTCGCGGCCTGCAGCCTTCTCCGCCTGCATGCGTAGAATCTGGTCGGGCAGCAAGCGTTCGACTTCGAGCTCAGCACTGCCGCCACGCAGCACATCCAGCTTCAGCGCGGCCGTGTACGACAGGTCGATGATGCGCGACGAGTGGAAAGGACCCCGGTCATTGATACGTACGATGACCTGCCGGCCATTGCGCAGGTTGGTCACGCGGGCATACGACGGTATCGGTAGCGTCGGATGCGCGGCAGTCATCTTGAACATGTCGTACAGCTCGCCCGAGGCCGTCTTCTGCCCGTGGAATTTCTTCCCGTACCAGCTACCGGTGCCGCGTTGCACGAAGGGGCGATCATCCGTGATCGGCACATAGGTCTTACCGAATATGGTGTACGGACGGCTCGCCCCTCGGGACATCGGCTCGACCAATGGCTCCGCGTCAGGGGTATCGATCAGACCTTCTGGAATCACGCTAGCGGGACCGTCATCCTGGTAATAGCCGCCGGGTCGCAACGGGGCAGGCGCTGGCTGTGGAATCGACTCCCTGATCGACTCCCTGATCGACTCCCTAAGCGACTGCTTAATCGATTCCTTGATCGGCTCCTGAAGCGGCTCCTTAATCGGCTCCCGAAGCGGCACCTCCATGTTGTTGCGAAGATCGATGGTGGTGCAGGCTGACAGCGTCAGCACCTTGGCCAGCAAGGGCAGCAACATCAGCTGCGTGAGCTTGCCCGCCATCTCAGGTTTGCACCAGCTTGCGGTGCCGATGGATGCTCATCAGCGTACCGACTGCCAGCGACAGCGTGACGAAGGACGTGCCGCCATAGCTGACGAAAGGCAGGGGCACGCCCACCACTGGCAGGATACCGCTGACCATGCCCATGTTCACAAAAGCGTAAACAAAGACAGTCAGTGTGATCGCGCCGGCTAGCAGCCGTGAGAACAGCGTCGGCGCGTTCGCAGCGATGATCAGTCCGCGACCGATCAACAAAAGATAGAGTACCAGCAGTGCGCCATTGCCCAGCAGTCCGAACTCTTCCGAGAACACCGCGAAGATAAAGTCGGTCGTCCGCTCCGGTATGAATTCAAGATGCGACTGAGTGCCGTTGAGCCAGCCCTTGCCAAACAAGCCGCCGGAGCCGATCGCAATGGTTGACTGGATGATGTGGAAGCCCTTGCCGAGCGGATCCGAGGTCGGATCGATCAGGGTCATCACCCGACCGCGCTGATAGTCGTGCAGCATCGACCAGACCAGCGGCAGGCTGGCGAGGCCCGCCAAAGCCAGGCCGATCATCAGCCGCCAGGACAGACCGGCAAGGAAGATCACGAAGAAGCCGGAGGCCGCCACCAGCGTCGCCGTGCCGAGATCAGGCTGACGCAGGATCAGGCCGACCGGCACGAAGGCGAGCAAGGCGGCCACCAGGAAGTCATGCCAGCGGATCATGCCCTCGCGCTTCTGGAAGAACCATGCGAGCGTCAGTGGCAGCGCCAGCTTCATGATCTCGGACGGCTGGATGATCACGCCGATATTGATCCAGCGGCGCGAGCCGTTTTTCACCAGACCGAACAGCGCGACTGCGACCAGCAAGGCTACGCCGACCGCGTACACCGGCACGGCCAGCCGCATCAGCTTTTGCGGCGGTACCGATGCGGCCACCCACATCACGAGAATGCCAACGGCGATATTGCGCAGGTGGCCCTCGAAGCGACCGGGAAAATCCATCGCGGCAGAGAACACGGCCATCGAGCCGAGCAGCAGAATCAGGCCGATGATAATGATCATCGAGCGATCGAAAATCAGCAGCCGGCGTCGCACCCACTCAACCAGCACCGCACGGCCGCCACCAGTATACGAATTCATCATCGCACGCTCCTTCCATCCGGTACCGTTGCCGCCGGTTTGGTGACGGTCGCCCTGGGCGCCGCGGGCAAGGCCGCGGCCGGTGGCGATACCGGCTTGTCATGCGGAGCCGGCGGCGATGACGGCAAGGGCGGCGCGGCAGGAACCGACGGTGCCACACGCGCCGGCGATGCCGCAAGCGCGGGCACAGCTGCAGGAGCAGCGGGTGCGGCCGGAGCCACTGCTGATTTTGGTGGCGTTGCCGCCAATGTCGCCGATGTCGGCGACGACTGCGTTTCGCTGCCGCCGTCCACTTTGGCGACCGGGTCTTCCGGACGGCGGCCCAGCAGGTAATAGTCAATCGCCATACGTGCAATCGGCGCCGCAGCGGCTGCACCGAAGCCGGCGTTCTCGACAATCACCGCGAGCGCAATCTTCGGTTTGTCGGCCGGAGCGAATGCGATGTACAGCGAGTGGTCACGCAGGCGCTCGGCGATCTTGCTAGCGTCATACTTGACTGTCTTGCTCATGGCGGCCGCCTGTGCGGTACCGGTCTTGCCACCGGAAACATACGGCGCACTCGCGAAGGACCGCGCCGACGTGCCTTCCTTGGTGACACCGACCATCGCATTTTTCACGGTGTCGATGTTCTCCTGATTCAACGGGATCCGGTAGCTTTCCTTCGGTACTGTCAGCTTGCGCATCTTGGATGCCGGATCCTCGACGGACTTCACCAGATGCGGCTTCATCACGACACCATTGTTTGACAGGTTCGCTACTGCATGCGCCAGCTGCAGGGGCGTAAATGAGTTATAGCCCTGGCCGATACCGACCGAGATGGTCTCGCCTGCATACCAGCGCTGCAGCTCGGGGCGCTTGTAGGTTTTGCGCTTCCACTCAGTGGACGGCAGCACACCGCGCCGCTCGTTTTCGAGATCGATACCGGTCAGCTGGCCGAAGCCGAAGGGCTTCATGAAGTCGTGGATTGCGTCGATGCCGAGGTCGTTGCCAAGGATGTAGTAGTACGTGTTGCAGGACTGGACGATGGAACGGTACATGTCCACCCGGCCATGGCCACCTTCTTTATCGTCGCGGAATTTGTTATTGCCAAACCAGAAGTAACCCGGATCCGAGATCGCCTGCTCCGGCGTACGCTTGCCCAGTTCGAGCGCCGCCAGCGCCATATAGGGCTTGAATGTTGAGCCCGGCGGATAGGTACCAATCAGCGGGCGATTCAGCAGGGGCTTGTCGAGCGAGGTATTCAGTTCTTCCCAGCTCTTGGTATCGATGCCGTCGACGAACAGGTTCGGATCGAAGGTCGGCATCGATACATACGCGAGGATATCGCCGGTCTCCGGCTCAATGGCGACCAGGGCGCCGCGGCGGTCGCCAAAGGCCTTTTCAACAATCTTCTGCAGCTCGATATCCACCGACAGGATCAGGTTCTTGCCCTGCACCGGCGCATGCCGCGACAGTGTGCGCACAGCACGACCGCCCGCTGACACTTCGATCTCGTCATAGCCGGTGATACCGTGCAGATCGCGCTCGTAGCTCTTCTCCAGACCTTCCTTGCCGATGTACTCGGTGCCGCGGTAGTTGGCCGCGTCTTCGGACTCTTCGAGCTTTTCTGCTTCGCGCTTGTTGACACGACCGATGTAGCCAATCATGTGCGACGCCGTCTGCCCGAGCGGATACTGGCGGAACAGGCGGGCCTGAATATCGACACCGGGAAAGCGGAATTGCTGAGCGGCGAAACGCGCCACTTCCTCGTCGGTTAATCGGGTGCGGATCGGCAGGCTCTCGAAGGATTTCGATTCTTCCATCAGCCGCTTGAAACGGCGGCGGTCACGTGGCTGGATATCGACGATCTTTGCGAGCTCGTCGATTACGCTCTCAAGCGAACGATCAATCTTCGACGGCGTGATTTCCAGCGTATACGCAGAGTAGTTCCGCGCGAGGACCACGCCATTGCGGTCGACGATGAGTCCGCGGTTCGGCACGGCCGGCACCACCGAAATGCGATTGCTCTCGGCGCGCTCATAGTATTCGCTGTGGCGAATCGCCTGCAACCAGACGAAGCGCAGCATCAACAGGCCAAAGCAGACGAGAATCACCAGGCCGGCAGCGGACAGCCGCAGCCGGAACAGCTGTATTTCGCGTTCAGTGTCTTTTATCTCGGTCACGAATACGGCTCTTCAAACTCTGGCGAACCCAGCGATGCAAGGGTCAGATCGGGCGCGTGTCGTCGCGGTCGACAGCACGGCGCTGCGGCGCCAGCAACAGCCAGCAGACCAGCGGCCACATCGCAACAGCAACAAAACTCTGAATGTAATAGGTCCAGCCCGGCAGCTTGCCACTGACGGCCATCTGGACCATCACCTGTACTACCTGCATCAGCACCATCAGCGGCAGCACATATAGCGCCTGTGCCGGTGGACTGAACCACAGCACACGGCGGTGAATGGTGATCGCAAAATAGGATAGCAGCGTATACGCCAACGCATTCTGACCGAGCAGCGCGGCGCCATGCACATCCATCACCAGACCCATCAGGAAGGCGACACCGACACCCACGCGGCGCGGCTGGTAGATACTCCAGAACACTAGCGTCAACGCTACGAAGTCCGGGACCCAACTCCAGTCACCCCAGGGAAAGATGTTGAGCCCGAACGCCAGCATCAGGCTGAACAAGATGAACGCCGGATTTGCCGGCAACAAAATGCTGTCGCGGTCGAGCATCATGGGCTGACTCCGTCGGCGGGCTTCGCGTGTTCTTCAGTCGCAGGTTCGACAAGGGGCGGCGGGGGGGCCGCAGGCACGCCGAGCAGTACCAGCAGCTGCCGGTGGCGCGACACACCCGCGCTAGGCAAGCACAGGATGCGTGCGAACGCATCCGCAGTTTTGGTGCTAATCGAGGTGACCGTCGCCACGGCAAGCCCGGCCGGGTAAATGCCATCGATGCCCGATGTGGTCAGCACGTCGCCCTTCTGGATGTCCGCATTCGAGGCCATGAAGCGCAACTCCAGCTCACCACTCTGGCCACGACCATAGGCGACGCCACGCACACCGCTACGCAGCACCTGCACTGGAATCGCATGGTCCTTGTCGGTCAGCAGCGTGACTTCAGCGGTGAACGGGAAGGTGCGCGTGACCTGACCGACGACGCCGATATCGTCGATCACAGGCTGGCCGGGCAGCAGGCCATGACGCTGACCGCGATCGATGACGACCTTGCGAGAGAACGGATCGCGCGCGTCGTACAGGATCTCGCTCATCACTGTCTTCAGCTGCACGCGCGCCGACGCATCGAGCAACTCGCGCAGATGATTGTTTTCGGCCATCAGCTGGCGGGTCTGCTGCAGCTGCTGCGCATTCTGTACTTCGCGAACATGAAGGCGCTGGTTTTCGTTCTTCAGCGACGACACCGAGCCAAAGTAACCGATCACCTCGAAGAACGCATCACGCGGCATCAGCGCGGCGCTCTGCAGAGGATAGAGTACGATGCCAACACCCTGACGAATCATCGCCAGCGCATGCAGGCGCGCGTCAGCCATCAGCAGCGCGACCGATAGCAGCGCGAAGAACAGCATCCTGGCGCGCGCCGACGCGCCTTGCTTGAAGAGTGGCGGCGGATTGTATTCCATCAAACGCTACTGCTGTTCCGGGTGAGCCGGGCCGCACGGCAAGCGCCGGCGGCATGGGGACAGGAAAAGAAGGGGCGGCGGATCATTACCGGCACCCCCTGCGGCTGCTTACTCGTACGAGAACAGGGAACCGAGCTTGTCCATGCGCTCGAGCGCCATGCCCGAACCGCGCACGACGCAGGTCAGCGGATCTTCGGCCACCAGCACCGGCAAGCCGGTTTCTTCCATCAGCAAGCGATCGAGGTCGCGCAACAGCGCACCACCGCCGGTCAGCATCATGCCCTTTTCGGCGATGTCGGCGCCGAGTTCCGGCGGCGTCTGCTCGAGCGCATTCTTCACTGCCGACACGATACTGTTCAGCGGATCAGTCAGCGCTTCGAGCACTTCGTTGCTCGAGATCGTGAACGAGCGCGGAATACCTTCGGACAGGTTGCGGCCCTTGACTTCCATCTCACGCACTTCGGTGCCCGGGAAAGCGGAACCGATCTGCTTCTTGATGGTCTCGGCCGTCTGTTCACCGATGAGCATGCCGTAGTTGCGGCGGATGTAGTTGACGATCGCTTCGTCGAACTTGTCGCCGCCGACGCGGACCGAGCCTTTGTAGACCATGCCGCCCAGGGAGATGATGCCGACTTCGGTCGTGCCACCGCCGATATCCACCACCATCGAGCCGGTTGCTTCGGACACCGGCAGGCCGGCGCCGATCGCTGCAGCCATCGGTTCTTCGATCAGAAATACCTGCGAAGCGCCCGCGCCGAGTGCGGATTCGCGAATGGCGCGGCGCTCGACCTGGGTCGAGCCGCACGGCACGCAGATGATGATGCGCGGCGACGGCTTGAACAGCTTCGTGTCATGCACCATACGGATGAATTGCTTGAGCATTTGCTCGGTCACGGTGAAGTCGGCGATCACGCCGTCCTTCATCGGGCGGATGGCCTCGATATTGCCCGGCACCTTGCCCAGCATCTGCTTGGCCTCCTTGCCGACCGCCTGAATGTTCTTCTTCGCATTCGGACCACCTTGCTGACGGATCGCAACCACTGACGGTTCGTCAAGCACGATGCCGAGGCCGCGCACATAAATCAGCGTATTCGCGGTGCCCAGGTCGATCGCCAGGTCATTGGAAAAATAGCTGCGCAGGAAAGAAAACATGAAAGTGGATCCTCTAACGCCGGGACGAGGCGCGTTCCGACAAAAATTTCGAAATTCGGCGCAAAAAACAGGCCGCAAAAGGGGTCGCTATTAAGGGCAACCGGGCCGACCATTAACCTGACATTCTACCTTATAATCTCCAGCAGATTGGCGGTCAGAAACGCGAAATACCCCGTGTTTCGCTACTTTTCAAAGCACGAACGCAGCACCGACCGCTTTGCCATTTTTGAATCAATGACCCGGGCACACCCGCCCGCATTCCCGATGTCACTGTCCCTCAACGATATCGCGCGACTGGCCAAGCTCGCGCAACTCGACCTGTCTCAACAGCAGGCAACCGACACGCTGGCCAAGCTGAACGACATCTTTGCACTGGTCGAGCAGATGAAAGCCGTCGATACCACCGGTATCGAACCGCTGTCCCACCCGGTGGCAGCATGGCGCGACGACCTGGCGATGCGCCTGCGCGAAGACAAGGTCACCGAGCCGAACCGCCGCGACGACTACCAGCAGCCGGCACCGATGGTGCAGGACGGCCTGTATCTCGTGCCGAAAGTCATCGAATAAACCCGTGCCGCAGGCGATGGCCTGCGCATTCTGCCCATGCAAACACTCAAGCAACTGTCAGCACAGCTGAAGAACAAACAGGTATCAGCCACCGAGCTGGCATGTTCCTATCTCGAGCGCATTACCGCCAGCGATCTGAACGCCTTCACCGGTGTCGATGCCGAACGCACGCTCGCGCAAGCGAAAGAAGCCGACGCACGTATCGCCAACGGCAATGCCGGCGAACTGACCGGACTGCCGATTGCGCACAAGGACATCTTCGTCACGCGCGGCTGGCCGTCGACCGCCGGCTCGAAGATGCTCTCAGGCTACAACAGCCCCTTTGATGCCAGTGTCGTGGAACAGTTCCGCATGGCAGGCATGGTCACACTCGGAAAACTGAACTGTGATGAATTCGCCATGGGCTCGTCGAACGAGAACTCGTATTTCGGCGCGGTCAAGAACCCGTGGGACAAGACCGCGGTGCCCGGCGGCTCCAGCGGCGGCTCGGCCGCAGCGGTGGCCGGCGGCCTGACGCCGGCAGCGACCGGCACTGACACCGGCGGCTCGATCCGCCAGCCGGCAGCGCTGTGCGGCATCACCGGCATCAAGCCCACCTACGGCAGCGTGTCGCGCTACGGCATGATTGCTTTTGCATCGTCGCTCGATCAGGGTGGCCCGATGGCGTGGACCGCTGAAGACTGCGCGATGCTGCTGAACGGGATGACGCAGTTCGATCCGCGCGATTCGACCAGCATCGAGCGCGAGCCGGAAGATTTCACGCGCCACCTTGGCGACTCGCTCGCCGGCCTGAAGATTGGCGTGCCGAGGGAATACTTCGGCGAAGGCCTTGCCGCCGATGTGCAGGCGGCGATCCAGGCAGCGCTGAAGGAATACGAAAAGCTCGGCGCGACGCTGGTCGATGTGTCGCTGCCGAAGACATCGATGTCGATTCCTGCCTATTACGTGATCGCACCCGCTGAGGCATCAAGCAACCTGTCGCGCTTTGACGGCGTGCGCTATGGTCACCGCGCCAAGGACTATGCCGACCTCGGGGACATGTATCGCAAGACGCGCGCCGAGGGCTTCGGCGACGAGGTCAAGCGCCGCATCCTGGTCGGCGCCTATGTGCTGTCGCACGGCTATTACGACGCATACTACCTGCAGGCACAGAAGATCCGCCGGCTGATCGCGAACGATTTCCAGCAGGCGTTCCAGTCCTGCGACGTGATCATGGGCCCGGTCGCGCCAACCGTCGCGTGGGATCTCGGCTCGAAGGCAAACGACCCGGTGGCGAACTACCTGGCCGACATCTACACACTGTCGACCAGCCTCGCCGGCCTGCCGGGCATGTCGATTCCGGTCGGCTTTGGCCAGGGCGACAAGCATGCGAAGCGCCCGGTCGGCCTGCAGCTGATCGGCAACTACTTCAACGAGGCGAAGCTGCTGAACGTCGCGCACCAGTTCCAGCTCGCTACC